>Ga0074044_10002643_pt1 | contig 15612 bp, 12 predicted proteins | sample BogForMeECP23OM1_FD_94443 | JGI IMG/M metagenome (GOLD analysis project Ga0074044, IMG submission 94443) | Bog forest soil microbial communities from Calvert Island, British Columbia, Canada - Bog Forest MetaG ECP23OM1 | ecosystem: Environmental > Terrestrial > Soil > Wetlands ...
AACCACCTCCGGAGCAGCAGTGTACCTCCCCTTGGAATTCCGGCACAGCGCGCGGCGGCCCGTATGCCGATTGCTCCCGGCGGGCCTTCCCGGTAGGATGATTGCCAGAGGCCCGCCGGATATCCGCGCCGTCCGCCCCGCGGGCCCATCGCTCCACCTGCGAGGTTTCGCCATGGCCACCACCACCGTATCTCACGCCGTCGCCCGCGGCGGCAGCTTTCTCGTGGAGAGCGCCCGCCCCGACGATATCTTCACCCCGGCGGACATCAACGACGAGCAAAAGCTGATCGCGCAGACCACCGAAGAATTCGTGGAAAAAGAAGTCGTGCCGCTGATCCCCGATCTCGAGCAGCGCAAGCCGGGCGTGATGGAGCCACTGCTGAAAAAGGCCGGAGCCCTCGGCCTGCTCGGCGGGGCTATTCCCGAGGAATACGGCGGCGCTGGGCTGGACAAAGTAGCTACGACCCTGCTGGCCGAAAAACTCTCTGCCTACGGCGGCTTTTCCGTGACCCACGGGGCGCACTCCGGTATCGGCACCATCCCCATCGTCTATTTCGGCACGGAAGCGCAAAAGAAGAAGTACCTGCCCAAGATCGTCTCCGCCGAGTTGATTTCCTGCTACTGCCTCTCCGAGCCCCAGGCGGGCTCCGACGCCCAGGCGCTCCGCACCCGCGCCGTGCTCTCCCCCGACGGCAAGCACTGGATCCTCAACGGCCAGAAGATGTGGATCACCAACGGCGGTTTTGCCGACCTCTTCGTTGTTTTCGCCAAGGTGGACGGCGACAAAATTTCCTGCTTCCTGGTGGAAAAGGGCACGCCGGGTTTTTCCGTCGGCGCGGAAGAAAAGAAGATGGGCATCAAGGGCAGCTCCACCACCGCGCTGTTCTTCGAAAATTCCCCCGTGCCGAAAGAAAACCTGCTGCACGAAATCGGCCGCGGCCACATCGTCGCCTTCAACACCCTCAACGCCGGACGCTTCAGCCTGGGCGCCTACTGCCTGGGCGGGTGCAAGCGCGCCATCGAGGTTGCCTCGAAATACGCCAAGGAGCGCACCGCCTTCGGCAAACAGCTCGCCGAGTTTGGCCTGATCCGCCAGAAGCTCGCGGAGATGGCCATCCGCACCTTCGCCCTCGAGGCCATGATCTACCGTTCCGCCGGCATGATGGACACCTTCATGGCTGCCGCCGAAGCCGGCGCCGACAAGACCCAGCACCTCATGAAGGCCCTCGAGGAATACGCCATCGAGAGTTCCATCAGCAAGGTCTACGGCAGCGAGGCCCTGGACTTCGTCGTGGACGAGGCGGTGCAGATCTTCGGCGGCTACGGCTATCACGAGGACTATCCCGTCGCCCGCGCCTACCGCGACTCCCGCATCAACCGCATCTTCGAGGGCACCAACGAAATCAACCGCATGCTCATCATCCAGATGCTCATGAAGCGCGCCATGGGCGGCGTCCTGCCCCTGATCCCCAAAGCCATGAAGCTGATGGAGGAGATCCTCGCCGGGCCCTCCTTCGAGGAAGCTTCCTCCGAGCGCTTTGCCGAGGAAGAGCGCATCGTGGCCAACGCGAAAAAGGTCTTCCTCCTCGCCGCCGGCAGCGCTGTCCAGAAGCTGCGCGACAAGCTCGGTGAGCCCGACAACCAGGAAGTCGTCGCCGCGCTCGGCAACATCGCCATGGACGTCTACGCCATGGAATCCTCGCTGCTCCGCGTGGCCAAGTCCGCGGCCCGCCGTGGCGCGCCGGACGTGCAGGCGATGACTTCCGCCATGCGCGCGTTTCTCTCCGACGCCGGCGACCGCATCGAGCACGAGGCGCGCACCGTGCTCGGCGCCGTGGCCGAGGGCGACATGCTCCGCACCCAGCTCCTCGCGCTCAAGCGCTTTTCCAAGCGCGAGCCCGGCAATCCCATCGCCCTGCGCCGCGAGGTGGCCGCGGCCGTCCTCGCAGGCGACCGCTATCCTTTCGACTACCGGTAGCGGCCTGCACGACTCCGAAACGCGCTCGCGCCGTCTTCCCGCTCGCCCTGAGCGCATCGGCGAAGGAAACCGGCTCCTGCGGGTGAGGAATCTGCTTCTATCCGCAAGCCGCCACCACCGCTCGCGCCGTCCGGGTGCGCCACCCTGTACCTAAGCACAGGGAGTCCCTGTCACAAGGCGTAGTACGGAAGTTCGATTGTTTCCGGGCCGCTCCGGCACTACACTGGCACCATGGAAAACGCAAAGAAGCCCAATTACTTTTTGGTTGTCTTTCTGCTCCTCACCGTCCTGGGGATCACCGCCATTAACATCTATCAGGACCGCGTGATCGAGAAGCAGCGTTACGAGCTCCGCTGGCTGCTCACCCACTCCACCATTCGTCCGGATGTGGATGTGGCCCTGGCTGCCAAGAACGTCGCGGATGCCAAAGCTTCCGCAGCTACGGGACAAACTCAGGCGGCCAATGTCGCCTCGGCTCCCTCGTCGGTGCCGTCAGCGAAGCCCTGACCTGCGGCGGCTCTCGTTTCCCCGCAGCGCCTGTCCCCAGCCGCTGCGCCACTCGCGCTTAGAAGAACGCCATTCCCCCATCCACATTCAGCGCCTGTCCGGTGATGGCGGACGCCTGTTCGGAGCATAGGAACAGCGCGGCGGCCGCGACTTCGTCCACCGTTTGCGCCCGGCCCTGGAGAATTCCATTCACAGCGCCTTCCAGGATTTCCGCCGGCGTCCGTCCGAAGCGCGCCGCCAGGCTCGCGCCCAGTTCCTGCGACATCCGCGTCTCCGGCACCGGTCCGGGGCAGATCGCGTTCACGCGAATGCCTTTGCGGCCGTTTTCCGCGGCCAGCGTCCGCGTGAGCGCGAGCAGCCCCGCCTTCGAGGCCGCATAGGCCGAATTAAATCCAAAGCTCATCTTCGCCGCCACGCTCGATATGTTCAGGATGACGCCGTGACTTCGCTCCAACATCCCCGGCACCACCAGGCGCGAGAGCAGGAAGGCGGACTTCAGGTTGGCAGCCAGCACCGCGTCCCATTGTTCGGGCGAAATCTCCTGCACCGCCGCCACCGGGCCCAGCACCCCCGCGTTGTTCACTAGGATGTCCACGCCGCCGAATTGTTCGACCGCCGCGCGGTAAATTCGTTCGCACTCCGCGGGCTCGGAGACGTCGCCGGCCACGCTGGCCGCGCGTCCCCCCGCCGCGCGGATCTCCTCCGCCACCCCGTCCACCTCCGCCGCCGTTCGCGCGGCCACCAGCACCGCCGCGCCCTCCCGCGCAAACCGCAGCGCGACGGCCCGCCCGATCCCGCGCCCCCCACCAGTGACGATCGCCCGTTGTTCTCTCAGCAGCATCCCCAATCTCCTATTTTCGCACCGCCGGCCTGCCTTGAAGAAAGAAAGGCATCCTGCCGGCGTCTTTCCTTATCAGCACATTCTAGTTCGCCTCCGTGTCCATCTGCCGCTCATCAGGCGAAACCTATCGTGCTCCGAGCCCGTTGCGACTCCGGATGTTCACCAGTCACCGCTTCTCTCCACCGCCCCGCCAGCAGCCCCGTAGCCGCCTCCATGTCAATGTCCGCGATCAGCAATCCTTCCTTCCCGTACGGCTGGTAGCACTGGAGCGTCCCGTCCGGCCGCACCACCGCCGATGTTGTCTGCGAACGCTAGCTCGCGCAGTTCACCGTCGCAAAGTAGCAGGTGTTCTCCGCCGCGCGGCACAACGCCGCTTTCTCATGGAACGAATTCGCGGGATCGCCGAAGCTCGAAGGCTGGTAATCCCCCGGCTGCCTTTTGTGAAAATGCGGGTGAAACACCACCTGCGCCCCGCGCCGCGCGGCCCACCGTACCGTTTCCGGATACCGCCAACCCTCGTGGCAGATCACCACGCCGAATGTCAGCGGCCCGGTCCGAAAATCCGCCGTCCGGAACCCGGCGTGTAGAGTCCCTCCTCGGATGGGTCGAGTTGCACCTTGTCCTGGAACCCGGCGATCGTCCCGTCCCGCTGGATCACCAGCGCAGTGATGAACAACCTGCCTTCCACCATCCGTTCGGTGCCCAGCACAACCGCCACGTTCGCCTTCGCCGCGGCCGCCGCAATCGCCTTCCAGGCCCGTTCGAGAAACGCCGCGTCGGGCGGCGCCACTCGCTTCCCCATCAATCGGTAGCCGGGAACGTAACACTCCGGAAAGCAAATGAGCCCGGCGCGCTCAACCGTCGCTTCCGCGATGGCACGCTCCGCCAGCGCGACCGACTCCTCGGGAGTCCCCGGGAACCGAATGTTGGCCAGCGCGAGTCGAAAGGCGTTCATCGTTCGAACATAATTCTAGCCTGATTCTGCAGCGCGGCGGCTGGATGCCGGGTGGCAGGCCCTTTGCCCGGCGACTGTGTTTGGGGTGGCGGGTACTGCGTACCCTGCGTATCTTCACTCCTCGGTGAGCTGCAGAAGTGTTATTGTCCCACTGTGTATACCCTCCAGAAGAGTCAGGATCGATTGATGATACAGGTCGCAATTCGTTTTGCGCTCACTACCCTGATCTCTTCCATACTGATTCTTGGGGCTGCAGATGCTTCCCAGGGTCCAGCGCGTTCGGCTCAGGGCGCGGCTCAAGCAATTGGCCAGGAGCAACTGCTCTGGTGGCTCCCCGCGGATACCGAGAGTGTAGTGGCTGCCCGTGGTCCCTTTCCCATCGTGGTTGGAGCGAACGAGGAGGATGAGAAGAACGATGATAAGTGGTTCAGCAAGATAGCCTCTCTCCCGGATATTCGCTTGGCGTTCGAGCAGTTGCCGCTCGAGCTGTTCAATGAAGTCATTCCGGATACCCACTTACGGGGATCTATAGTCGCACTCGCGATGCAAGGCTCACGGCATTTCCGGGATCCAGTGCCAGGCACGGAAGTAATGGACTTCGAGGGCTGCTCCATCGTTGTTTTCAAGGATCGGTTGGGTGAGCGGGGTGAAAGCCTCCTCCGCGTGCTGGCGAAGAAGGCAACGCGTACAGACACTATCGCTGGAACAAAGGTTCTTGTCTTTCATGCCAAATCTGAGTACGCGGAATGGGACCATTTCATGGCCCTTCCGCGGCCAAACGTGGTGCTTGCAGCAAACAATCTCCCCTACTTGCAGGAAGTGCTGGAGCGCATGGCGGAACGGAAAAGCCCTCGCGCGTTGCCCGATGAACTACCCGAGTGGCGCTTCTTGGACCCTGCTGTGCAATTCTGGGGATTGAGACACTTTGACCGTTCCCAGGCAAAATTGGACGTTTCATCGCCTTTCAGCGACAAAAGAACATTCGGTCCCGGCGATGAGAAAGCCATCGGCAGGCTCTTTGTACTCGACCCAAGCAATCCGCGAACCGCCGTGTTCACGTACTTTACCGGCGACGAGGCCGCGGTCAGCGAGTCCGCCCGCATCGGCACCGAATTCCACGAACCTCAGGAAGGTGTGAAATACGAAGTGAAAGTCCGAAGCCCCAAGCCGGGGGTCCTCGAACACGTTTACACTCTCGACCGGTCCAGCACGCTTGATTATTTCATCTTGGAGATGGTGGTTGCTCTCGGGCGCGGCATGTACTTTTAAGGGGTGTACGAATCTACCCCGGCTGGCGTGGATTGCCCTCGGGAAAAACCTCCGCGTTCGCTGACTCGGCCGCCTCAAAGTTTGTATGAATGGGAATTCGATATGGTTGCTATGGCCTGAGGCACTGGAGATTGCCATTGCCCTGATCTGCCTACGGGTCATGATGACCACGCCGCTGGACCCTCCGCCCACATCCACTCGCGTCCGGCTTCTGGCGTTACTTGGGTTCTTGGTCACAGGCGGCTTGCTTGGTCTTGGGGTCCGCTCCGCTTTGTACGCTATGCTTGCGCTTCCCGCCATTCCCGCCCCGTTTGTCTTCGTGGTGATGATCTTTCGACCGAGAATCTTTTCGGACTCACCCAGACTTCGCACCTATCTGAAACTCTGCGTGGCTGTGTCGGGCCTGGCATGGGCATATCAATTCTTGTGGCTCTTTCGTGCCTGACGCGAGTGCCTCATGAGGTCGGGCTCCGCGCGCGGCGGGCAGGGCATTCACTTTTCGTCAGCCCCGACTTTCACGGATGCCCGCAACTCATGTATAATACGAAGTTTATGGGCGAACCAACAGGCAGTGCCGCCGCCCACGCGCGGCCTCAACGCAAGCTGGTGCGGGTCAGCCCCCGAGGATTCTGCGCCGGCGTCGTCCGCGCCGTCGAGATTGTCGAGCGGGCGCTCGAACTCTTCCGCCCGCCCGTCTACGTGCACCACGAAATCGTCCACAACCGCTACGTGGTGGACCAGCTCCGCAAGCGCGGCGCCATCTTCGTCGAGTCCGTCGAAGAAGTCCCCAACGGTGCCGTCCTGATCTTCAGCGCCCACGGCGTGCCGCCGGCAGTGCGTGATGAGGCCCGCAATCGCAGCCTGCGCGTGATTGACGCCACCTGCCCTCTGGTCACCAAGGTCCACATGGAGGCGCTGCGGTTCGCCCGCGAGAGCCGCACCATCATCCTCATCGGCCACCGCGACCACCAGGAAATCATCGGCACCTCGGGTGAAGCCCCCGACCGCACCCTCGTCGTCGGCAGCGTCGAGGAAGTGGACCAGCTCCAGGTGGAAAACCCGGACCGGCTCGCGTTTCTCACCCAGACCACTCTCAGCCTCTACGACACCCAGGAAATCGTCTCGCGGCTCCGCCAGCGTTTCCCAAACATTTTGGGGCCGGCCTCCGACGATATCTGTTACGCCACCCAGAACCGTCAGGAAGCGGTCGAACAGATCGGCAAGGAAGTGGACCTGATCCTCGTCGTGGGCTCGGCCAACAGCTCGAACTCCAACCGGCTGGTGGAAGTCTCGCAGCGCGGCGGCACGCAGGCGCGCCTGATTGAAGATGCGAACGACATTGACCCGGCCTGGCTCGATGGCGTCGGCAGCGTGGGGCTCACGGCGGGCGCCTCGGCGCCGGAGGTGCTTGTCCAGCAGGTGAGCGAGCGCCTGGCCAGCCTGGGTTTCAGCGAGCAGAGCGATCTTGATTTCATCCGCGAGGACGTGCGCTTTACGCTTCCTCCGGAGCTGGTTTCGATTGTGCCGGCCTCGGCGGCCTCCGGGTCGCCATCCAACTAGGGGGCCGTCCGGAATCCGAATCCTGATTGTCGGGAACGGGACCTGGGCAGGCTGGACGAAAGGGAAGGTGCTTGGCGGTCAAGATCCACCGTGACCCGAAAAAGGTTGCGCTGATCGGCGTTCCCACGAGCGCGGGCTCGCACGGACCCGGAGCCGAGCGCGCTCCCGCAGCATTGCGCGCCGCAGGCCTCCAGGCGCGCCTCGAAGCCGCAGGATTTGAAGTCGCAGACCACGGCGATACTCCCACCTTTCTCTACCAGCCGGACGAAGATCATCCCCGCGCGCGGAACACCGCGGCCGTGGTGCAGGCCATGGGCGCTCTGCGCCTCAAGGTCGAAGTGGCGGTCAAGTCCGGCGCGCTGCTGCTCATCCTGGGCGGCGATTGCGCCATCACACCCGGCACCATTGCGGGCGTGCGCCGCTATTACCGCGAAGCGGGCGTTTTCTGGATGGATCGCGACGCCGACCTGAACACACCGACCTCCAGCCCCTCCGGCTGCGTCCACGGCATGACCGTGGCCCACCTGATCGGCCGGGGCGCCGCGGAGATCGTGCGTTTTTCCGCCGACATGCCCATGGTTCGCGAACCCAACCTGGCGCTCTATGGCATCGAACGCCTGGATCCGCCCGAAGAACAATTCCTGCAAACCGCTCTGCTGCACGCCTATCACGCCTCCGACATTCTCCGCCGCGGCGCCGCCGCTACCGCGCGCGAAGCGGTTGATAGGATTCACGCGCAGTACATGCCCTTCGTGCTCCACTACGATGTGGATGTAATTTCCAGCCCCGAATTCACCGCCTGCGGTTTTCCCGCGGAGGGTTTGCTCCGCGCCGCGCACGTGCGCGAGGCCCTGGCGGAAGTGATCGCGGCGCCGCAACTCCTGGCCATCGAGCTGTGCGAATATTTCCCCGAGCTCGACCCCGACGCCTCGGCAGCGCGATTCCTGGTCGACATGTTCGTGGAAGCGCTGGCCGCAAGGCTCCGCGCGCTCACCCAGCCGACCGTCCCGGTAGAAGCCGCGGCATCAGTGCCCTCGCCATCTTCCGAGGCGTCGCCGGAGCCGAGCGAACCAGCGCCGGTCGCACCCGCCGCACCGGCAGCCCTTACTGTAGAGGAATCTGCGCCTGCCGTTCCTATAGCGGAAGCCCCGCCCGCCGGCACTGATGCATCCATTTCGGCCACGCCGCCCGAGCAAGAGACCTCGGAAACCCTCAGCGTTCCCGCAAGCGACGCCGCGTCCACGGCCGCCGGCGAGTAAGCATATCCCTACTGCCGCATTGCTGCTGCCCTCCATCGGATAGAAAACCGGAACTAACCTCAGGGCTTCGGCAATCGGAAGGAGCAGGCGCGAGAGCCGTTGCGGATGAACCCGCGGTCAGGGTGTTGCTGGTTCCCCACTGCGGACTCCGGCCATGACGCAATCCCGGCCCGCGGCCTTCGCGCGGTACAGCGCGAGATCCGCGGCGTGCAGTAGCTGCTCGCCGGTCGTGCCGTGCTCCGGGAAGCAGGCAATGCCCACGGAAAACGTGACGCTCCCCAGGAACTGCCCGTTCAGGGATATTTCCAGCCGTTTGCTGTCTTCCCGCAGCCGCTCGGCACGCTGCACGGCGAACTCGATAGAAGCTTCCGGCATGATGATGGTGAATTCCTCGCCCCCATAGCGGCACACGATGTCGTCTTTCCTCATGCGCGACTGCAGAAAATTTCCGATGGCGCGCAGCATGGCGTCTCCCGCGGCGTGACCCAGCGTGTCGTTGTAGCGCTTGAAGTGATCCAAATCGAGCATCAGCGCGGCCAGCGGGCGCTGCTTGCGGTCCGCCCTCCGCAGTTCCCGCGCCAGCGATTCTTCCATGTAGCGCCGGTTGAACAGGCCCGTCAGAGGATCGCGGATGGACTGGATGTGCAGCGTCTCCCGCAGCCGCAGGCTGGCCAGCGCCAGCGCCAGGTGATCGGAGACGGAAAGCGCCAGACGGTTTTTCGCGTCGGTCATCACCGGCCGCCCCTCCGGCCCGGGCGGCGCCATTTCCAGGTGGAGCACCCCGATGGCTTCGCCCTGCGCCACCATGGGCACGCACAGGTACGCATTTTTCATCCCCTGCCGCACGTGCCCGCAGATCGGCGATTTCGTCGGATCGTCCACCCGATGCACCCGGCCGCTGCGCAGCGCCCAGCAATTCTCCGGCGAGAACACGGGCTCCTGCGCCGTGTATCCTCCCCACACGGCCACGGCTTCCACCAGATTTTTCGACGCGTTCATGACGAACAGCGCGCCGGAATCGTTGGGAAAGAGCGAGAGCGCCGATTTCGAAATGACGCTGCACGCTTCTTCCGTGGTCAGGCAGGTTTGCAGGCGGTCGCCCATTTCGTTCAGCAGCAGCGTCTCTTTGTTTCGCACTTCGAGTTCGCGCACCCATTCGGTCAGCATCTCGTTGGCCTGCTGCAGCGCATTCTGCGCCCGTTGCCGCTCCCGGTCGGCAATGTGCAGCGAGTGCGCGGTGCGCAGGATCAGCCCGCCAAACACGATCACGTTGGAGATGGCAAACAGCAGCAGGCGCACCTCGGAGGAATATAGCCCCATCATCTCCCCGCGCCAGCAGAGGTAGCCCAGCAGCGGCGGAACGATAATCGCCGTGGGCAGGAATCTCCGCGCCATCACCCCGCCGGCGCTATCCGCGTGCGTCACCTCCAGCAGCCCGCCGTCGTACCTCTCCATCAGAAATCCGGCTGCCAGCAGCAGGAACCCCAGCGAGGTGCTGGGCGACATCGAAAGGAAGACGCCCAGCTCGTGCATCAACGTGACCTCGTAGCTGCGCGCCAAGAGCGCCGTCATGGAGATCGCGCCGGCCCCCAGGCAAAGCACCTGGCTGCGCTCGATCCGCCCGGCTTTCCGCGGATCGAATCCCAGAAGCGCCAGGCCCAGCAACGTGAAGCACACCGCGGCATTCGGAGCCATTCCGGCGAAACCCGAGCTGGAGAGTGCCGCCGGATTCAGACCTAGGCTGGAGTCACGGAACGCCTCGAAAACGCGTAATCCGGTGCCGGTGGTCACCGCCAGCGCGGGAATCCACCGCGCTCCCGCGCCCCATCTTTGCCAGAATCCTTCCTCGCGAGGTCGCGCGAACCACAGGGACACGCCGAGCAGCAGGAAGCAGATCGCCGAGGTGGGATTCACAGGAACCGCGCCGGGAAAGAGCGCCTGAAGAGCGTGCAGGCCGGCCATCCAGCCCGCCAGGGACACAACCGCTCCGGCGGCGACCAGGACCGCCGCGGACTGCGCGGGTGCGCGGAGTAGCGCCGCGAGCCGGGCTTTCATTCGTTGGGGTGCCCCGCCGTCTCCATCTCACCTCGCGAGCCGTGCTTTCGCGGCCTGCGCGGCGACCGGGAGAGTCAAAGCGGGGCGGCGACCCTCCGTTTCCGTTGCACAGCATCATCCCATGCGCGGCTACAGTCAAGTGCTACCCACCTCTTCTCGCTCACCCCCACTGGCCGCAGCCTGTACCGAGCGCCTGCCCTTCCCCTGGCCTCCAGGGCACTTGATTCCTCTTCTGGTCTGGCTTAGAATTACTTCCCCCAGCCTTACGGCCATCCCGCCCGGATGGTCATTCCGAGAGAGCGCGTGCGCGATAAACCCCGATTCCTCCGGCGTTCCGTTTTCGCCGGAATTCTACGCGGCCGAGGACCTGTTCCTCCCGGACCGCTTGCCTCGCTCGGTAAAATTCATCCTCGGCCGCAATCCAGAAGTGAGGGAAGAAGCATGAGGACCACTCCAGTGACAAATAACTCCAGGTTGGGGCGGCGCCGCAGCCAGCGCGTCACCCTCAGCGTCCCCATCACCGTTTCCGGGCCGCAGGCAGACCACCGCGTCACCGTGGAACGCACCCACACACTGGCCGTCAACCGCTACGGCGGACTCATCGCCCTGCGGTCCGACGTGAACTACGGCCAGAGCCTGATGATGACCAACACCTTCTCTCGCGTGAGCAAGGAATGCCGCGTCGTTTACGTGGGTCCCAATCTCCAGGACAAGCGGGTGGTGGGAGTTGAATTCGTGGATCCCGTCACCGATTTCTGGAACATCTCCTTCCCAGCCCCCGGCAGCAAACCATTTTTGGACTAAACCGATTGCTTGGAGGAGTCGCTCTCCTCTGCCTGCTTCCGCGTACGCCTCCGCGGCGTGGCCCAAGAAAACGCAACCGGACAGATTCTTCGAAGCCACTCATGCGCGCAGTAAGCGGAGAGTGCGTGGTCCCATCCGGCTTCGCGCGTCCCGCGGGCCGCACAGCATGCGGGTCAGTCGCCAGGGATGGCCTTGAACTCATCGAAACCGGGGAATTCCCGCTCTGTGCGCCGGGAGCCGCTCCGGCATCCCCCGGTATGAAGAGAAGTCGGGTTCCTGGAAGTTTCTACGCGGTCGACTGAGCCGCCTGCTGCACACCTCCTGATATTTCAACCACTTAGAAAACCGGCTTCTGGCAGCTACCGTGCCCCTCATCGAGGAAGGAGCAACTCTGTGACAGATGATTCCAACCGGGGACGGCGTCGCAGCCAGCGCCTCACGCTCAGCGTTCCCATTACGGTTTCCGAACCGCACTCCAACCACCGCGTTCTTGTGGAACGTACACACACCCTCGCGGTCAGCCGCTATGGCGGCCTGATCGTTCTCCGGTCGAGCGTGGACCCCGGCCAGAGCCTGTTGATGACCAACAGGGTTTCGCGGGAGAGCAAGCAATGCCGCGTACTCTACCTTGGTCCACATGGTCAGGACGAATGGCAGGTGGGGATTGCATTCTTGGATCCGGTCACCGAGTTCTGGAATATCACTTTCCCAGCCCCTCGCAGCAAACCGCTCCTGGACTAGATCCATCCGCAAAGGAATTGCTCTCCGCTGCCGCGTCTCGCGCGGGCGAACCGCTCGCGCATCACTCTTCACGGCACAACTCGAATTTAGGAAACTCCAGGGCATCCGCTCTGAGACCAAGAGTCGCTCAGGCAATCACCGGGTGTGAAGAGAAGTCGGAAATCCGGGAAAATCTACCCGGTCCGCTCAGCCGCCTGCCCCACACGTCCTGAAATTCCAATCACTTAGGTGTCCCCCTTTTGGCAGCGCCCGTGCCCCAGTCTCCAGGGTGACCGCCCTGGGTAGGAACGAGGAGGAGGGACCTCATGACCATCTTTCGAAGGCAACTATTGCCCGGCCTATTGGCAACCGGCCTGCTCTGCTTAATTGGAGCAGGCTTGGCGACTGCCAAATACGTCAGCAATAAAGCCGAGAGCAGCGCGGCAGCGTCCGCTCCGGAGGCTACGGACGACGGATCGACGGCCTCACAGCCTGCTTCGTCGCCCATCGAGCCGCTCGCGATTCCCGCCAACACGGCGATCGCGGTTCGGCTCGATCAGTCGCTCGATAGCGCGGAAAACCACTCGGGCGACACCTTTGAGGCCCACGTCGCCGCTCCTGTCGTCGTGGACAACCGCGTGGTGATCCCCGAGGGTGCGCAGGCTCGCGGACGCGTGGTCGAGGCCATCCACTCCGGCCGCTTCAGCCACCCGGGTCGCTTGGAAATCGCTTTGACTCGCGTGCAAAAGGATGGCAAGTGGTTTGAGGTTTCCACCCGCGATACGAATCGCAAGGGCGGAAGCCATCGCAACCGCAACTGGGCAATGATCGGAGGGGGCGGCGGTGGCGGCGCTCTTATTGGAGCCATCGCTGCCGGCGGCAAGGGCGCCCTGATCGCAGGCCCGATAGGGGCCGGCGCCGGCACTGCCGTCGCCTTCTTCACCGGCAAGAAAAACGTGCATCTGCCTGCAGAGACGGAGCTGAGGTTCTACACCTCACGGCCTGTCGCTGCCAAGAGTTGAACCCCCAAGTCCCAGCCCACTCTTCTTCCTTCGCTGGAGCCATCGCGCCCTTCCAGCCGGCCCAGATGAGTGCGTGCACCCAGTTCGACCGCATGCGCCTGTGCGCAGCGGCAGCCTCAGTCCCATTGCGGAGGATACCTTGAAGCTCAGTCTTCGGCTGATTCTCTCGCTGGTACTCGGCATCAGCGCCGTCACTTTCGCTGTCGCTCGCTACCAGGTCAACGCGGAGCAGCAGGGGCTCCGGGCCGACTTGGAACGCCGCGCCGCGGTCCTGGCAGAAAGTCTCCAGGAAATTGTTGAGCCCGCTCTCGAGGGAGGCTCTCGGGAGCAGCTCCGGCGTATCGTGGAGCGCTTTGGGAATCGTGAGCGGTTGGCCGGCATTGTCGTTTACAACGCCGCTGGTGCGCCGCTCGCGGAGACTTCGAGTTTGCCGGATCAATTCGACCTGCCCGCTGGCCCGCAGGCAACCGTGAGGGCCCAGGACCGCGGCATCGGTGAGTTTCTCACCCTGCGCGGCCGCGCAGTCCACGCCTACTATCTCCCGCTGCACGCCGGCGGTTCGATTGCCGGCGTTCTGGCTGTGTTCCACGATGCGGGTTACATCGAGGAGCAGCGCACCAACATGTGGCGAACCACGCTCTGGCACGTCATCGCCGAGGTGCTCCTGGTGGTGTTCATAACCCTTCTCATCATCCGTTCCATGATCCTGCGGCCAATCTCGCAAGCGGCCCAGTGGGTGAAGGACTTGCGTGTAGGCCGGCTGGAGCCTCGCCCCCGATTGCCCAGCCATAGCTTCCTCGCTCCCTTCTCCCAGGAGGTTGTGAATCTTGCGCGATGTCTGGCCGAAGCCAGGGGGGCCGCGCAGGAAGAAGCGCGGCTCCGGGAGCACGGCGAGTCCAACTGGACGGCCGAGCGGCTGCGCGCCTGCGTCCACAGCAAACTGCTCGGCCCCCTGTTCGTGGTTTCCAACCGCGAGCCCTACATGCACGTCCGGGATGGGAAGAATGTGCGGACATTGGTTCCCGCCAGCGGCGTGGTCACTGCCCTCGAGCCCATCCTGCGCACCTGCGACGGGAATTGGATCGCCCATGGCTCCGGAGATGCCGACGCGGAGACGGTCGATGCCAACGGACGCATCCGCGTTCCCCCCGACGAGCCGGAATACACCCTGCGGCGCGTGTGGCTTACCAAGGAGCAGGAGCAGGGCTACTACTACGGGTTCGCCAACGAGGGACTCTGGCCCCTGTGTCACCTCGCCCACACTCGGCCCATCTTTCGTTCCTCGGATTGGCAAGCCTATCAGGACGCCAACCGCAAATTCGCAGACGCCGCTCTCCAGGAGATGTCCGGCGCGGAGCGGCCCCTGCTCCTCGTGCAGGACTATCACTTCGCCTTGCTCCCCCGCATGGTGAAACAGCAGCGCCCGGACGCCCGCATCGCTCTCTTCTGGCATATTCCCTGGCCGAATCCCGAAGCCTTCGGCATTTGTCCCTGGCGCAACGAGTTGCTGGACGGCCTGCTCGGCGCAGATCTGGTCGGCTTTCACACTCAGGCCCACTGCAATAATTTTCTCGAGACCGTGGATGGGGCCCTGGAATCCCGCATTGAATGGGAGCGCTTTGCCGTCAAACGCGGTGGCCACCTCACTGCTGTCCGCCCCTTCCCCATCAGCGTCGCTTTTCACGAAGACCCTTTGAACACCGAGACGCCCCTCTCCCGCCACGAATGGCGCAGCGCCCTGTTGAAGCGCCAGGGCATCCGTGCGGGATTCCTGGGCATTGGTGTCGATCGCATTGACTACACCAAGGGCATCCTCGAGCGCTTTCGGGGAGTCGAGCGTTTTCTGGAGCTCTGGCCGGCCTACCAGGGCAACCTCGTCTTCCTCCAGATTGGCGCCCCCAGCCGCACCACCATCCCGCGCTACCGCGATTTCGGCGCCGAAGTCGAAGCGGAGGCCGCCCGCATCAATGCGCGCTTCCAATCCGGGGATTGGAAGCCCATCGTCCTCCGGAACCGGCACCACAGTCACTCCGAGATCCTGCCCTACTACCGCGCCGCCGATTTCTGCATGGTCACCTCCCTGCACGACGGCATGAACCTGGTGGCCAAAGAGTTCGTGGCCGCCCGTGAAGACGAACACGGCGCTCTCATCCTCAGCCAGTTCACAGGCGCCAGCCGCGAGCTGTGCGACGCGCTCATCGTGAACCCTTATGACACCGAGCAATTGAGCCAGGCCATCCGCCTGGCTCTGGAAATGGATTCCGAGGAACGCAGCGCGCGTATGCGCCGCATGCGCAACACGGTGAAGAGCAACAACGTCTACCGCTGGGCTGGCAACCTGATCTCCGAACTCTGCGAAATCCGCATCGAAGAACAGGAGACCCTCACCGCCCGCCCTCCCACCCAGCGCTTCGAGCCGACCTGCGTGGGGCAACCGCTGTGAGCTCCGCGTCAATCCCGCGACATTTTCCCAACGGGGCAGCCACTCGCCGCCGGCACACTAGGGCCTTCCCCCTGATCATGGAAACGGTGCCCATGCGTCAGGCATCACCTTCCGGCCCTCGCCACGCATTGCTGGCCTGGCCGGAGATTGGACGGCGCCTGGCAGGCTCTGGCGCCAAGGCCGTCTTTCTCGATTTCGA
>Ga0074044_10002644_pt1 | contig 15605 bp, 17 predicted proteins | sample BogForMeECP23OM1_FD_94443 | JGI IMG/M metagenome (GOLD analysis project Ga0074044, IMG submission 94443) | Bog forest soil microbial communities from Calvert Island, British Columbia, Canada - Bog Forest MetaG ECP23OM1 | ecosystem: Environmental > Terrestrial > Soil > Wetlands ...
AAACCAGGAGACCTGACTCAATCAGATAGATCGTCTGTTCCAGCATGAAAGCGCCGGAAACGATCCCAAAGCGTCCGTCCTGTGGTGCATAAGCGGCCGCCGCGGTTGCGGCGAACGCCAAGGCGACCCCGAGTGCTCGGATCAACAACTTGCCGAGCCGAGCCACGGATGGATAGGACCCGAAAACGTGGGCGAAGATTTCGCCGATGAGCACGAACTTCAACACGCCCTCAATGATTAAGCTTGTCCAATCGACTCGCCAGAAGATCCAGGGATTAACACTGGGAAGTACGTCCGCAGAATAAACGGCCAATTCGCTAATGGCACTCAGAACGGCAAATGCGAGAAACGCGGGAGCCCGCTTGGCAATTCCCCGCTTCCAGATAAGGAATCCAAGGACGAGAAGAAGAAGGTTGGGTGCAACCCAAAGGTAACTCCAGAGCAGTGAGTGCGCCCGTAACATGGCGTAAGGACTATACCGCGATCCGCCGCCGACGGCAACGCGGTCGAGCGCTTTGTTCGGCTTCCGTAAGGCCGGTGAACCAAACGCTCAACCGCCGCGATTTTCAGGCAAAATAGACGATTCCTACGGCTTGCAGAGTTTTTCGCCGCAGTTGGTCCCCCCGGTTCCTCCGCCATCGGCGCGAACTACGGTGGGAATCACCAGCGTGTTGACGAACAGTACAGCTGCGCCGAGGATGAGAAGGATGCGTTTCATGGTTGTTTTCTCCTTGTGACTGCGAATTGGACCGTGATAATTTCATGGGCGCAGTCGTGCGCGCAACGAGTCTGCGAACCTTGGAGCGTTCGGAATTCGTAACAAGATGACGCTGAAATCGGCGCTACAGGACGTGAAAGAAACCACTCTGGCGGCCGTGTCGGGGCTGCTGGGGAAGCTGGTCTATCTGGCGTCGCTGCGGCGCGCCCAGGGGCGCTACGAACACTGGGGGATGGAACTGGTGCACGGGCCGGAGTCTTCCGAACGGGCCTTGAAGACGGCCCACAGCGAGGTTATCGCCGGAGTGTTACGGATGCCGCTGGCGTCGTTGGTCGAGGATCTGGAGGCATCGAGCGGCGCGACGGGAGTGACTGCCCAGGCCTACGTCGATGGGATGAGGGCCCGCTTCGAGGACTTGCTGCCCGGAGATCGCCAGGCGCCGGCCGCCAGTCACCTTAATTCAGTGCTGCTGGCGCTTTCGATGCTGGAGAAGAATCGAGGGCGTGCCACTCGGTCAATTTCATAGCCACTCCCACCACCTGGCCGAGCACCTCGGCTTCCTGGGGATGGCGCAGGATGCGAACCGGAACCGGCGACAAAGGATGCGGTTGAAGAATGATCTCCTCACGGCGCATACTGCACCAGCAGCAGGTGTGGCCATCGCGGGTTTCGACAAAATAAATGGGGCGTTCGTATTCCGAGCGCCAGGAACCTTCGACCACTTTATTTTTTGACTCGTCCACCTGGATGAAACTGCCGGGCGGCAGAATCGGATACATGGTGAAATCCTGTGTGCCGACGTAACCGTAAGTGAAATCGCTGTTGGCAAATTGCGCGAGGTAGGCGACGGGCACCATTCCCCACTGCTCGACCATGCGGCCCAGGTTGGTGGTGCGCCGGTCGTCAAAGCTGGGATCGAGCCGCAGCGGCACCTGCACTGAGGAAAGGCCAGCCAGCGCATCGGAAACGTGCGACTTCGGCGGAGAGACCAGGCCGAGGTCGGCGGCTAGATTGCCCAGGTCGACGCCATACCACGACATCAGCTCGCGAATGTCGCGGCGGTAGATGACCGAGAGCGTGTAGAGCCGGAAAATGCTGGGTAGAATGCCTTTGGTCTCGATGTCGGACAACCGGCTGGGAGGAATGGAAAATTCCTCGTTGCGATATTTGTCAGCCACGCGCGCGCTGGAGTTCTCGACGTCACGCATGGTGAGGCCGAGTTTCTCGCGCAGCGTGCGAAGACTTTTTCCCGCCGGTAACATGGGTATCCTCCAAAGAAAGTGGGGGAATCATATCAAAGGGAAAGCGCTAAGTGGGTAAGACTTGTGTGAAAATTTAAGCACACCAGTCTTGTTACGAAATCCGAACACGCGTGTGGCCCCGTCAGACGCGCACGCCCGAGGGTCTGGCGTCTTCAGCGACTCGAATCAAGCGCCCACTCCCAGCCTGTGGATTTCCTGTGGTTGTTCGGAATTCGTAACACGCCGGTGCGGGAAGCAAGGATTTTCTTTTATCGAACTGCCCCACTCCACGGGCTGATTTTTCCGGCAGCCTTGAAGTCCCCAACAAGATTTCAGAGATGACATTTGTCACGCTCACCGCGTGATGGATGGCACTGGTGCGTTTCTTCGCCGTTCGCGATGATGCAGTTGTTGATGGTGCAATCGTAGATGGCGCAATCAGTGGACGGGAAGACGAGAATCGATTCCCGCCCGGACGCGCCCAACGGGGCGGGAGGACCGAAGATGATTGAAACCCTGGAGCAGCCACGAAGCGCGGGAATCGCGAATTCGAACCTGGTCGTCGCCAGCCTGGAAGGCGTGAACATGAATTATGGCAGCGTGCGGGCGCTGCGCGGCGTCGATTTCCGGGTGAACGCCGGAGAGGTCGTTGCCTTGCTCGGTCCGAACGGCGCGGGCAAAACTACAGCCGTGAAACTATTGCTGGGATTGCTGCAGCCCAATTCGGGAAGGGCACGCGTTTTTGGCGGCGACCCGACGAATCCTGAAAACCGGATGAGAACCGGGGCCATGTTGCAAGTGGGGCGAGTTCCGGAAACGTTGCGCGTGCGCGAGCACATCGACTTGTTTTCCACGTATTACGAGAAGCCGATGGCGCTCGGGGAAGTACTGGCCGCCGCTGGTTTGGAGAAATTGAGCGACCGGAAGTTTGGCGACCTCTCTGGCGGGCAGAGGCAGCGCGTGCTGTTCGCGCTGGCGATTTGCGGCGATCCGGATCTGGTGTTTCTCGACGAACCTACGGTCGGGCTCGACGTGGAGGCGCGGCGCATGTTGTGGGACGAGATTCGCCGGATGGTCGATCGCGGCAAGACGGTGCTGCTGACGACGCATTACCTGCAGGAGGCTGACGCGCTGGCCGACCGCGTTGCCGTCATTAATAAGGGAGAGATCATCGCCCAGGGAACTCCGGCGGAGATCAAGGCGAAGACCGCGGGCAAGCGGATTCGCTGCATCACCAGCCTCAATCTGAACGCCCTGCGCCAGATTCCAGGGGTCACGGAGGTGAAAGAAGATCGCGAAGCGGTTGAGATTCACGCCATCGAGGCGGAGCCGATCGTTCGCGAACTGCTGGCGCGGGATGCCGGACTCTCGGGCCTTGAAGTCAGCAGCGCGGGCCTGGAAGAGGCTTTCCTGGAGTTGACCCGCGACACTACGAACGAAGCTAATCAATCCAACTGAGTCCAATGGATACGTGAGCACCGGAGGAAACACCATGACGACGACCACCGCGCCCCTGGCCCTGAGCAGGCCGCAAATTCAGCGCTCGCCGCGGCACACGGCGATCATTTATCTGAAGGAAGCGAAGTACGAGTTCCTGAAGAACCTGCGTCTGCGCATGTACACCATGTCGGTGCTGAGCTTTCCGATTATGTTTTACGTGCTGTTCGGGCTGCTGCTGAACGGGCACCAGGCGATTGCGGGTACGTCGGTGCCCGCATACATGATTGCGACCTACGGCACGTTTGGCGTGATGGGCGCGTCGTTGTTTGGAACGGCGGGGGGATTGGCGTCGGACCGCGGCCTGGGGTGGTTGCAGGTGAAGCGCGCCAGCCCGATGCCGCCGTTCGCATATTTCACGGCCAAGGTTGTGACCAGCATGATTTTCAGCGCGATCATCGTGCTGGCGCTGTTCGCACTGGGTTACGCCTTCGGCGGCGTGCGTATGCCTCTCGGCCAATTTGCCCTGCTGGTGGGAACGCTGGTGGCTGGTTCGCTGCCGTTCTCGGCGATGGGACTGGCGCTGGGATATTTCACCGGGCCGAACTCGGCGCCCGCGACCATCAACCTGATTTATTTGCCGATGTCATTCTGCAGCGGGTTGTGGGTGCCGTTCATGTTCCTGCCGAAAATTGTGCAGCAGATCGCGGTCGTGATGCCGCCGTATCACCTGGCGCAATTGGCACTGGGAATCGTGGGAGCGGGACGCCATGAACCGAATGCGGCGCATTGGGAAATGCTGGCGGCGTTCACCATGATCTGCCTGGGCGTGGCGCGGATCGGGTTCCAGCGCGATAAGGGAAAACTATACGGCTGAAGCCTTGAGGTCGCGCGCCCGGTCTGCGCGCGAGATCCCTTCGGCTTCGCTCAGGGCAGGCTCTTCCCTCCGCCTGAAAAGCGGCTACGGTCAGGATGACGCCCGGTTGAATGAAGTCGAGTGGGACGAAGTCGAGGACACCATGATGAGCGCAAGAAAATCAATCGGCGGTACGATGCTTCTGATCTGCTTCGGGCTGGTCACCATGTATGGCGGAGAAAAATGGCTGGTGGCCTTGATTCCTGCGGCGATCCTGGTGTGGTATGGAACTGGACCGGCGCTGCGGCGGGGCCGGAATTGACTGGCGGGGCGACAATAGACGTATGCCGGTGATGAACTTCGATCGCGATACAACGTGCGCAAAGGGGAGTCCGCTGAAGCTGAAGCCCTGGAGGGTGATCTTTAAGGACAAGGATCACGGATGGAGTCCTCTGCTTTGGGTGGTTTACCTGGGCTTCTTTTTTATGGATCCGGTGATGAGTCACGCGAGCCCTTCGCGATGGCTCCTCGATCTGGGCGGCGCCGCCGTTTTTCTGGTTCTCTATTTTGGACTGTTCGTCCTCGAGAACCCGCGGACAATATTTCACGTTGGCGGGATGGTGCTGCTCGGGCTTCTGTTCCAACCCATCAATGGAGGGGCCTGCACGTTCTTTATTTTTGCGGCGGCCATGCTGCCGTTTTGCGTGGAGACGCAGACGGCTGCCGTCGTCGGATTGGGCACGATTGGAGCGATCGGCGCCATCCAACCGATCTGGCGACACGACAGTGGCTGGGTGCTTTTTTATTCCGCGATCTTTCCGGTAATCATCGGCGCGGGCAATACATTTTTCGCCGAGCGCAACCGCATGAACCGGAGACTGCGCAAGGCCAACGAAGAGATTGAGCAACTGGCGAAAGTCGCCGAGCGAGAGCGCATTGCGCGCGATCTGCATGACGTTCTCGGACACACGCTGTCGCTGATCACGCTGAAGTCGGAACTTGCCGGCAAACTGATCGATCGCGATCCCGAGCGGGCAGGAAAGGAAATCCGTGAAGTCGAGCAGATCTCGCGGCAGGCCCTGACCGATGTGCGGGACGCGATTCGCGGCTATCGTTCGCAGGGACTGGTGGCCGAGCTGGCGCAAGCGAAGTCGACGCTTGAGACCGCCGGATTAACCGTGCAGTGCGATGCCGCGACCACGGTGAAACTGCCTGCCGTACAGGAAAGCGTGCTGTCGCTGGCAGTGCGCGAAGCGGTCACCAACGTGGTGCGGCACGCGCGGGCCCACACCTGTCGCATGCGCCTCGAACAGGAAAACGGCAGCTGCCGCCTGGAGATTCAGGACGACGGTCTGGGCAGTTCCAACGGCGAGGGGAACGGATTGCGAGGCATGCGTGAACGCGTGGAAATGCTCGGGGGCACGCTGCTGCGCGAAACGCGGGCTGGAACCAAACTCACGATCACGCTGCCCACGAAGGAAGTCGTGGCGCAAGGCGAAGGCAGCCGCAATTGAACCCGCCATTTAAAGAGAGCGGTAAAGAAAGCGGCAAAGAAGGCGCCCGAGAAGGCGGCCGGGAAAACGCCAAAGACGGCCGCAAGACTATCCGCGTGGTTCTGGCCGAAGATCAGGGGATGGTGCTGGGCGCGCTGGCCGCGCTGCTGGAAATCGAGGGCGATATTTCGGTCGTGGGGCAGGCGCGCAACGGCAAAGAAGCGCTCGAAGCCGTGCTCGCGCACAAGCCCGACGTCTTCATCACCGACATTGAAATGCCGCACATGAGCGGCCTCGACGTGGCTGCGGAATTGAAGCGGCGGCGGACAGGGACGCGCGTAGTCATCGTTACTACGTTTGCGCGCTCGGGATACTTGCGGCGCGCGCTCGAAGCCGGGGCGTCGGGATATTTGCTGAAGGACATGCGCTGTGAAGAACTCGCCGACGCCGTGCGCCGCGTGCATCAGGGGCTGCGCGTGATTCATCCCGAACTGGCGACGGAGGCGTGGGGAGAAATGGATCCGCTCACCGACCGCGAGCGGCAAGTGCTCAGACTGGCCGGCGAAGGCATGGCCAGCGGGGATATCGCTGGCGAGCTGGGATTGTCCGACGGCACGGTGCGGAATTATCTTACCGAAGCAATCAGCAAGTTGGGGGCGAGCAATCGCGTGGAAGCGGCGCGGATCGCGCGGACCAAGGGATGGTTGTAAGAACCGCCGCAGTCTGTATGATATGGCTGAACGCGGACTCGGATGACGATAAAGAAGCTAATTCTGAGAAACTGGCGGAACTTTCAAACCGTCGAGGTCGAACTCGAGCAAAGAGTGTTTGTCGCGGGTCCGAACGCCTCGGGCAAATCCAACCTTTTGGACGTCTTCGCTTTCCTTCGTGATATTGCGAAGGCCGGAGGAGGTCTCCAGAAGGCCGTGAGCGAACGTGGCGGACTCTCAAAGCTCCGTTGCTTGGCCGCAAGAAGGTACCCAGACGTAGAGGTCGAGGTCCACGTAGCCGATAACGGTACAACGTGGTCGTACGCCATCGGTATCAAGCAAGAAACCCGGGGATATCGGCTGCCTCTGCTGGCCTATGAGCGGGTCATGAAAGGCGATGAGACAATACTGACGCGCCCGAACGATGAAGATAAAGCCGACCCCCTAAGGTTGAGCCAAACCCATCTCGAACAGATAAACGCAAACGCCAAATTCAGGGACCTTGTCCGGTTCTTCGAGTCAATCAGTTATCTCCATCTTGTGCCGCAGCTCCTGAGGCACCCCGAGGCATTTTCAGGCCCCGGCGTTCCCGGCGATCCCTTCGGGAAAAGCTTTCTGGAGAAGGTTGCGAGAACCCCCGAGGCGACGAGACGGTCGCGTCTCGGAAGAATAGAGGCGGCACTCCGCATCGCTGTTCCGCAGTTGAAGGAATTGAAGCACACGAAAGACGAAGCTGGCATTCCTCATCTTGAAGCAGTCTATGAACACTGGAGACCGCACGGCGCAAGGCAACGCGAGGACCAATTCTCGGACGGCACTCTTCGGCTGCTTGGCTTGCTATGGTCGCTGCTGGAGGGCGACTCGCTTCTCCTGCTGGAGGAGCCTGAACTGTCGCTTAATGCCGGCATAGTGAGAAAGTTGCCCGGTCTGATGTACCGGCTCCAAAGGCAGAAAAGACGACAGATCATCATAAGTACTCATAGTCCCGACCTGCTTTCAGATCCAGGGATTGGAGGAGAAGAAGTGCTGCTTCTGACGCCTAGCAACGAGGGTACGCACGTGGCTCTAGCATCGTCTCTGAGCGATGTTCGGGACCTTTTGGAGGGCGGACTTACGATAGCTGAGGCGGCGTTGCCCAAAACCGTTCCGCCATCAGTCGGACAGTTGGACCTCTTCGAATGAATGGCCCGATTCCGATCAATATTGCGGTCGAGGATGCGCTGACGGAGTCACTACTCTTCAAGCTGCTAAATACGCTTCCGAATCTTTATGCGCCCCGAACAATTTACAACCGTGGTGGCAATGGGTATCTGCGCCGGAACGTGAACGGATTCAACCTGGCTGCGCGGGGAACGCCTTTCCTGATAGGAACAGACCTTGACCGGTACGAATGTCCGCCGAGGCTCATTGAAGATTGGTTATTACAGCCAAAACACCACAACCTGCTGCTCAGAGTGGCGGTGCGGCAAGCCGAAGCTTGGGTACTTGCGGATAAAGAAAACTTTGCAGCTTTTCTCGGAATACGGCCTTCAATGATCCGCGAAGACGTCGAGTCTATCCAGGATGCTAAGAGGGAGCTGATCCAACTCGCGGCGCGCTCGAGAAGAAGAGTACTCCGCGAGGACATTTGTCCTCCGCTCCATAGCACAAGAAGAGTCGGGCCAAATTACAATGCACGTCTCGCCGCGTTCATCCAGCAGTTGTGGGACCCGAACGCAGCTCGACAGCGTGCAGCGAGCCTGTCACGGACTATCGACCGCCTACTCGCGTTCAGGCCGACATGGCTTCGGGCTGGCGGCACTTAATCCCTTCGCTCGATGCCGGTATCCTGCTTCTTCACCGTCTTGTAGGCCCAGGCCATGCGCGGGGTGTTGTGAGCGATGCCGATGTGGCCTTCGGGGTTGAGGACGATGATGCCGCCGTGGCCGTTGAGGCGCTGCTGCAGATAGTTCATGGCTTCCTGCGCGGACCACTCGGGCAAGTTGCCGGCCTGAATGCGGTCGGCGGTCCACTTGGCCAGCACTAACTTCATAATGGGCTCGCCCCATCCGGTGGTGGAGACGGCGGCGCTCTCGTTGTTGGCGTAGCAGCCGCAGCCGATCAGCGAGGAGTCGCCGAGGCGGCCGGGGGCCTTGTTCAGCGTGCCGCCGGTGGAAGTGGCGGCGGCGACGTTGCCGTTGCGGTCGAGGGCGACGGCGCCGACGGTGTCGTGCGAAATCGTTGGATCGTCAGTGGTGTCGTCGGAGCTGGGCGCGAACAAATCGTTGCCGTCCGGCGTCGAACCGGCCTGCTTCAAACCAGCTTGGGCGGCCTGATACAGGCGCAGGCGTTCGACTTCGCGGGGAATGATGAGGTCTTCGTTCCGGCAGAGCGCAATGCCGTGCTGGGCGGCGAAATTTTCTGCGCCTTCGGCCACGAAATAAACGTGGGGGCTTTCGCTGAGAATCTTGCGGGCGGCGCGCACGGGATTGCGCAGGCGTTCGACGCAGCCCACGCCGCCGGCACGGAGGGTGGCGCCGTCCATGATGAGGGCGTCGAGCTGAACTTTTCCGTCTCGATTCAAAAAGCTGCCGCGTCCGGCGTCGAAAGTCTCGTCGTCTTCCATGATGACGACGGCTTCCTCGACGGCGTCGAGGGCCGGGCCGCTGCGCTCGAGCACGCGCCATCCCGCAGCCAGCGCGTTCGAGACGCCGCGGAGGTGGGCGTCGACCATGTCATCGGGCATGGCCCAGGCACCGCCGTGAACGACGAGAACGGGATCAGTCGGCAAGAAGTGTCCTTAGAATCATCTCTACCTGAGAGCAGCGCAGAAATCAGGCATGCGAAGGGATAAGTCTAGCAGGTGCACCAGGCGCGTTTGGTCTCGGCCTTTGGCGGCAGGAGTGCCCACCCGCACGTTCCTTCTTCAGAAACGTAAAGCCCCGGTTATCAGCCGGGGCCTGGATGATACTGAACGCGGATTGCGAAACACTTATAGGATAACTCGGCAGTCTGCGAAGTCAAGCAAGATTTTAAAATGTCGAGTGACCAACAGAGGGTGAGGGAGTCGAACCCTAGTGGCTGATAGGGCCACTCGACGGTTTCGCAAGCCGCGTCCAGTACCCACTGGCAACACCCTCTAGACGCTGTCTGCGTAAGGAAATTCTAAGGGCTCCTGCTGATTCAATTCTATGATCGGCATCGAATAATTTCGGGCTTGGTGTCGATTCGGGAATTGTGGTGCTTCTGACGAGTGCAGAGGTCCTTCGCGACAAAGGACGTCGCTCAGGATGACAATTGCTGTGGCGGGCTACGCAGCCTGCCCCGGAGTGAGCGAAACCGGCGGGTCTTGGGTTCGGGTCCAGGTGTAGCGCATGCGGTGGATGACCGTGATCGTGCTGAGGACTGCGATCACCCACAACACTGGGGCCATGCGGTTGAAAAGCGCTCCGAGGATGACCAGGACCAGGCGCTCGGGGCGCTCCATGAAGCCGACGCGGCAGGAGGGGATCAGGCTTTCGGCGCGGGCGCGGGTGTAGCTGACCATGATGGCGCTGATCATGACGAAGGCGGCGAGGACCACGTAGAAGAAGCGTCCGCCGCGGGCGTAGAAGACGAGTAAGCCTAGAAACTGCGAGGCGTCGCTGTAGCGGTCGACGACCGAGTCGAAGAAGCCTCCGAAACGGGTGACGCGGTTGGTGGCGCGGGCGACCTGGCCGTCCACCAGATCGAAGAATCCGGAGAAGATGATCACCAGTCCGGCGTAGAAGAACATGCGCTTCTGGTTGCTTGCGTTGGCCGAACCGAAAAGGATGGCGGCCCAGGTGTTGACCACCAATCCCATAAAGGTGAGGACGTTGGGATTGATGCGGGAGAGCGCCAGCCAGCGGACGATGGTGTCGAGCAGGACTCCGCAGGCACGGCCGAAGGCGCTGGTCCAACTGACGCTCATGGGTGCCAACCCCGAACTGGCGTGATCCGCGCGAGATCCCCTTCGACGTTCGTCTCAGGGCAGGCTCTCCCTCCGCCGCGCTTCGCGCGCCCCCGGCTCAAAGCCGGGGGTCTACCAAAACGGCTCCGGTCGGGATGACGCCACAGATTTATCTCTAGGCGAACCGACATCAGGCGCCTGCCTCTTCCGGGGCGATCTCGTCGTGGATGGTGCTGAGGGTGAGGATTTCGAGCTCGCGCTTGCCGTTGGGACTGTCCACGATTACAGTGTCGCCGACTTTCTTGTTGAGCAGGCAGCGGCCGATCGGCGAGGTGGTGGAAATTTTTCCGGCGGCCACGTCGGACTCTTCGCTGGTGACGATCTTGTATTCCATTTCCTGATTCTTGGTGCTGTCGTAGACCTTGACCGTGGAACCCAGACCCACTTTGTCGTGGGGGATGTTGTTCATGTTGACCATGGAGAGATCGGCGAGGCGTTTGCCGAGCTGGCGGACGCGCGCCTTGACGAACTCCTGGCGCTGCTTGGCCATGTGGTACTCTGCGTTCTCGCTGAGGTCGCCGAGGGCGGCGGCCTTTTTGATTTCTTTGGGAAGCTCGTGAATCAGCTCGTGTTCGAGCGCGTCGATTTCGTCCTTCAGTTTTCGTTTGATTGCGTCAGTCATTCGTCAACCCACAGCCTTGAACCCACAGCCTTTGGAATTATAAACCCGTGGGCGGGGTGTTGAGTGATTGGGTGTGGAGTGATAGGGACCGGCGAAGTTTACGCCTGGAACTCTGAGGCTTCGGGGAAGCGGAGCTTGCACTTGGCCAGGGCGCTGGTGAGGATTTCCTCGACCTTGGACTCTTCGCAGTTGCGGGCCATGGCCAGTTCGCTGACCAGGAGGTAGCGGGCGCGCTCCAGCATCTTTTTCTCGCGGAAGGAAAGCGGCTTGGCCTGGTGCAGGGCGATCAGGCTCTTGAGGACGCTGGCGACCTCGAGCAACGAACCGGTACGCATGCGCTCGGAGTTTTCTTTGAAGCGGTCTTTCCAGTCGCCGTTGCTGCCGTTCTCGCCAATGGAAAGAGCGTCGAGAACTTTCTGGATTTCGCCGTTGCGCACCACGCGGCGCAGGCCGACGCTGCCGGCGTTGTGGCAGGGGACCATCACTTTGAGGCTGCTGGCTTTGATGTGTAACAGGTAGAACTTCTCGACCGTCGCTCCCACCGAGCGGCTGCTGATCTGTTCAATAACCCCAACCCCGTGATTGGGATAGACCACCTTATCGCCGATGTGGAAATTCAAGTCCGTACCGCTCATGTTTACACACCTAAAGGGAGGCGATAGGTTCGTGAGGGAGAAGCTAGCAACAAGTCCTAAGTACTATTCTGTATGCTACTCCCACGATGGGCCGAAAGCAAGACCGTTACGGGACCAGCCTCAGACTCGCCAAGTCTTGTTAAGTTGTTGAAATATAAGACTGTAACTCGGCGGCGGACGTCGGACTGCGGACCTCGGACGTCGGCTGCACGTTTCCGGCACGCCGGTTTGCAGGCCGGCGCACCGGGACCACGCTTATAATCAGGCCGTGGAGTCCATCCGGAGAACGCCGATTTCAGCCGAGCCAGGGGACAATCCATCTCAAACCGAGGGCGCGCGCGAGCTTCCTGTCGGGCGGGTGCTGGGCCTCGACGTAGGCTCGCACAGAATCGGCGTTGCCGTCTCGGACCCCCTCGGAATCACCGCGCAGGGGTTGGAAACGCTGCAGCGCAGCACCAAGCGCCGCGATTTCGATTATTTGCAGCGGGTGATTCAGGAGTACGACGTGCGGGAGATTGTGGTCGGCCTGCCCTTGCGCATGAGTGGCGCGGAGGGGATTCAGTCGGACAAGATGCAAGTGTTCGCCGAGGAACTGCGTAAGCGTTTCCGGCTGCCGGTGCATCTTTGGGATGAACGGCTCACCTCGGCCGAGGCCAACCGGCTGCTGCGCGAAACCGACCTGTCGATCGAGAAGCGAGGCAAGGCCGTGGATCGCATGGCGGCGGTGCTGATACTGCAGGGATGGATGGAAGGGCGGGGGAAGTAGAAATCGGACTTCGGACTTCGGACCTCGGACTTCGGACCTCGGACTTCGGACCTCGGAACCTTATGCACAGAAGATTTTCCGTTGCTGTGACGTATGCCCTTGCGTTGTTGTGATGTGATCCCTGACTCTTCAGCCTATGGCGTGGACCAGCCATGGGGGTACATCATGTCCGCTTCGTACAGGGATCTCCGAGTCTGGCAGAGCGCGATGGAGTTGGTTGTCAGCGTATATCACGAAACTCAAGGATTCCCTAAAGAAGAACTTTACGGCCTGACGAGTCAGATGCGAAGAGCCGCTGTCTCGATTCCAAGCAACATCGCAGAGGGCAAGGGCCGCTCGACAGATCGCGACCGCGCCTTGTTTTTCTGCCATGTCCGGGGCTCGCTGCTCGAACTGGAGACTCAAATCCTAATCGCTCAGCGGTTACGGTATTTAACCGCGTCGCGCTCTGAAGATTTGATCCGGAACTCTAATGAGTTAGGACGTATGCTTAATTCTCTCATCCAGTCCATCAGAATTCCCGAGAGCGCGAGGCGCTCGCAAGCCTGAGGTCTGAAGTCCGAAGTCCGAGGTCCGAGGTTTGAAGTCTGAGGTCTGAAGTCCGAGGTCCGAGGTCAAGTCTTACCGTCCGCGCATGGCTTTGCGGTAGGCGTCCACATTCTTATCGTGCTCCTCGATGGTGCGGGCGAAGCGGTGGTGGCCCTGGGCGTCAGCGACGAAGTAATAGTAGTCGCTCTGCGCGGGATGCAGGGCGGCTTCGAGGGCGCTGCGTCCGGGATTGCCGATGGGGCCCGGGGGCAGGCCGGCATGGCGGTAGGTGTTGTAGGGCGAGCTGAATTGCATGTCGGCGTGATGCAGTTTGCCGGTGTAGGTTCCGGCCAGAAGTTCCGCGTAGATAATGCTGGGGTCGGCGTCGAGGTCGATCTGCTTCTCCAGGCGGTTGTAGTAGACGCTGGCCACGAGTGGGCGTTCCTCGGCCACCGCGGTTTCTTTTTCGACGATGGAGGCCATGGTCACGGTGCGCTCGACGTCAGAGGGAGGATCGTTGGAGTTTGAGATGTGAACAGTGAGGTGGACCTCGATGTGCGGCGATGGGTCTGATGTTCCTGGAACCGGCGTCAATCCAATCTGGCGCGCGACCTGGCGGAACTGCTTGACCATGGCGGCGGCCATGTCGTGCATGGTCATCATGCGGGAGAATTCGTAAGTGTCGGGGAAGAGATATCCCTCGAGAGACTGCGCTCCGGGAGCAATGTCGGCAATGAGCGCGGTGTCGGACTGGGCTTCTTTCAGGAAGTCGGCGGCAGGGCCTAGGCCGGCGGCCTCCACCGCGCGGGCAATGTCGAACATGGTGTAGCCTTCGGGCACGACCACGGTGTGGAGGTAGACGTCGCCTCTGCCCAGACGCTTTTGGATGTCGAGGATGTTGGCCGGCTTGTCGAACTCGTATTCTCCAGCCTTGAGCGAGCGCTGAGGGTGAATGTAGTGCCACAGCACAAAGGCCCGCTCACTGCGAATGATGCCGGCGTTTTTCAGTTCGGTGGCGATGCGGAGCGTGGAATAGCCTGGGCGCAGCAGGACGAAGGTCTGGGCGGAAGGTTCAATGGGCATCAGCACAGCCCAGGCAAACCATCCGGCAGCGCCGACGACCGCGATCAGGATGAGCCAGACGATCTTGCGCACAGTCACACCCCAGTTCGATCCCAGTTCAATCCCAGTTTAGATGATGCCGGTGTCCTCGGCAGCTGACGATCGTGCGCCGGACTTTGGTAAGCGGGCGAAAGAGCGTAACAGGGCTGAGTAAGTGATTGATTCTCTTCGGGATTGCCCTGGGCGCGGGAAAACGGATTCGCGGCCATCGTCGCGGCCGGAACCGGCTGGGACACTCCCAAAACTGTCCCACTCGACTTCTGCAACCTTCTGGGAGAGGTATACTCAAATGACTAGAGGAAATCTTAAATATCTTGATGATACGCAGCCGTTCTTTTTTGACCCTAACCTTGTTTCTTGCCATTCTGCCGACGACGGGGTGCATGTTCCACACCCGTCCGGTGGAGGACCAGATCTCGAAAGTTCCGCTCAAAGACTCGACACAGCAGGGGCTGATCGACAGCATTAACCAGCAGGCCGAGGCCATTCGCACGCTGAAGGCGACGGCCGACATCGACAGCTCCGCCGGGGGCGTGAAGAAAGGCCAGATCACCGACTACAAGGAAATCCGCGGGTATGTGCTGGCGCGGAAGCCGGGTGCGCTGCACATGATCGGATTAATGCCGGTAGTGCGCACGACAGCGTTTGACATGGTCAGTGACGGCAAGGATTTTAGGCTGTGGATTCCGCCCAAGAACCGTTTCGTGATCGGCAAGAACGACGTCCCCACGCCCAACACCGACAAGCCGATGGAGAATATTCGTCCGCAGAATATTTATGATGCGCTGCTGATTCACCATATCGATCCGGAGAACGAGATTGCGGTGCTGGAGAACGGCTACGAGATTTTTCATGACGCGAAAGGGCGCCGCATTCTGCAGGACGACTACGAACTGACGGTGATTCAGAAGTACAACCAGGGCTGGAGGCTGGCGCGCAAGATCGTCTTCGGGCGTACCGACCTGAAGCCGCACCGGCAGATCATTTACAGCGAAGATGGGAAAGTGGCCACCGATGCCCGCTACGCGGAATATAAGGATTTCGACGGGGTCAGCTTCCCGTCGCGGATTCAGATCTCGCGTCCGCAGGAAGAGTTCGGGATTACCCTGAACATGCTGAAAGTGGATATTAACCAGATGCTGACGGACGATCAGTTCTTGCTGGAACAGCCGCCGGGGGCGGACGTGGTTCACCTGGACCGGCCGCAATCGACTCTGGCCCTGCCGCTGGGGCAGAGACCGTAACAGCGCTCAGCACTAGGGAGTAAGAGTCAAAGTCCCCACTCTAGCCGCAAAAGTCGCGGCTAGAATGGGGCACCCGGCACTCGGAGTAAGAATCAAAATCCCCACCCTGTCGCAAAGTACGCGACAAGGATGGGGCACCCGTTTTTTTGATCCGGCTTTCCTTTCGTCGAACAAACTTTATGATGAACAAAATGGTTGTCGCCAACCTGGTGCACCGGCCGACGCGGTCGTTCATCGCGGCGAGCGCGATTGCGCTCGAAGTC
>Ga0074044_10002645_pt1 | contig 15604 bp, 11 predicted proteins | sample BogForMeECP23OM1_FD_94443 | JGI IMG/M metagenome (GOLD analysis project Ga0074044, IMG submission 94443) | Bog forest soil microbial communities from Calvert Island, British Columbia, Canada - Bog Forest MetaG ECP23OM1 | ecosystem: Environmental > Terrestrial > Soil > Wetlands ...
ATTTGTGCGATTGGCAGCCCTTGCTGAAAAGTTGAAGTTTAGTAGTCTATGGGTTCAGGAAGGCGATGATAGGAGTTCCATGCAGCTTTCGGCTGCAGCCTTGTTTGCAACACGTCAAATAGTGGTCGGAACAGCCATTACGAGTCCGTTCCGAAGGCATCCTCACACTGTAGCAGTCGAGACTGCAACGTTGAATGAAATGTCAAACAACCGATTCATCTTGGGCCTCGGTGCAGCAGAACGATTGATCAAGTCTTTTAGGCTTAATGCAAGACCAATCGAAGCCATTAGAGATGCCTTCGCAATCATACGCGGGATGTCTGCTTCTGACAACTTTACTTACGATGGTGAAGTTTTCTCTCTAACTACTTCTCAACCACAAGTGAAGCCCAATCCACGAGTATTCTTGGGTGCCATCGGACCCCGAATGCTAGATCTTGTGGGCGAGTTAGCGGATGGACTGCTAATAACTCGCAGAGGAACTTTTTCGTTAAAGTACACGAAATATGCGATTTCCAGGGTCGTAGAGAAAGCTAAACTTGTCGGACGTGACCCATCGAAGCTTAACTTTTTGGGTTTTTTCGAAACTTCAATATCAAAAGATGAAAATGAAGCGAAACAATTCGCGAAAAGAATCCTTGGCACGTACACAATTCCACGAACACCAAAGATAGTTCTTGGCTTGGCTGGTATTCCAGAGGATACGGTGGAGCAGGTTAGAAGAAATTACTTTCAGGGCGATATTCACGCAGCTGTGAATTGTGTTACAGATGAATTAGTAGATCAATTTGCTCTTGCTGGCACGCCGGATCAATGCCTCGAGAAGCTCTATCGATTCGCCGAAACAGGATTAAAGTGTCCAGTGCTTTACATTCATGGACCGAATCATGAAGTGGCCGCTGAACTTGCGGCTGAAAGGATGGTTCCAAATCTCATTTAGAGGTATTCGTAGATAGTATAACAAGTACAGAGTTCTCTAGCCGTCAGCCGATGATTGGTAGAATTATGTGGGATGCCTTGACGCGATCATGGTAAATTGTCTGTATTGCCTCAACTAGCTCTCCATCTTCACCGAACTTGTGGCCAGTATTCGGATTTCTATCATACTTAGGAAATGAACTGCTGGAAATATCAATTCGTATCCTGTGATCCTTTAGGAAACAGTTGCTGATTATCCACAGATCTATGGGAAATTCGTAGACTGACCCCCGCTCGAGGAGTTTAGGAATTTCCAGAGAGTTCCGGTATCTTCCGCGTAGGATACCTTCGGTCAAGTGCATCGAATATCCATCAGGATAGACGTCAGTCAATTGGACCCAAAAATCTGTGTCAATAGCTGACGTTGATGCGGAAAGTTTCATGCTGACTCGTCCTGTAACTTCAACAGGTTTTTTCAGTATTGGCGTTGTGTAAACGAGAACATCGTCTCTAGACTCAATAGGTCTCTGATCAAATGGGCCTTCGGCTGGCATCTGGCTTTCTTCGCAAAGGTTTGGGCATGGATCACAAGGGTTGTATGTGTAAGTATCTGGCTGTTCTTCGAGCGTGGGAGCGTTTGTGTCAAGCGTCCCATCACCATTTACTGAATTCGCATTGCCGTTGCTGTGTAGAAAATAGGGCACGTAATTGGTTCTCGCGAGAGGCCATTCCATTTCTTTTCTCCAAACGTTTGCTCCGATTACGAATATATCTACGGGAGGTTCATTGTCTACGTGATTGTCAATTCCCTTTAGCCAATGTTCGAACCATTTCAATTCTGCAGCTCGCAAGTCGATGAGAGCTTTTTCACCAAAATCTATGTCGGCGAGTTTTCTGGAAACGTTAACGTGATGTTGCCAAGGTCCTATGATGAGCTTCTGGTTGCTCGCGTTTACTGATTGATTTTTTGTCGTCAACCCTACGTAGTTCAAGTGAGTTCCTATGATGTCGTCATCGTACCAGCCGGAAATGTGGAGTGTGGGGACGGTTATTGTCGGATACTTGTCTTGATAGAATACTTTTTTCCAGTATGAGTCTGCTGACGGATGGTCAATCCAGTTCTGCCAGATTTGGGATTTACGTCCATAAGCTTCGTCCATAGTCCGCAAAGGTAAGTGTTCGTATAGTGACTTTGTATCATAAATTGATGGATCCGTATTTCGTCTTCCCTCAACGATCGCCATCCATTCCGCCATCCATAGCACAAGCGCTCCGTTCTGGAACGGCACGTTCAGGACTGGATCGGGCAATGCTACGATTGAGATCATTGCTTTTAGTTGAGGATGGTTCAGTGTTGCTGTTGCCCACTGATTCCAAGCTTGATAGGATGCGCCGAATGTTCCTATATTGCCGTTACACCATTCTTGATTTGTGCACCATGTGATCGTGTCGTAACCGTCCTCCGCGTCGTCGTGGAACGGGTGGAAGATCCCTTCAGAGTCATTCTTGCCTCTGCAATCCTGAATGACGTAGGCATATTCGTGGCTCGCGAAAAATTTTGCCTCGGCTACGAGTTTTCTTTGGAATCCTTGGACCGTCATATAGGGTGTTCTAGTCAAAATGGTAGGATGTTTATCGCTGTCGTCGGGTCGATAAATATCCGACGAGAGACGAGTCCCATCTCTCATAGTCTGCTTGATGCCCAGTTCAGCTCTCAGCCCACATGACGAATTTGCGTTTGTCATCGTTTTCAGCTTCCCAATTTTTTCTCAGTTCCGTCAAGCAGCGTCAAAGTTAACATTTTGTGATTTCCATCGCCAACATCACTCAAGCGCGTGTGTTTAGGGTGTGCCAGTCCGCAGCCGCCTGTGTGACGCTTTAGTAAGTTTTCGTTTATTCAGGTGGGATGGCTTTCTGGATTAAGCTGAGATCTATGCCTTGTCTTCTCCGAATTGCCCAAACTATTCCGTAAACGGCTCCGCCAACAACAAAGGTTGGAATTATGCCCTGTGATAGTACGGTCACGAATGGACCACCGATCGCAGGCAATAGGACCGCGTAAATTACTATAATTGAAATTACTAAGCTTATGATTCCGAGAATGCTGATCAGCGGGATTCCTCCAATTTTCTTCTTTGCAAGTGCTGGAGATGATTCAAAGATGTCTTTTCGCTTGTATGGATAAATTATAGCGGCCAAAGCCACAACTATGTATGCTATGAATGTTCCAGCTGTACCGTATGAGAAGAGCGACGCCATGAGACCGAATTGGTAGAGCGCAATATACGCGAAGAAGACGGCTACGATTACCATTATTGCTGTCGCCTTGAGTGGCGTGTGCGTTCTCTTATCGACATCTGCGAATGCTGTTGGCATTACCCTGTCGAATGACCAGGCAAAGAGATTTCTCGCCATGGTGAAAAGAATTGAGATATTCATCATCTCAATATTTATTCCGTAACCTAAGTTGAACATTGAAACCAGAACTGGGTTTTGAGTCCAGAACATTGACATTCCAGACGCGAGTGGAATGTTGATGTAAGGCAGCTGCGACGATCCGCTCACCCATAGCGCGGCCATTGCGTTTGCAAACGCTGGTCCTTCTCCGAAGTACTCAACCGCTACCATCACTGTGTAGAAGACAGCGAAAATGATGATCCCCCCGATTTGAGCGAATATCTGCGACCGCTGAGAGTTCTTCACTTCTCCAGCGAAGTAGGCAGATGAATTGAAGCCCAGGAACGCTAGTAAACCGAGAGCTCCGGCGTACATACTTGAAGAAGAAAGCGCAGAAGGTACACCGTTAAAGGAACCGGCTTGTTGTCCGGCTGTAATTATGTCGTTATAGTTTGCCCCTGAAAGCGCGTTGAAATTCGTAATGAAAGTTGACGTTCCCGCCGACACAACCGTGGCGATGAAGATCACTGCAATTGCAATCGTAATGTAAACCCAGTAACGAGTTACTCTTGCTGCAAAATCGAGACTTACCATTACAATTACGCCGGCAATCACGATGAGTAGAATCGATAGCCATAGCGCCGGCCCGGTCCCTTGCAGATAGTTGGCTATGTCAATGTAATTCTGGTTTCCATATATTTTGCCTAAGTCATAGAACATCTCGGCCCCAGACCACTGCACAGCTTGAGGGATGACTATACCGATCAGAGATAGGTTCAGAATTGTAATCACAAAACTGGTTATGAAGCCTATACTTGGGGTGAAGATTCGACTGACCCAAACGTAGTCTCCGCCCGTTCGGGGCATAGCCACGGATAGTAGAACATACATTCCTGCCAACGGGACTGTGAATAGTAAACCAACTAAAGCCGTTACGAGAGGGTTCGCTGTCGGATAGTAACCTGGAGTGTATACGATTACGTTGAACACATAAAGAAGACCCATTCCGTTCAGAGCCATACCCAGCGCGGTCATACCGGAAATTTGGCGAGTAAGTCCTGTAGCGTCTCTAACAAAGACGGGTCTCGAAGCTGCTTTAGTCATGTGTTACCCTCAACGAGCCGGCGGTATTACGTATGTCATATATAATCTCGTTGTACTACTTCTAGTTTCGAAACCATGACATCCGATAGAATATCACGCTGATTCTCCACTTTGATCTCAATTCTTCGAGAGAAATTTCGAAATCAAAGGGGGAGTTCCTGGTGCTATAAATTCCCCACCCGGATGCAGGTTTCGCCCGTGTCGACGTTTAGTCCATCAATGTAAGAAATCTCATCAGGTCACGTCGTATGTCACCTCGAAGAAAACAGAGTTTTTCGTAGATGACAAAATTGGCAGTAAGGTAAAGAGTCACTATTTAAGCTCTGACAAGCTGAGGAATGGAATAATCTTAGACATTGAAAATCCATTTTCCGATCGCATTGATTAAAACAGTTGTCATCGGCGCTATCAATTGGGACATTAATCTATTTGTCAAAAAGTTTCCGCGCGAGGGGGAAGAGGTGGTTGTCGGACGCATTTTGCGTGTACCCGGTGGAAAAGCAGGCAACGTAGCGGTGGCTGCAGCACGAATCCTCGGACCCGATCAATCAGCAATCTTCGGTGGACTAGGAAGAGACTCTGTCGGAGTAGAGCAGGTTAAAATTTTTGAGAAAGAAGGCGTGATCGTTTCAGGGCTGAAATTTACAGATCAAGTAGAGTCAGGACAAGCCTACATTATCATTGATGAGCAAGGCGAAAACATGATTCATACTCATCAAGGGGCAAATGGAACCTTCACACCAACTGACTTAGACGATTCACTCCGACAGAAACTCGTCTCAGATGCGTCAGTGGTTACGATTATGGATCCGCCCTTCGATACCGCCGTCAAACTAGCGGCACAATCCAAACGATTAAAGAAGACAGTGGTTTGGGATCCAGGGGTTAAATCTGAACTTGGGCTCCACAAGGTGACCCCTATCTTGGAGAATGTGGATTATGTTGTCGCAAACGAATCTGAAATTCTTAACCTGACTGGCAGCGAAAATTATGATTCAGCCGCGAGCCTATTTCGAAAGATAAACGAACGATCGAAATTGGTTGCCAAACTGGGAGCTAACGGCTGTATTCTTTTTGGCAAAGATGAGCGCATCTCCTCCAAAGCTTTGGATATAGAATCAGTTGGCTTGAAGGTTGTTAACACGGTTGGTTGCGGCGATGCCTTCTTGGGAGCTTTTGTGGCAGCGTTGTCAGAAGGCGCGTCAGATGTTGACGCGTTAAAGTGGGGCAATTGTGCCGGCGGACTGAAAGCAACTAGATCCGAAACCAGAGGTAGCCCAGATCGTGGTACGTTGCTGCTTCATCTAAAGACCCTGTAGCTGAAATCATCAAAACGCAGTCTCAAATCGAGAGCGGTTTGATTTCGTTAGCTGTTCGATCCGCAAACGTTGACTCTATCAATTCTAAATCAACCGATGATTTCACGACACGAGAATCTCAAAACGACTCTTCATGCATTTGAAAATCGGGATAACTTAAACGGTAGATCACACCAGAAGTGATCAAATTACTACGAAGTTGATCATGATGCAGAAACGATTCCAAGATCGGGTGGTCTTAGTGACAGGAGCTGCTCGAGGAATGGGTAGAAACCATGCCCTCGCCTTCGCCAAAGAAGGAGCAAATATAATTGTTAACGATGTGGCGAAGAAGATGGAGCACATCCCCTTCACTACTGGTACAGAGGAGCAACTTCAAAAAACGGTTGCTGAAATCAAGGCACTTGGGGTAGACGCCATCGCTGCTCGCGCCGATGTTAGCAATTCGTCACAAGTCAAATCAATGGTTGACACGGCAGTTACGCATTTCGGAAGAATCGACATATTGGTGAACAATGCAGGAACGATAACCATCTCACCAGTAGTTGAAATGAGCGAGGATGAATGGGATAAGGTAATCCAGGTTAACTTGAAGGGGACTTTTCTATGCTGCAAATACGTTGCACCACACATGATTCAACAAAAATATGGTAGGATAATTAACATCGCTTCAACTGAAGGATTGGCCGGCACACCATATATCTCTCATTACGTCGCATCGAAACACGGTGTTGTAGGTTTCACCAAATCCTTAGCGCAAGAATTAGGCAAGTATTGGATAACGGTGAACGCTATCTGTCCGGGGGACGTAGGAACAGATCTCTTTTTCGAATCTGCTAAAGGAATGCCGGGTTTCGTAGCCGAAATCTCGAGACTTCAGGGAGCTTATTCGGTGTTCCCAGGATACGCAGAATTCGAAAAACCTCTACTGGAACCCACGGATATCACAAACGCCGTGCTCTGGCTCGCGTCAGACGAGGCGAGATACATAACAGGAATAGCTATGCCTGTTGATTCAGGATATATGTCAAAATAAAAAATTGGAGAAATGTTGTCTGAGCCGGGGCTTTTTCCCCAATCATTAGGCTTCTGCGAGAGTTCCACGCCAATACTCGCAGTTCAAGCTGTGTGTTTACCCATTTTGCTGGGTTTTAAATACTGTGTCATTAGCATACTGGGTATATCTTTTCAGCCCATAAGGGAAGCGAACCTGGATGAATCCGTATCGTTACATCTTGCGCAGGGTTCTCTTTGGATTCGTGGTGCTCACGTGCGTAGTGACGATAACGTTCGTGTTGTCACGAAGCTTCGGAGGCAACACAGTGATTGCCTGGCTAGGCAAAACAGCAAGCATGCATCCAGAACTTGCTAAATTATACGCAGAAGAATATCATCTTAACGATCCGATTCCCGTACAGTACTATTACTACATCGTTAACTTGTTCCATGGAAATCTAGGCTTCTCTCCATCACGTGGCTTCGAACCCGTGGCCTTGGTAATCTCGCAGACCTTACCATTTACATTACAAATTGCGTTCTTCGCGTTTCTGATATCTCTCATTCTAGGAGTATCCTTGGGTGTACTTTCGGCTCAACACCAGCACAAGGCACCTGACACAGCCATTCGAGTTTTCTACCTCGCGGGCTACTCGTCCCCACCGTTCTTCATCGCGCTTCTTCTGCTAATCGTCTTCGCATTCAAGCTCACCATACTGCCCACTGGCGGTGCGTTCGACGTCGTACTTAATCCCCCAACCATTATTACAGGGATTCCAATGCTGGACGCGGCAATTGAAGGCAACGTACCCTATTTTCTAAGTTCTTTGAAGCACGTAATTCTTCCAAGCATGGCCCTTGCACTTGTTACATTCGGAGTACTAACGCGAGTCTTGAGAAGTTCTTTGCTTGACGTCATGCACTCAAACTATATTCGCACGGCTAGGGCAAAGGGCGCGGATGAGAATACCGTGTTTTACAAGCACGCCCTAAGGAATGCGATGATATCCGTAGTTACAATTTCCTCATTAATGGTCACCTTCATAATTACAGGAACCATATTTGTTGAGAACGTATTTGCGTACCCAGGGATGGGACAGTACCTTGTAACCGCATTATCCGCACAAGACTATCCCGGCGTACTTGGAGCCACAATGGTATACGCCGTTATTATTGTCATCACGAATCTGATTGCTGACATATTATACGGCGTCGTTGACCCACAAGTGAGGTTAGGTTGAGTCGACTGTGAAATCAGTTTTTACGAAGAAAGTTCTCGGTATACTCCAATTGCTGCGAAGAAACAAAGAAGCAATAATCGGAAGCATAATCGTTTTCGTGTTTCTACTCATAGCCGCAGCTGTCGCCGTGTCTAAGCTGTTCGGAGTCCAGATAACTCCCTACAACCCCTTACAGCAGAATGTAGGCCCAATAGCCGCCGCTCCTTCTCTTGCTCATCTGATGGGTACGGATCTTCAAGGACGAGATTTGTTCAGTCGCGTCATAGTAGCGACGCCTAACGACATGGCCGTCAGTCTTGTCGTAGTCGGTTTTGCTCTGGCGGGCGGAGCAATAATTGGTTCAGTAGCAGCTTTGCGAGGAGGTCTCTTTGACGAGGCTTTGATGAGATTCACTGACGTAATATTTGCTCTGCCCGCACTTGTGATTGCAATGGCGATAGCGATAAGCCTGGGTCCAGGTGTGACCAATATGATGATCGCTCTGATGATAATATGGTGGCCACCCTACGCTCGACTAGCGCGTGGAGAAGCTCTGAGAGTAACACATCAGAACTATATTGAGGCTGCCAGGCTATCTGGCGCAGGAACGGTTAAAATTCTCTTCAAGCACGTGCTGAGGGGGATTCTTGTTACCCTGCTCGTCTACGCAACGCTTGACATCGGTACCGTGATACTGGTATACTCAGGATTGAGCTATCTAGGACTGTCAGTCCGACCACCACAACCCGATTGGGGAGAAATGGTGAGCACCTATCAAGACTATCTAATCACTGCGCCTTGGCTCCCCGTTATACCCGGGTTCGTAATTTCGCTGGTGGTAGTAGGTTTTAGTCTACTCGGAGACGGCATCCGCGATGCCCTAGAGGTCAGATGAATTGACAAGATTGCTTAGCGTGCAAGACCTGAGTGTCTGCTACGAATCGAGAGGAGGAACTGTCACAGCGCTCGATGGCGTAAACCTCGAAGTTAGTGAAAACGAATTAGTGGGAGTTGTAGGAGAATCTGGATGCGGAAAATCGACACTCGCACTCGCACTGATCGGTCTCCTCCCCACTCCTCCCGCTCTAGTTTCGCAGGGAGTAATCGAATTCAAAGGAACAGACCTCGTGCACCTCGGACCAAAAGCCATGAGAGACTTTCGTGGAACGCAGATCGCGATGATATTCCAAGAACCGCTCAGCAGCCTTAATCCCGTATACAAGGTCGGAGATCAGATCGCAGAAGCGATCCAGATAAAGAGACAGCGAGAGAATGGCCACGGCCCAGTTAACTCGGACATCATGCAAAAAGTCCACAAGTCTGTCCCACCTGACGGTTCTAAGCTTCCGCGATCAAAAAGAAAAATCAGTGGAGAGTTGAGAGAGAAAGCAATCGCTTCCCTGAAACTTGTTAGGATTCCTGACCCGGACCAAGTAGTTGATCGATATCCATTCGAACTCTCAGGTGGTATGAGGCAGAGGGTCATGATTGCGATGGCTCTTTCGCAGGAACCCGCCTTGTTGATCGCGGATGAACCCACCACTGCGCTGGACGTTACGACGCAGGCACAGGTGCTCAAGCTCATGAAGGAGCTTATGGACAAGGTGAACACAAGCGTTCTACTCATAACGCATGACTTAGCGGTTGCTTGCCAGGTGGCTGACAGAATCGCCGTAATGTATGCCGGTGATGTTGTGGAAACCGCTAATGTATTTGATTTATTCTCTAAGCCACTCCACCCATACACCCAAGGACTTCTCTCGTGTCTCCCAACCGGATCGAAGAACAAAGTCGATCTGAAACCTATTCTAGGCAACGTGCCCGACCTTAGAACTCGCATGATTGGCTGCAAGTATGTGTCACGATGCCCTTACGTGATGAAAACCTGTTCGGAGAAGAAACCGCGCCTCGAGGGGCTGGAAAAGCACGAAGTAGCATGTTACCTGTACGGTGAAAAAAATGGAAACCATCCTACAAACAGTTGATCTGAGAAAATACTTCCCGATTCAACGTGCGAACCCATTCTCAAAGGTCAAGAAATTCGTCCGTGCCGTGGACGGCGTATCTATAACCATTTGGAAAGGAACTACCTTGGCTGTAGTGGGAGAGTCCGGATGCGGTAAGACAACCTTAGCGCGAACGATTGCCCTCCTCACAAAGGCAACAAGCGGAGATGTAGTTTTCAATGGAAAGAGCATCGTGAACGGAAAAACTGACCCGAAACAAGTATACAGAGATATGCAAATAGTCTTCCAAGATCCAGACTCATCTCTAGATCCCAACATTAACGTCGGCGATACGGTTGGTGAACCGCTCTACGGGCTGATGGGTTGGAGTAAAGACGCTATCGCCGTCGCGATCCAAAGAGGCCTAACGGCCGTAGGTCTATCCGGGGACATGGCGGACCGATTGCCACGCGAACTCAGCGGAGGACAAAAACAACGCGTCGCAATAGCACGTGCCATCGGACTACAACCAAAACTGGTCATACTAGACGAACCAACCAGTGCGCTTGACGCGTCCGTTCAGGCCCAAATTCTACGCCTACTCCTCGACCTTCAGAAAGAATTCATCCTTTCCTATTTGCTGATAACCCATAATATCGCCGTAGCCGAGTACCTGTCAGATTTCATGGCGGTCATGTACTCGGGTGAGGTTGTCGAATACGGGGAAACGAGCGAAATAATGGCAAAACCCCGACACCCATACACAATCACCCTAATCTCGTCAGCACCGATCGCTAATCCTTGGAAGAGGAACCTGCTGCAGGCTGAAATACGAGGCGAAGTACCCAGCGCGATCGATCCCCCCTCCGGATGCAAGTTCCATCCACGCTGCCCCTACGCGGACACCATCTGCTCCACTGAAAATCCCAAACTACGAGAAATATCAACAGGACACTTTGTAGCATGCCATTTTGTCGAGAAGACAGCATAGGCCACTGCAACTAAGGCCCAGGAAAAACGCTGACCGCCATCATTGATATATTAATGATTTTTGTTCGCATTTCCAAAATGAAATTTTGCTAAGTGTTAAATAGCGTTGAGAGGGAGACGTGTATTGGTTAATTTTATGTCAAGTTTCGCTCGAAAGGCAATGTCTCGTGTACAAGCCGGATTATTAATTGGAGTGATCGTAATTGCAGGAATCATAGGGGTAGCTTACTATACATCACTCACACCTGCACCTTCCCAGGTATCTACCAGCGCAACATCTCCAACATCCGGCACCGTGAATACGTTGTCCATCGACGCGGCCTATTGGCCATTATCTGACTTAAATCAACTATATTCGATCAGCGAGATTCCATGGCCAAATCCATTGGCCTTCACGGTTTACCAACCATTAGTAACTATGAATATGTCTGCCGAATTCCAGCAGGGAATCGTCCAGTATCTTCCTGGTCTAGCCACTTGGACGGTTTCGCCGGATGGCATGACCTACACTTTCAGTCTGAAACACAATGTGCAGTTCTCGAACGGCGATCCATTCAACGCCTACCAAGTGTGGGCCGAAGAGTATGGCTTCTACTACCTCTCAGGTAACAGTACAGCATGGCTTGAATCTTACGCCCTTATGGACATGTCAAACGTCAAGTTCGGTCCTGCTACAATCGCGCTGATGACTCAAAGTGGACTAGCTAACCCGTCGCCAGCTCTTATGAGCATAATGACGAATTCAAACTGGCCAATTTACGTCACTGACCCAAATACGATTGTTTTCCGGTTAATTGCTCCCTTCGTTTGGTTCCCGGGCGCGCTTGTGGTGTATAACGGCTTAATGTTTGATGTCCAGTGGGTCTTGGAAAACGGAGGCTTCGGTACAGCCGCAGCCTTCAACTCATACTTCAACCAGCACCCAATCCCCGGAACTGGTCCCTACGTGTTCAACGGTATGTCAGAGAACTCATACGTGAAACTTGCCCAGAATCCTAGTTATTGGGGTGCAAACATGACTGCTGATCAGATTGCGCAGCAACCGTTATTTGATCCAGGACATGCCAAGAACGTTGTCTTCTACTACAAAACCGATGACGTTGCTAGGTACACCGATCTTTCCACCGGAGCAGTCCAAGTTGCCGACATATTGACACCCGACTGGAATCTTGTAACCTCAAATTCGCAGACGTATTCGTGGTTGAAGAATCCGCCGTGGAATGGGGAGGTTGCGTTGCTAGGCTTAAACACTCACGATTACCCGACAAACATAACACTTGTCAGGCAGGCGATAGTGCATGCGCTCAACTATACTGCGATTGCCGGAGCATACTTAGGGCAGCTGACACCTTATGTTGGTCCTGAATATCCATGGTGGAAGGACTATTACGACCTAGGTAACTTCGCGCCGTACCAATACAATGTAACCTTGGCGAAGCAGCTTCTTGCGGAGGCAAATATTGCGAACATGCCCACGTTCCTGTTAAGGGTGCAGTCGGGATGTCCAGTCTGCACTAACGCAGCTCAGGTCATGCAATCCGATCTTGGAGCCATCGGAATCAATGTGAATCTTGAAGTCATACAGCCAAGTCTATACAATACACAGCTTGGGAACTATCAGACCAACGTTGCGAATGCCGCAGAACTTGGTCAGCTTGAGTTCGTTAACTCCGGGTTTGGCTGGGGGCCAGCAACTGTTACTCCAACAGACTACTGGGTCACGTTCGTAAGCAACCAATCGCTTTGGGGTAACTACGCAGCGTACTACAACCCAGTCGTGCAGAAGGCGGTGAACGCTTTCTTCACGAATAGTACGAACACCCCTTACCTGCAGTCGCTAGTTTCAGCGGCCCAAGCTCAAATCTACAATGATGCTCCGTATGCATGGCTTGGCACGTTTGGTCTCTGGTTGCCGTGGGGCGGGTCCTTGGTCTGGAAGACAGGAGTGGTAACTGGCTTCTTGGTCGACCCCGTTTGGACGGGGCAGATGACAGAACCTATCGCCAATACGGTAACTTTCGGCCCCGGCGAGTCATAACCGGCTTCATGAAACAGTACCGGCGACGGCTGTGGTACTGTTTCCCGTTTTTTCTTTCAAAACTTTTGTGAAGCTTCATAAGAGTAACTGACAAGTTCCCGCATGTTCAATTCAACGCAGCTGCGTGCCTATGTTTTTCACGTTCGATTGAATCGTTATATCGGCCAAAGCAGTCACATTTAAAACTAAGCGAAAGTTCAGATTTAAATTAGATATTACTATATGCGTCGTAGGTTACATTCATGACCGAAATTGAACAGTCCGTACAGCTCGATCCTTCTTTCTGGATGAATAACTCGACTACGACTGTTCGAGAGGAGCTTGAACAGGTATTCAGAATTTCTTCGTGGTTAGACTTCCCGTTTACAGTAGACGAAGTCGCAGAATATTTTCTACCGGGCTTGAACTTAACGGGCGATCAGGTTAAAGCGTTATTCACCGAACGTGCAATTGACTTACCTTTCACTCTGCTCGACCGCTATTTGCTTACAGACATTTCGCAGTCAATAGTCTCTCGGGCAGAAAGAAAACTATTTTCGGCCGCAAAACTTGAATCAGCTTCAAGGTTCGCTACCACTCTATCTCGTCTGGTTCCTTGGATTGAGATGATCGCTGTAACCGGTAGCGTTGCGTACGGCAGCGCGCGCAAATGGGATGATATTGACTTGTTCGTGGTGACTAAGGAGGATCGACTATGGCTTTCATTATCCCTAGCTCTCGTCTTGATTAGATTAGGAAAATTGCTGCGAATTCGAGACGCCGATCTTTTATCGTTCTGTTTGAGTTACGTACATGACGATATAGGTTTCCTTCAAGAATCCTCGAAAAGTAAATTCGCTCCTCTCTTCGCACGTGAGCTCCTTAAGGCCAAACCTTTGGTTGGGACTCGAAAGTACAAACAAATCCTTGAAGGCAACGAATGGATCAAGCTCGTTCACAAAACAGCATATACTTCAAAAATTAGTGAACTACATGACCCTGAATTATCAGACAAGGGCAGAGTGGCTCACGAAAGGTTCTCATTTTTCTTCTTGCAATGGGCTGACGGCGTAGCGTTCGTGTTCCTGGCCGCCTACCTGAAGATCCGAAGTCATATCACCAATACTAAACTAAAGTCCGAGGGTAAAGAATTTCGAGTCTTCGATCAAGTGATGAACAGGCATTCCTGCATGTATGTTTCGAATCTGTACCGATGGTTGCAACAACTCTGGAGACAAGAAACAAGCATCCGCAGCGAATGAAATCGGAGGATAGCGGGTTTGGTGTCCTTAACTGTAGGAATCTGCGCCTACAATGAGGAATGGAATATAGGAAAACTGTTGAGTAATATCACTGATGGACAGAACCTTCCCTATGATGCGGAAGTCATCGTCGTTTGCTCGGGATGTCAGGACAACACTCCGCGGATCGTGGAACAGGTCGAGAAGAGAGATTCGCGGGTTAGGCTGATTGAGGAACCTGCGAGACTTGGCAAGGCTCGTGCAGTAAATAGGATTTTGTCTGAAGCCAGAGGAAAAAATATCATCTTCCTATCCGCCGACGTGACACCTAAACCAAATTGCTTGATGGCCTTGGTGAGGGCAATGGATGATTCTGCTATTGGTATTTCATGTGGTAGACCTAGCCCCATTAGACGGGGCAGCGCGCCGATTAGAGGAGTGATCGAAACCTTATGGGGCTTTCATAATTGGCAGCTGGAACAGCTGAACCATCGAGGAATCTTAATGCACGCTAGTGAAGTATTTTGCATCAGGTCGGGATTGGTTCATGAAATTCCTGAGGATATGGTAAACGACGACGCATACCTTGCGGTAGCAACCAAGAATAAAGGTTACGCGATAAAATTTGTTTCTGATTCACAAGTTGACGTTTACGGTCCGCAGACCTTCGGCGATTATATTAAGCAGCGACGTCGCATCATCGCTGGACATTACCAAATACGCCAAGTCACCGGAAAGTTTTCCGCTTACATACTCTACGCAATTATTGTAAGACCCAGACTTACGGCACGTCTACTCGTCGAGTATGTGGCTACAACTCATCAAATTAAGAGTGCCCTGACTCTAGCGTTCGTAGAGACCATAGCAAATTCTATGGCGGCCCTTGATGTTCTGCGAAGAAAATCATATTCGATCTGGAGTATCTGCCACACAACGAAAACATCTCAAGAGCTTTGAAAGACCTGTGACCTGAACTACTTACGTACGAAGAGGCTAAACAGCCCATTCTCATATACTCGAATAATATTATCCTTGTGAGGCGATACGATCGCGGAGTATTACCTCATAGTAAATGTGGTCGGCTGCCCTAGTCTGGTGGGTGCTTAGTTTGTGAAATAGCGTCCGCCGGAATGTAGATCATTCGGGCGGGATGTCATTGAATACCATGGTGAGGTCTATGCCCTGCCTCTTCCGGTACGCTTTAGCAATGTAGTATAGGACTATCCCGCTTAGTGCAATACCGACGCTAAAAGGATAGGAAGCGGGCGCTCCACCTATGACGGCATTACTTAGGCCCCCGTAGAGAAGTATTACCTCAACGATGGCGGAGAATAAGCCAACCAAAGTAACCAGTGGCAGCCCTGCGATCTTCCTCTGTACCCAGGCGGGTGACTGTTCAAAAATCTTCTTCGCCTTGAACGGGAAGAGTATGCCTGCGATGCTCGTAAGCAAGAAA
>Ga0074044_10002646_pt1 | contig 15603 bp, 10 predicted proteins | sample BogForMeECP23OM1_FD_94443 | JGI IMG/M metagenome (GOLD analysis project Ga0074044, IMG submission 94443) | Bog forest soil microbial communities from Calvert Island, British Columbia, Canada - Bog Forest MetaG ECP23OM1 | ecosystem: Environmental > Terrestrial > Soil > Wetlands ...
AGCGGGAGGTACGGCTTAATGTGTACCTTCTTGTGTACCATGCTTTTTCAGCACTTGATGGTAAACTGCTGAAAAGAATGGCGGGGACGACGAGACTCGAACTCGCGACCTCTGCCGTGACAGAGTCGCTGGCCGACGTAACTTATTGGAACTTAACGGTACTGACAGCCCGTTCTTAGTCCTCTAAGGAAACTCAAGGGAACTCATTGGCCGGCTCATTGGACCCAGATCGGACCCAAATTGGCCGATCCGGAATGAAGCCATCGCCCTTGCGGTTATGAGCCCATCAACATAAACGACAGGATTTCATCTCAACGGTGCCGTCCCCGAGAACGACACGGGGGCACTGGAAAGACTCCAGAGCACCGCGATTGGACCACCGTAGGACCATACTCCGGCGGGTGTGCCTGTCGCAACGTGTTGAGGGCCCTTTTTCAGGGCTACGTTATGCTGTAGTGTCAACAACTTAAGTGACTCCAGGTGGCCGCCTAATCCTTCGGAAGACGGTGAGAGACATCCGAATCGTGGGTTGAAATCGTGGGTTCAAAAACAAGCGGAGAAAGCCCGCAACCAAAGCGGTTTCACCTCGACATTGGCGAACAAGCTCCTCATCTTATCGTTGTCATCTATTACCACATTTGTGGTATATTTCCACCGCAATGCTTGGCCTTCGCTCTAAGGCGCGCCAGCAACTGCTGGCTTATTACTTCACAAACCCGACGGCCCGTCACCACTTGCGAGATTTGGCCGAGAGGTTGAGCATCGATCCGTCGAACCTGTCGAAAGAGTTGGGACGCCAAGAGCGCGAGGGTCTATTTCGATCCGAAGTGATTGGCCGCCAAAAATACTTTCAACTGAATAGGGAGTATCCGCTTTTTGGTGAGGTGCGCAAGATCGTGGCGAAGACCATTGGTGCGGCGCCCCTGATCGCGCAATCCCTCAAGCGAATTGAGGGATTAGACGAGGCATACTTGTACGGTTCATTTGCAAGCAACCAGCAGGACGCTGCCAGCGATATAGACGTGCTCGTAATTGGCACCCCGCGCGAGAAAGATTTGGCACAGGCCGTGGGAAGGCTTGAGCGGCAGCTAGGGCGCGAAATTAACTACACGGTGCTAACACCAAAGGAATTCGGATCGCGCCGCGCTCGGAAGGATGCGTTTCTGGAAAGCGTCTGGCACAATAAGCGTGTTTCGCTCGTAGGTCTGAATGAAGAAACTAAAGCCGCACGCGGTTGACTGGGCGCAAATCGAGCGCTTCCTCGCGAGCGCGGATAAGAAGCTGGCTTCGGCCCGCAAAATTCTCCCTTTTGACGAGGAAGCTTGTCTTCAACAAGCCTACGAAGCAATGCTCAAATCTTCCCTTGGATTCATGTTCAGTCATGGATTCCGTGCGAGAAGTCAGCCTGGGCATCACATCGCCATCATCGAGTTTGTGCGTTCGCGCATCGACAAGAAAAATGCCGGTCTGCTGATTGTCTTTGATCGGCTACGCCGGAAGCGCAATATGGCCCTTTATGATGACACCGGATTTGTCTCTCGCCATGATGCCGAACAAGCTCTTGAATCCGCCGGCGACTACTTGAATGTAATCCTAGCTGATATCGCTGCCCGAAAGCCCTAAATCGGAAGTCTGCCCCTTCGCCCCCCCCCACGGCCGTCGAGGATTTCCGCTAAAGATGTCGCGAAGTAGGCTGACACTTTAGTGGGACGGACGAAACACAGTGCCATATACAGGAACAAAATGCTACTTGAGGCGGTTGAGGATTACGTTGAAGAGAAGTATCCGGCGACGGGAGGACATCCTTAGCCCTGCTATCCCGTGAGCACTCGGATCAATCACGTGGGCAACGACGACGAGGAATGCTCCGCACCCGTGACTCGCCGAGGTGCAGAATCGTCTTTTCTTGTAGCGGGAGTGTGGGGCTATCCGATGTTCGATGATGCTTGAATCCTTCAAGCTCCGTGATGCGAGTCACATCTGCGAGTGATTAGTTGAACTACGAAGAAGATTTTTGCCTTGACCGCTAGTTTAGCCGGGAAGAGCAATCGGGTTTGAACAAGGGGATTTTCATGAAATCAATCCTGATAGTATCAATTTTTGTTTTCCTCATAGCATCCATCCCGGCTCTCTGCCACGATAAACCAGTTCAGGATTGCAAGGTGACGTTTGCGGTTGTTTATCTTGATCGCCTTAACAATACAAACAATGGTATCCCATTAAAACACGTGAAGGATGTGGAAAAGAAGCTGAGCAAGTATGGGGATGTGTGCTACGCAGGGGACAAAAAGGCTGATTTACTTTTCTTCTCGCGGTGACGCCCTTGCGCTTCGCTACCCTTCACCTCCATCAGGTTGGGACGGGACTTTCACCCGTAGCTGCCGAACATGCTCGGCGTACAATCGGCATAGGGGGAGCGGTCGCCCGCTCGCCCCTGCCACACCACCGTACATGCGGGTCCGCATACGGCGGTTCGGAGGAGTTGAGTTACCCCGCGCCCAAGTGGGGAAGACCGAGGGAGTCGAAGTAAGCGTTGGGAAACGTCGTGCTCAAGGCAGGGCTATTCGCCAGCCGCCACGAACTACGTCGCTTCCTTTGCTTCCAGATCACGGATCGCAATCGTCGCCGTATCCACTGATCCAGTCCATGCAGTACCGAGGGCGTCTGGCAGTAGCCGAAGTATCCCTTCCAGCCACGCAGGTAGCTGGTCAATTCCTTCGTCATCTGGGGCAGACTGATGCCTCGTGTCCGTCGCGTCAGTTCCCGCACTCTTCGCTTGCAGCGAAGCAGAGCTTGCGGCGCGATGCGCCGTTTCGGCTCTTTTCCGCCGGTGAAGCTGAAGCCCAGAAACTTTCGCGCCTGCGGCCGCGCCACCGCGCTCTTCGCCTCGTTCACCTTGAGCTTGAGCCGCCGCCGGAGCAAGCCCGTCACACTTTGCATGACGCGCTTCCCCGCCCGCTCGCTGGCCACGTAGATATTGCAATCATCCGCGTAACGCACGAAGCGGTGCTGACGCCGCTCCAACTCCCGGTCCAGTTCGTCGAGCACGAGATTCGACAGCAGCGGAGACAAAGGCCCTCCTTGCGGAGTTCCTTCTTCCACCGAACTCACCAGCCCGTTCTCCATCACGCCCGACTCCAGAAACGCTCGGATCAACTTGAGCATCCTCTTGTCGTTCACCCGCCGCGCCATCGCCGCCATCAGTTTGTCGTGGTTCACTCGATCAAAAAACTTTTCCAGATCAAGGTCCACCACCCAACGGTTACCTGCGGCAATATACTGTTGTGCCTGGGCCACCGCCTGATGCGCCGAACGCTGCGGACGAAATCCGTGACTGTGTTCGGAAAACGTCGGGTCCCATCTGCCTTGCAGAACCTGCATCACCGCCTGCTGGATCAATCGATCCAGCACCGTCGGAATGCCCAGCTTGCGCACTCCTCCGTCCGGTTTGGCGATCTCCACTCGCCTCACCGCTTGCGGCTTGTAGGTCCCGCTCAACAGTTGCTCCCGGATCGCTGGCCAGTGCTGCTTCAGGTAGCCCGGCAACTCCGACACTTTCATGCCGTCGATCCCCGGACTGCCCTTATTGGCCTTGACTCGTCGTAAAGCCCGCAAGCAGTTCTCCCGCCCGCAGACCTCTTCCATCACTTGCTCTGGGATAGCCGGGCTTTCGCACGCGCGTTTCGCCGTGAGCGATTCGATCCCTTCCCGCCGAGTCGTCGGAGCTTCACTCCTCCTCTCGTCGGTGAAGGCCAGCAACATCTGTAGCTGGTTCTTCTGCCGCTTGTCGCCCATCGAGTCCCGCCGGCTACTCGCCGCTCCCTTCCGTTTGGGCCTTCGCCGCCTTCGCGGCTACTACGCCCGCTGCTGACTTCTGCGTCGCGCTCAGAATGAATCGCTTCACTCTCAGTCACGTTTCCGTGACACGCCGCAGACCTCCCGAGGTAAGTTCGACCGCCTTCAACGCGCAACCGCCGGATTTACCACCAGCAGTCTTGATGGAGATGGGCTTCGCGACTTTCTGCTCGCTCGCCCCCTGCCGTAGGCCTCTTCATCCGGTTCTTGTTCATCGGCTCGCGCCTTTGCTCCACGCTTCTTTCAGACCCCGCCTCGCGACGACGCCCTTGCGCTTCGCTATCACTTCACCTCCATCAGGTTGTGAAGAGGACTTTCACCTCCCAGCTGTCGAACATGCTCGGCACACCGAAAAACGCCCGCGCTCAGAGCGCGGGCGTTGTATCTGCGGCAGTTCGCTCAGAAGGAGTACTTCAATCCCAACTGAATGATGCGAGCCGGAAGCACGGTAGTCGTGATCTTGCCAACGTTGGCCGGGACTAGGTCTATGTCCGCGCCGGTGGAGATGGTCGGAATATTGAACACCGGATGGTTGAAGATGTTGAAGAAGTCAGCCCGGAACAAGATCTGGTGCCTCTCCTCAATGTGGAACTTTTTCAGGAGTGCGAAGTCCCAGTCTTGCTGAAAAGGCCCACGGTAAATGTTACGCGAGCCATCAGGTCCCCAAGCCGTCGAGAAGCCGTCCGAAAACGTGTTCGCCGGTCCGGGATTGCTGAAGAAGTTTGGATTCACGTAGTTATTCAAGCGGCTTTGTATGGAGCCGTGCGTAACCGCCTGTTGCGGATTAGTCGCTGCCCCAGGGGTGCAGGTCGGCAGAGTCGGCACATAAGGAGCACTTGGGCAGATATTGGCCGGCGAACTTTGCCCTAAGCCATACGCCCCGCCACCATCACTATCATAAAGTGAGAACACCTGACCGCTCTGGAACGTCGTCAATCCGCTGATACCCCAGCCTTGGAATGCCTGGCTCCTAAGGATTCCGCTCTTGGGAATCCGAAAATCGTAACCGTAACTGATGGTCAGACGATGCCGGCGATCCAGGTCGCTGAGGGCACGGTTGTCGGAGGGATTGTTCTTCTCGTTGTAGATGCTGGCACCGCTTTGCGACCCGGACGCGGTGCCGTTCAGTTCGTCCGTCTTGACGGAACCGCTGACGTTGTCAATGTTCTTCGCCCAGGTATAAGCCGACTGGAAGAAAAGACCGCCTTGGAAGCGGTGCGACACGGTAGCCTGGAGCGAATGGTATACCTGCTGCCCGATGTTTGAGGTGTAGCTGTTATCGTCGAGGAATGTCAATCCCGGCGCGAGCTCACGCAGGGACAGGTTGGCGAGGTTGGTTGTCGTGATCGTGTAAGAGTTCCCGGAACTATCCTGGGCAGTGACGGGATTTGTGGGACTCGCCAATCGGCCTTGGGCCGGATCCCAAATGCCAATACCGCCCACGTTGTGCGAGCCGACATAGCCCAGTTCCAGAGCCCAGCCGTGCCCCAACTCCCGCTGCAAAGTAAGGTTCCACTGCTCGGTGTAAGGCGCGTGCAGGTTCGGATCTGCAGCCGAGAAAGAATCGAGATCGATGCTACAGTCGAGTGCCGATCCTCCCTCTAGTCCTTCGTTAAAGCAATTAGCTCCCGACGGGTCTTGCCAGATCACGGTCGCAGTCGGATCGTTGACTTCACAGTTCAAGAGCGCTTGACCTGTAAACCCCGTGCAACCCGTCCCCGGCGCCATCCCGGTGAAGGTAGACTTCTGGGGCACGTACGCCGGCAATATTTTGCCTCCACCTGACACCTGATTGGGCAACGGATTGGCTAACTGCAAAGGAACTGGGTGCCCGATGGTGTTGATCTGTTCCAGGAAGAACGGCGCTTCCATTGAACCCTGCACTTCAGCCTGGTTGGAAATCTGCTGCCAGTAAATACCGAAGCCGCCGCGCAGGACTGTCTTCCTATCTCCAGACAGGTCGTATGCGAAGCCGATACGAGGAGCAAAATTGTGCAGGCCCCAGCAGTGATTCAGAGCGCAATCCGCTACACTCGGGTCCCCGGTCACACCATCGATATTCAATTTAGCGGGGAGCAGAAATGGGTTCTTTCCCGCTTCGGCGAGGGCCATGGAATAGTTGACGTTACGGTAATACTTGTCATGCGCGAACTGCATCGGCTCCCACCGCAGGCCCAGGTTGACGGTCAACCGAGGCGTGAAGCGATAAACGTCCTGGAGGTACAGGTCACCGGCCCAAGCGCGGAAGTACCGCTGAGGATCGCCAGAGCCAGACTGTGTGCTGGTCAAAGTGCCGGTGATGAAGTTCTCCCAGGTTGTGACTGTGGACGGCTGGCTTGAGATCGGAGTGAAACCGAGCGAACCAAATACCCCGAAGTTGTTGAAGCGGTTCAACTGGTAGCGATAGATGTCGCCGCCAGCGCGCAGAGTGTGCTTGCCAAACACCATGGACCAGTTATCGCCAATCTGATATGTATTGGAGGCGGTGCCACGGTAGTCGTTCTCTCCGATCCCGAAGGAGTCCGGACCGTTCTGAAGATAATATATCCCGGGGAAGGCCGCTTGGTCGGGGCGAGTCGCGCCCACGTCGGCAAGCGTCAAGAGAGACATCGGCGTGGTCGAGAACACAAACCGGTTGGCGCCGAACTTGACCTCATTTAATTGGCGGTTGGTGAGCTGAGTGGTGTAACTAATCGTTCCGAAACGGTTCTGCACGAGCGAATCAAGTGGGAACGCGATATCGGCCGTAGTTCCCAACGGCTTTAGCGTGGGCGAGGTGTCCCAGAACATGCTGACGGACAACTTGTCCTTGTCATGCCGGAAGGGACGATTATAGGTTGCGGTGTACTGCGTGTCGCTGGGTTTGCCCACCAGACTGAATTGACATGAGAAAGTGCTGGGTTCACCCCCACCACCACCGGTGGGAGCGAGGCATCCAGGCTGGCCGGGACGGGGGATGAGGTAGGTGCCTCCGTAGTAGCTGCTTTTCGCGTTCAGGATGTTCACCGCAACCGGATCAATCTGGGCAGCTGTTATACCGCTTCCCGCCAGGTTTGGATCCGAAGCCAACAAAGCCGCCGTCGTGGTGCCGTCAGAATTGGTCGGGAAAGCAGCAACGTCGGGCGAAGAGCTGGAACCGCTGGGGTCAATACCATTTCTGCCGCGAACGACCTGCGCGTTGAAGTACCAGAAGCCCTTTACCAAAGGTACCGGACCACTGGCTGCCCCGCCGATGACGTTTTGCAGCAGCCGGCCTCTCCCCTCACCAGCATTGTTTCGAAACCAGTCGTTGGCGTTGTAGTCGTCATTGCGGTTATACCACCACCCCTCCCCGTGGAACGCCTTAGTACCTTGTTGCAGCACCAAGCCCAGCGCACCGCCCCCCTTGCTGCCAAGAGATGCATCGTAGAGCGACGTTGCCACCTTAAACTCGCCAATGGCCTCGGGATTGGGAACGGGAAGATAGTCGAAGTGCGCCAAATTGAAGTCGTTGATGTTGATGCCTTCCATGGTCACACTGTTGTTGGTGGTGCGCTGCCCATTCACACTGTAGTCAACCAGCGCGCGACCGGAGGTGCGCACGTCCGCCGGCTCGGAGCCGGTTCCCGGGGAAAGACCGAGTAGAAACAGATAGTCAGGCTCCGCCAGAGGCAGCGTGGTCAACGTCTGGTTGTCGATCGGTTGTCCGGTAGTCGGACCCTCCGTGTTCACCAGCGTTTGGGCGGCGACAACCTCGATGGTCTCAGCAGTCGAACCGATTTCCAGCTTTATGTCTTGACGGTTGACTTCGTTGATCCGAACTTCAAGCCTGACAAGGTTTTTCTTGAACCCTTTGGACGTAACTTCGACCCGATAGGGTCCAGGATGCAGCGAGCCGACGCTGTAGTCGCCCGCCGCGGTTGCGACGGTATGGCGCTCGATCTGCTTACTTTGTTCGTTGTAAACGTCGACGCTGGCGCCGGCAACAACGGCCCCGGTCGGGTCCGTCACGATGCCGGCTACTCCGCCCGATTCGCCACCTTGCGCGAATAACGAGTTGCTCATGACTGCCGAGAGACTGCACAGTACGACTACTAACGCAGGAAGCTTAAGACTGGGCGCGATTCGTTTCATAAGTTTTCTCCGAGCACCTGGACCAGGTTAAAGATTCTGAAGAACAGCCCCACTCAGAGCAAAAGCCGGCACTGGCATTCTGTTAAATCCGATTGCATGCAGTTTCGTCCTGAACTCATGAGCTAACCGTTGAAACATCGAGTCGGCCCAGGAGAAAGAGGAGAGCCCGTTACTTAGACAATAAAGAAAACTAGTTTAGGAACGCAGTTCTCATTCCAAAACGGCCAGCACAACAACGCTTTTATAATATTGTGTTGAACTTACCACGCCATCGCAGGAGGCCATAATGTTTTTGGAGGCCCTCCAGTCGCGAGCGTCACGGCCGGCGCGGTTTCTGAGTGCAGAGAGTGGCGAGTCACACGCCTCTGACTCGCCACTCTACGCCTTCGATGCGAACGAGCTAATGCCCTGATTGGATCTCGAAGATAACACCGCAGCCGGACTCACCCTCTTCGTTTCCGGTGCACTCCGATGTATTTCCGCCCCCTTCAGTGATGCCGATGATGTTCCCGGCTGGATCAAGAAGGAGATTACTTTCGGGCCCACCCCCGTCAGCGCCTCCAGAAAAGGCATGAAGGACGCTCTCGGTCCACGGACCCATGGGAGCAGGAGTCAGCTTGAAGACGACGCCGCATCCGGCGTTGTTTTCGTCGCCGAAGGTGCAAGGGCCGGCTAGGTCGCCTCCGCTACTGGCGACGCCATAGAGATTCCCGGCTGAATCAAAAACCAGTGGATCGCCGCCAAACGCCCCGTCGCTGCCGCCGGTAAAGGCGTAGAGGACGGTCTCCGCCCAAGGCCCATGCCCGTGCGCCGCAGGAGTCAGCTTAAATACTACGCCGCAGCCGGGAGGGCCTCCGAATCCGTGTCCTCCGAGGCAATTGCTCGCAATCGTGTCGCCCCCGTAAATGGTGGAGCCATAGACATTGCCGTGGAGGTCAAGGATCAGGCCTAATAAGGGAATGCTGCCGTCCGTGCCGCCCGTAAAGGCGTGAAGTATGGTTTCATTCCACGGGCCTCTGCGAGTAGGCGCCAGTTTGAAGACAACGCCGCAGCCGGCGTCTCCAAAGCAACTGGCGGACGTGTCGCCCCCTATGTAGGCTACACCGTAAAGATTTCCCCGGGAATCGAACGTCAGGCCGCCGACCGGTAAACTTCCGGCAGTGGGTCCGCCAAAGGTGTAAAGCACCGACTCAGTCCACGGGCCTTCGGCAGCGGGCGTCAATTTGAAGGCCACCCCGCAGCCCAATGGGTTGAAACAATCGGTCGTCGTGTCTCCACCGTTGAAGGTTTCGCCATAGACATTACCGCTGGAGTCAAGAACCACGCTTTCCACCAACGGTATTCCTCCGTCGCGGCCGCCAGTAAAGGTGTACAGCACGGTCTCCGTCCAGGGCCCGTGCGCGGTGGGAGTCAGCTTAAAAACCACGCCGCAGCCGGGAGGGTTTCCATTGGCAACGCTTCCAACACAATGGGTAGATGTCGTGTTGCCGCCGAAGCTGGTGGTGCCGTAAAGATTGCCGGCGGAATCGAGAGTCACGCCGCCGGCCGGCACTGCCCCGTCGCCCCCCCCGGTGAAGGTGTAGAGCGCCGTCTCTGCCCAGGTCCCGTGCGCACGTGGAGTCAGCTTGAAGACGACGCCGCATCCGGCGACGCCCGCATAAATTTTGCAACTGGTGGAATTGTTGCCGCCTGAGAAAGTGGTACCGTAGAGATTGCCTGCGGAGTCACGGACCAATTGAGTCGCTCCAACAGCACCGTGTCTGCCCGCAGGAAAGGTGTAGAGCACTTTCTCCGAGTCCAGTTGCGCCAGCGCAGATACAGCCAGCATCAGTGTGGCTGCTACAGCCACGACTACGTTTCGTGTGGTTCTGCCATGATGCGTCATGTCTTTCTCTCCTTAACTGGAAAGCCGTCTTAGTTGAAGGCCCCGTTATGTCGTAAAGCGAAATTTTCCGGAGAATTGGTCCAGGAAAAGCGAAGATTTCTCAATTATTTCCACCCGACCGGTGATAAGCGAGGGTGCTTACCCTGCGAATTACACGTCTTTCATGGCAAAGAACGAAGAGCATGTTGTGAATGTCTTGGTCGGCGCAAGATCAATTTGTAGGCGTTACAAAAGCCGAACAATTAGAAAGAAGTCTTTTATTTACCTTCGTCAAAGAGTTGGACTCAAAGTGAAAGTAGCGCTTACTTGTTACGAAAAGCGGAACATACAGAAGCAAGGATGCTTATGGCAAAATGCTGAGATGATGCGTGATTTCAATCAGTTGACATCGGTTATCGGGTGAGGCTACCTTTATTCACCACGATTCTTGGGCTCCGTCGCTAGGGGGCTAGTTGTTGCAACTTCCGCCCAAAACCGTCAGCGAGTTACTGGCGAACTGGCACGCCGGCGACGACGAGGCGTTGCGGGCCGTCATTCCCCTCGTTTATGACGAACTCCGACGGCTGGCGCATCGTTACCTGCTGAACGAGCGCCCTGGCCACACCCTGCAAAGCACCGCCCTGGTGCACGAGGCCTATCTTCGTATCGAAAAACAAGGCGTGGCTCAGTTCAAGAACCGGGAGCACTTCCTAGCCATTTGCGCCCAATTGATGCGGCAGATTCTCGTCGAGTACGCGCGCAGCCGCAACGCCGCCAAGCGGGATGGCGGCTACCGATTGACGCTGGATGACAGCTTGGCGTTCAAGACCCGGAGCGTGGACTTGGTCGCTCTCGATGACGCTCTGAACGAACTGGCTAAACTTGATCAGCAGCAGAGTCGCATTGTCGAGCTGAGATTTTTCGGCGGGCTATCGATCGAAGAGACCGCGCGTGCGCTGAATCTCTCGCCCACGACGGTGAAAAGACATTGGGCTTCGGCCAGGCTCTGGCTGCATCATGAGATGAAGGCAGCCGACGCATGACGCCGGAGCGCTGGCAACGGATTCGCGAAGTGCTGGAGAAAGCGCTGGAGTTGGCGCCGGGCGAGCGCTCCGTCTATCTGAATGAGGAGTGTTCGTCCGATTTGTCGTTACGGCAGGAAGTGGAGACTCTGCTCGCTTCCAGCGATGATGTGCGCTCCAGCTTCTTGCAATCCTCCTCAGCGCTGCGAGTCCCGCTCGCGTCTGGGACCAAGCTGGGCGACTATGAGGTCAAGTCGCTGCTCGGTTCTGGCGGCATGGGCGAGGTGTATCGCGCCCGCGATCCGCGGCTGGGGCGCGATGTGGCGATCAAGGTCCTGCCGTCTGTTCTCTCCGCTGACTCCGAGCGGCTGCGGCGCTTCGAGCAGGAGGCGCGTGCGGCTGCGGCGCTGAACCATCCGAACATTCTTGCGGTGTTTCAGATGGGCACCTACGAAGGTGCGCCATATATGGTCTCGGAGATGCTGGAGGGAGAAACGCTGCGGGAACGGATCAAGCGGGGCCGTCTGTCAGTGCGCAAGGCGGTTGATTATGGGGTGCAGATCGCGCACGGGCTGGCCGCAGCCCACGAGAAAGGCATTGTTCATCGCGATCTGAAGCCGGAGAACCTGTTCGTCACCAAGGATGGACGAGTGAAGATTCTGGACTTCGGCTTGGCCAAGCTGACGCAACCACAGTCCAGCTCGAAGCATAGCGTACCGACAGCAACCGACGGGACGGAAGCGGGTGTGGTGATGGGGACGGTGGGTTACATGTCGCCCGAACAGGTGCGAGGACAAACGGCCGATCATCGGGCCGATATTTTTGCTTTCGGGGCGACCCTGTATGAAATGCTGGCGGAGAAACGACCGTTTCAGAAGCCGACCTCGGCAGACACGATGAGCGCGATTCTGAACGAAGACCCGCCGAGCATTTCGCAGGTCACGACAAATACTCCACTTGCATTGCAGCGGGTGGTGCATCGTTGTCTGGAAAAGAGCCCGGAGCAGCGTTTCCAGTCGGCTTCGGACTTGGCGTTTGCTCTGGAGGCGCTCTCGGAGAGCTCCAGTAGCGCTGCAGCACGTTCAAATGAAGAGCCGTGGAGGATATCGAAGCTCTGGGCGGTTGCTGCCGTTCTGGCTGCGGTGGTTGCTGTTGTGCTCGTGCTGCGCTTTCGTACACCACCGCATCCCGAACAAAAGCATGAACTGGTGGAGAGGCAACTGACCGCCAACCCTCCCGAAAGTACAGTCAGCACTGCGGCCATCTCACGTGACGGCAAATACCTTGCGTATGGCGACTATTCGAACAAACTGTATCTGCTGGCGATCGATAGCGGAGAAATTCGCCAGTCGCCACTACCCGCTCCGTACGCGCCGACCGCCTGGTTCCCAGATGGGAACCATCTGCTGCTCGCGGGCGGCGTGTTCGGCGGCGATCTGTGGAAAATTTCAACGTGGGATTTTAGCCTGCGAAAACTGTGGGGTGGTCAAGGTGGTCTTGCGTATCTGGCAGCGGTGTCACCCGACGGGTTGCACATTGCTTTTGTGAAGGATGACAACGAGGTGTGGCTGATGGGAGCGGACGGCGACGAGCCGCACAAAATCCTCGCAAGCGATGCTCTTTTGTTGTCTGGCCTCGCATGGTCACCAAGCGGGCAGCGTCTCGCGTATATCCGGTTACGGGGCACGGCTGCGAAGCGCGACGCCGCCGTCGAGACGTGCGATCTGGCTGGCGGCGCGCGAACCGTGGTGTTATCCGACCCGAATCTGTGGGGTGTCAATGGAAGCGCGAATGTTGCGTGGGTGCCCGATGGGCGCATCATCTACTCGATTTTTTCCGGGGTCACTGAGTCGAACCTTTGGGCGCGGATTGCAGACCCGAGCACCGGCAAGCCAGTCGGTGATGCGACACGCCTCGCCGGCTGGAAGAATTTCGAAGCGCTGGACCCTCAGGCAAGCACCGACGGGAAGCGCCTCATTGCATTTAGGCAACACATCGAACACGGGATTTACATCGGCGATCTCGCATTCGGAAACAAAGGCTTTACTCCACGCCGTTTCACGCCAGGCGATTGGTCCAACGGTCTCTCGGACTGGACCAAAGACGGCAAATCTATCCTCTTCCAGTCTAAACGAAACGGCAGATGGGCGATCTTCAAGCAAGACATTGACGCCCAAACGCCAGAGATTTTGATTGCGGGATCGGAGAACTACACCTGGCCTAAACTGAGCGCCCAAGGAACACTTCTATACTCGGCGAGAGCGTCACCGGATCCTTATGATGCCAGTGACACTACCATCCGGTTGATGAGCACGCCGGAACGCGGCGGCCCGCGGTCCACTCTCATGATGGGCAGATACACCTACGCGTGCGGCTCCTCGCCCTCGTCCTCTTGCGTGGTCGCAGAGCTCAAAGACAAACAATTGATCTTTTCCCATCTTGATCCGGTGAAAGGCAGAGGGGAGGAGATAGCCAGCATTGCGGGATATAAGTCATCTGAGCCTCGGTGGGATTTGTCGCCCGATGGGGTCAGGATTGCGATCGTAGAACCTCAAGGAAAGGGCGCGATTCGGATTGTGAATCTGGCAGACCGAAGGGTTACGATACTGCCGGTTCGGGATTGGAAATGGCAGGATTTAGAGCAGATCAGCTGGGCTGCGGACGGGAAAAGCTGGTTTGCGCTCGCACAATCTGGCTCCTCGGTTGCGCTTGTCTTCGTCGATGCTTATGGCAACCCAAGAATCTTGCACGAAATACCTGCGGGATCGGGGTGGGTCTCTACCATCCTTCCCTCCCCTGATGGGAAACACCTGGCGTTCAGCAAGAGAGTGTTCCTAGACGACGTGATGCTGCTGGAAAACTTCTGACCTATTGGACTGGCTGGTCCATCCTGAAGCAAGCCAAGGCGGCATTTGGCAAAGTTGCGGTGGCGGGAAAAAGCCCTTCGTCGCTCACTGCTGAGCGACAGTTGTTCGATTACGCCAACCATCGGGACAGATCGGTTTAAGTGTTGGATGAGTTCCCACTAGAAGGCCGCTTCCGTAGGCGTCGGATTAACATCATGATGCGAAAGGGCAACGGAAGGACCACTCCGTTGCGCCCGCCCGACTTTTGATCCAGCGGCGGAGTTTCCCGCCCTGTTTTGCGGGCGATCCGCCCTCGCTTCGCCGGCTTCTTAAGCTTCACCATTTTCCACCGCCCAAAACTTCCTCGATAGGAGTGGCTGCACAAGGTTCTCGAACAAGCAGTTAAGGCCTTGTCATCTCCTAAAGCGAAATTTCGCGGCGAATTGGTCCATGAAAACCGGAAATTCATTTCCCACACCCGGACCGGAGAAGCCCAGGGCCAGCGCGAGGTTCCTACAGCTACGCAGAAATCGCGTGCGCGCTCGTAATCCAGGGGTGGGAAGATTCGCGATTAGACCGCCGGACCAAACGGAACAGTACAGGCAAGAGCTACTCTGAGTGCTGGCTAACTTGAGAGAGCTACCGGTATTCGGGCAGGCGGAATTCCGGACGATTTCGCAAAGGCTGTCGCAGTCGAGCCCCTACAAGGAAAAACCTCCAGAATCGCTCAAGCTGCTCGGACTTGGGACTGCCGTGTTGTTCGCTTACACTACCCTCATGCCTTAGACTACGCGAGCCTAACTAATGTGGAGGGATGCAGAGAATTGAACTCTGATCTCAAGGTTCGCAGCCTTGTGCCCTCATCCGTTGGACCACATCCCCACATTGGAGGCGGCAGAGAGATTTGAACTCTCATCGTCCGAGGTAGAAGCTCGGCGCATTGTTCCGTTATGCTATCCCGCCTCTTTGCCATGCTGCCCTGGTGTGCGGGATGTGGGAATCGAAACCACTTCGTCTTGCTTAAGAGCAGTAACCGCGGCTTCGCCGGGGGTCACTGGTGCCAGAAACTTGCCGCGACACTTGAGTTCTGCCAAGGTAGTCAGGGGATCAGGTTCGGCAAGCTAAGGCCGACTCGCACTTGGCGCTTCTTTGCCCGGTTAAAAGCATGGCTCCGGTACTGGCGATTCGCTGGTGTGGTGGCAAACACGGTCCAACAACCGCCTCTTTGACCCCGTTGGGGAGATTCTTAAACCTTTCGTCACCGGGCCGAACTCGATCCTAATTTCCATCGAGGAGATCAGGATGTCAGCCGAGAAGCCGTTGCGGAACCGAAAAGAGCGCAAAGAGTTAGCCCGCCGATTGCAATCTGAGCAACCCAGGGCTGGACGTGGTTCATCCGCGGCGACTTGCATTCAGCGTATGCAGAAAGCGTTGACGCAAATGAATCTGCAATTAGCGAACTTGATCAGCGACCTCAGCGGGACCACCGGACAGAAGATCGTGCGGGCCATCGTCGCGGGAGAACGCAGAATCTGGTCGAGCGGCTCACAATCCTTGAGCGTGACGATATCTCCTGCCAGGATCATGAATCTCCGTTCACTGCCGGCGGCAACATCCAGTCCGAGCTAAATTCAAGATGCAGGTCGCTATAAGGAATGATTCTCATGCTCGTAAGAAAACGCTTGTTTGAACACGTCTTTCTCAAGTGCCAGATCTCCTCCGACAGCGGTTTTTTGCACTGTCTCGATGTGTAAGCGCACAGTTGCCATCAACACCGGTTCGACTCGGCGCGGAGCCGGTTCGTGGAAGTAAGAATCTGACATCCCCCGGATAGCTGAATAATAAGCCGAGGCGCAAAGGCCAGTGTCAAGGCTCTTCGACCGCGAACGCGGCGCGCGAAGCG
>Ga0074044_10002647_pt1 | contig 15602 bp, 18 predicted proteins | sample BogForMeECP23OM1_FD_94443 | JGI IMG/M metagenome (GOLD analysis project Ga0074044, IMG submission 94443) | Bog forest soil microbial communities from Calvert Island, British Columbia, Canada - Bog Forest MetaG ECP23OM1 | ecosystem: Environmental > Terrestrial > Soil > Wetlands ...
CATTTTCTGTCGGGCACCAGAACACTGGAGTCCGGCGTCATGTGCGATAGAACGAGCGTTTTCACTCCTGCTTCCTGTGCGATCCGTCCGACGTCTTCGGTGGGGGAATGATCTGACCGCATGTGATGCATCATAGTATCGAAGCTTGCAGAGTGCCATTCCGTACTCTGCTGACGAACCATTTCCTCAGTAGCCGGTACATCCATTGCTTCGTGAACCAGAACATCAGCTCCCTTTGCCATGTGCACAACCGCCTTAAGCGGAATGGTGTCTCCGCTGAACGCGATGGAACGATCAGGGAAATCGAACCTGTAGCCATAGGCTGGATGCACGGGCGGATGCTGGACTAGGACCGAAACCACTTTTACGTTCTCGTCTTGCGTCACCGGGCCCTCCTTCGGCAGATCTGTGCATGGGATCATGCCGAAAGGGGTAAGCTTGAAGTCTTCAGCCCAGAAATCAATCGTCACTTTCATGGATTTCAGATAATCCTCTGTCATCTGGTTTAGCGGCGGCGGCCCGAATGCATGGACAGACTGCTTCAATCCGTGAATCCAGCCGATGATCAGGAATGGACCGTACTCCACATTGTGATCCGGATGTTGATGTGTAATGAAAATCGAACGGACTGCGGAAAAAGGAATGCCGGTTCGTGCAAACAGGTCGGTGACGCCGAGGCCACAATCGACTATGTAAGCCGCGCCATTGTGAATAAGAACACTCGACTGCATGTGGCGATTCTGTCCGGGAAGTGGCCCTGCGCCAGTTCCAAGAAGAACGAGCGTGGTGCCTTTTGCATCCTTCAGTGAGACTCGAACGCCAGCTTCCGCGGTATCTAATGAATCACAAGTCGGTGTTGTAGTGCCCGCTTGCGTTAGGCCCCACGCTGGTAGGGCGAGAAGAGTGCCGAGCATCGTGCGACGCGTCAAATGCGTGCTTCTGTTTTTCATGCAGTTCTCCCTTTCATTGAAGGGCTTTTCGTTTCCCAGAATGAAAGCGTCACCCGCTATCGTCCCCTTCTTACTGGGGCCGGTGTGCTCTAGCTGCCTAAGCTAGATGTCGAGATCCACTTGAGTGGGCCCCTTCATTCTTGCTGCGTGAACTCGCCTGACTGCAACGATGCGAGCCCTGTTGTGCCAGAAGAACACCGGCCGCGGACGTTCGGTATTAACAGAAAGCCCGGCACGTTTCGAGATGGGCGCATCGTCCAGTCGCTGTCTTCGACAGGGAACCCGGCAACCGATTTGATCGAGAAGTGTGACTGCGTCACCGTGTCAGTCGCGGGCTAACCTTGCTCCTCGCTTTCGCGCAACAAGCGCTCACGCTCGCGCGTCACGACGCCTTTGGCCGCAGCCTCTTTCCGGTTCCGTTGAGGATGAATGCCAAGGTCATGCCATGATGTCTCCGAAAGATCGACTTTGTAGTGCTTTGCAGCTTTCTCGATGTTCGCAAATGCCAAAGCGCGATCGGCATCGGAGACGTCGATGACTTGATCGAACCGCGCGACCGCGTTACGCACATGCTGTGCATCGGTCAGCGGTTCTTTGCGCTGCTTGGGAAAGGCGTAGACAGTGTCGGGCAAGTCGCTCTGCATCGTAAGCCGCCCGTGTTTCTCGTGTGGTTCCCAAGTTGCTTCCCCCATATTTTTTCCATCCTTTCTTTGAACCTTTTGGCTAAGGGAGGGACGCGTTTTGGCAAATGCCGCGTATCCCTCCCGCATTAAGAAGAATCACGAGAGTGATGATTTCGGGCTTCCTTAGGCCGCGATTTCTAGTTTGTCGTCGACAGCCCAGACGCCAGGCGCAGACCAAGCCGCTCGCTCAGCCTCTTCTCGTTCCGCCCAGGAACTAACCTTGCCCCGTAGAACGACGTTGTTGCCCTCGACTTCAACGTTGATGCGTTGACCGTCCAGTTCGGCAGCGCGATTGAGCGCGTTTTCGATTTTCACCTTGAGTTCCGACGGCGTGACGACAGACTTCTTGAGGCTGATCATGTTACTCACGCCGATCACTCCCGTCAGGTGTTGAATGGCGTCTTCGGCGGCGCTCCGCTGAAACTTGTAGTCGACCGTTCCTTCGAGTGTCACCCATCCCTGCGCGACCCTAACTTTGACAGCTTCCTCTGGAACCCAGACGTGCCATTTCAGGGCATTTACAGCAGCCTGTGCGATATCCTGATCGTCGCGTTTATGCAGCAAAGGCAGATCCACCTTAAGTTCGTCGGCCACTGCCTTTACGCCCAGGACTCGCTCGGCGGCCTCTGATGCCCCATATTTTTCTGCGTAACTGCTGACTTTACCTGTAAGGGTAACGATCCCTCCCTGCTTGGCAATCACGCCGATGTTTGACGCATCGATACTCGGCTCGTATTGAAGTTCATCAATGACATCACGTTGAAGCTGTGCGTCGGTTTTCATTTGAATTCCTCCTCTAGGAATTTGGGGTTGTAAATCGTACTTATCGCGACTGTCGTCGCCACTTTGTGTTTGCTGCCGGACGCCGGAAGACGACGTGAGCGGACGGTTTTCCGGTTGGGGCTGTTCGACGTCCCTCGATCGCCCACTTCATCCGATTCGGGTGCCTCGCTCAACGTTATTCGAGGCACTTATCATTGTCGCTTTTAGGCTGCCTTTGCCACTTCTCCTGAATGTGTCGAGTATTGGGCGGGATGTGTGGTCGCAATGATGTCTTTCGCCTTAGCAACCTCGGCAGCGGTACCGTGGACGATCAGTACGAATTGGTCCGCCTTAAGCGCCGATTCGTACTTCACAATGCTGTCCTTAGGAATTCCGATGCTGACGAGTCCGGCTCCCACCGCGCTGAGCGCTCCTACCTCCACCGCACTTTCCAGCCCTGCGACGATCCATCCAACCACCGGTCCCGCCGCTAAGATTGGACCTAGGCCCGGAATCATAAAAAAAGCAGAACCGAACAAAAGGCCCCAAAAGCCTCCCCAGAACGCACCAACTTTGCCCCAATACTTCATGCGGTCGCCGGTATTGTAGTAACCCACGACCTGCTCGTCTGTGTGATAGCCCTTTCCAAGAATCGACAACTTATGCATGTCAATTCCACCACGTTGAAGTTCTTTTACTGCGTTGTCGGCTTCGCTATGCGTGGCGTAGGACGCCACAACTGAATTTTGCGTTGACATTGTCGAACTCCTCATCTGAATTTGCCGTCTCAAACAAGACCCGCTTGGACGACATGCGAGCGGTATTTACAGAAAGCCCGGCACGTATCGAGATGGCGCATCGTCCAGTCGATGTCTTCGAGACGTAAAGCGGCAACCGACTTGATCGAAAAGTGTGACTGGATTGATTTGGAAAACCTTAAGGGGAAGACATAGAGATGTCTGTACGCTAGCGCAACTTTCTCCGGCGGTAGGTTGCGCTAGCGTACAGACACCTCTGCGGCTTAGACCTAAGTTTATTTATTCCGAAACGTACCCGTAGACCTTAAGGGATGCGCTCCAATGTAATTTTGGTCCCTCACAGGCTCAGACAAACGGAATGTCAACTAAATTTGTGGCTTAGAGCTAGGGCGCGAGGACGCACATTGGCGCGCCCTGCCAACATTGAGTGAGCTGCTTGCCATGGTTCAGGTCTTTCAATCCCTGCGCAGTGCGGCAGCAATAATCGCAGCGCCGACCAAACCACCCGGACCGGACCCGGAAAAAGGCTCCAGCACCTGAGCTCAGAGAGGTTTTTAAGAGGCCAGAAGATGAGCTTGACTCGCGAACCACAATTGCCAGGAAAGACAGGAAACGCCTCAACCACCGCGCACAGCTGGACGCAGGTATTGGACGATGCCGCGCTGCCAGAAGGCCGCATGGCACCGGTCTATCCGTTGGGAGTGAATGTCGTTCTCGCGCGCGTTGCTGGTGTGGTCTACGCCGTTTCGGGGACGTGCGCTCACATGGCATGCCCACTGTTCATGGGGAGGCTGGAGGGCTCCACGATCGTCTGTCCCTGCCATGACTGGCGTTTCGATATACGAACTGGCAGGTTCCTGAACGCGCCAGAACTCGGCCTCACTGTGTACCCCACAAAACTCGAGGCAGGCAAACTGTTCGTTCACCTCGGCGGAAAGGAAGCGGCATGAAACAGGTCACTCTATACACACTCTCAACTTGTCCCTGGTGCCGCAAGGCGAAGAAGTTTTTCACCGACAACAAGATCCCGTTTACCGATATCGATTACGATTTGGCAGACGAGGCGACCCAGGGAAAGATATTGAAGGAACTCGATGCCAACGGCGCCACTGGCTTTCCGTACGCTAAGATCGGCAACCAGGTGATCGTGGGCTATCAGCCGAAACGCTACGCGACAGCGCTGAAATCGTGAGGAGGCTGAATGGAAACTGAATCCAGGAAAAAAGCGCTTGAGTATTTCTTCGACAAGGTCGTCGGGCCGTTGGGCTTTAAATTCACGCCCGACGCGGAGTTGAGGGATTTTCTGCTGGAGCAGGAGGTGACACTGGAGAAGAAACACGGCATTCCATTCTGCCCCTGCCAGCCGCTGCGTCACGACCGGGCTCGTGACATGCAGATCGTCTGCCCATGCATTCCCTTCCACCGGGAGTATTTCGATTCCATGAAGCGCTGTTGGTGCGGCCTCTTCGTCCATAACGACGTCACGGACCCGGATAGCCTGCCTCAGGTGCCAGCGAAGGATGTGCGGCGTGACTGACAAATTCATTCCAGCAATAAGCACTGTTGAAATCACGCCGGGCGGGATGAAAACCGTCGCAGTCGACGGACATGAGATCGTCATCTGCAATTGCGGTGGATCCTATTACGCTATCGAGCGACGCTGTGGACATATGAATGCGCCGCTAGAATTGGGCACGCTTGATGGCAAGGTCGTTACCTGCCCGATGCACTGCGCCCAGTTCGACGTCAGCACGGGCCAAGCCTTATCCGGCCCGGTTCCAGCCAACATCGGCGACGAGAACCCACCTCCACTACTGGCCGCATACCTCCAGCGCATCGACAAGCTGATGAAGCGCGTCCGTACGGAATCGATTCGCACCTATGAGACGAAGATCGAAGCAGGCTGGGTCGAGGTGACGCCATCATTCCCGAGGTTCCTGCCACCGAAGACCACAACTCAAAGTTTCAATAACGGAGATGAAATTCAGGGGCCAAAGCCGCTGACAGACTTCTATGGCGAGGATCGTCATGAGCTGGTGCAAATGCTCGCTTATGAGCGTTGGGAAAAAAGAGGCTGTCCGCTCGGCTCGCCGGATCTTGATTGGTTTCCAGCCGAGAGGGCCGCGCGCTCGTACCTGTTGGCTTCGGGAATTTCACTCGGGCGAGACCAAGATCTGTATCGCTAACCGAAGGGGTCGAAGCTGGACGAAATGCAAGCCGTATTTACAGAAAGCCCGGCACGCATCGAAATGGAGCATCGTCCAGTGGCTGTCTTGGACACTTAGAGCGGTCCCCGATTTGATCGAAGACTGTGACTCGATTGATTTGGAAAACTTTAAAAGATAGAAATAGAGCTAAAGCGGGAGGACGCAACATTGGTGCGCTCTGCCAACATAGAAACTCGAGAATGAAGGAGATTTTATGAGTAAATCGACAGCAACGCCGCAAGATCTCGAACACCTGCAAGAAACTCCACTCCTTACTCCGACCGACCTGAAACAAGAGGCGACCAGGGACATCACGGGAGCCATGAACGCCATACTGGCGGACGTATTCGCCCTTTATCTGAAGACCAAGAACTTCCACTGGCACATGAGCGGGCCGCACTTCCGCGATTATCACCTTCTGTTCGACGAGCAGGGAGACCAGCTCTTCGCGATGACGGATGCAATCGCAGAGCGCATCCGCAAGGTGGGAGGGACCACGCTCCGCTCCATCGGCCATATCGCCCGCTTGCAGCGGGTTTCGGACAACGATGCCCCATACGTTGAGCCGGAGGATATGCTCGAAGAGTTGCGCGAGGATAGCAAGACACTCGCGTCGCGCCTCCGCGAGGCCCACGGCGTCTGCGAGGAACACGAGGACATCGCTACAGCCAGCCTCATCGAGGTTTGGATTGACGAGACCGAGCGCCGCACGTGGTTCCTCTTCGAGGCAAGCCGCCGAAGGGATTCTACCGGGCATTGAGGTGGAGTGACTGTCGCTCGGCTAAGCAGGGTGGTGAAGCTATCACCGCATCGAATGGAGCGAATCGCTAGCCCATTGCTACGGTGTTTCTGCAGATCGCGTGGCGGCACTGTCTTGATGTGCGCGTCCACCCGGAGGCAATCATGAACACAGAGGGTTATAAGCAACGGCTGCAAGCCGAAGAACAGCGACTCTCCAAATGGATCGACCGCGCTGATACAAACGCACGTGACCTCAGCGATGGGCCTTCGGTTCGTGAATGGGGCGACGCGAGCGTTAGAGACGAAGAAAAAGATGGGCAATTCCAGGAAGCCGCCTCTGATTCGACTACTCTCAAGCTCATAAGAGACGCGCTCAAGCGGATCGAGGAAGGCACATTCGGCAAATGCGTGGTCGACAGCGGCGCAATTGAGGAGAAGAGGCTTCACGCGGTCCCGTGGACTCCTTATTGCCTGAAACATGAGCGACTGCTCGAAAAGGAGCACCCGCGCCGAATGCCTACGCTGTGAAGTTGTTTGAGCGGAACACTAAGATCAAGATCCAACTCGATTCGGAGGAAACCGTATGAGCTTGAGCTCAACGCTCGATGGATTTGAAACCCTGCGTCTTCGATGGAGCTGGCTCAAACTTTTGGAAATTGCGGCACTGAGTTTCGCAATCTGCGCGGCGCCTTCGGCCAACCGCGCTGCGGCGGAACCCCCCGCTAGACCCGCGCAGAGTGAGGCGGCAGCCCAGGCGCTCCCCGCTTTGGGGACATACGAGATCGATCCGCCGCATGCTTTCGCATACTTCGACGCCCGTCACGAGGTCGTCGGGCTGGTACGTGGCAGGTTCGACAAGGTGACGGGAACTATCACGGTGACGCGTGACCCGGCCGCATGCAGTGTCGATATCACGATCGACACTTCCAGTATCAGCACGCAGAACATCGTGCGCGACGAGGACCTTCGTGGCCCGGCCTACTTTGATGTGAAGAGATTCCCGACGATGACCTACCATGGGCGCGGCATCCGCCGCGCGTTGCGAGGCTCCTGGACGATGGACGGCTCTCTGAGCATTCGCGGCGTGACAAAGGTCGTGCCGTTGACCTTCAACTTCAAGGGGACTGCTCCCTCTCAGCCTGGCAAACCGTCGCGTGTCGCTTTCCATGGGTCCGCGGCGACGAGGCGCGACGATTTCGGCATGACGCGCGACGACCTCGAAGAACTCGGCGCGTCCCCGGCACCGGGACCGGACGTCGAAATCGAGATCGACGTGGAAGCGCTGGCCAAAATCTCAACTCCATAAAAACGCTGAAGTATAGTTGGTGGAATACAGATAGGGAGAAAACATGAGCCAGTACAACAAACTCCATACTGGCGGAGTTCTCGGGCTGCTTATCCGGCCTGCTTGCCATGATTCACCTGTAGCCGGTGGGCTCGCCCGGAGGTTGCTTCTCGCGTCATTCTTCACGGCGATGAGATTAATTCGCCTGGTCGCAGTTATCAGCCCCAAATTCCCCAATTGAGGTTGGACAGTTTTCGATAGCGTCATCACCATCGGACTCGGGATTATACTTTGGGCTGACTGGCCATCATCAGGGGCCGGAGTCGGAGTATCCTTGGTCCGGCGGGGTTGGGCGTAGTAATGTTTGCAACCGCAATCCGCAAGTTCCCGGCGACCGTGGAGATAGGACGGTCGGCTTGAGACGCAATCTCCGCTTGCGAGGAGAGACTAGGCCGGACCTCGCAGGTAGCTGTAAATCTAGCCTCGTGAATGACCAACTCGACTTGCGAAAAGTGGAAACGAAATCTTAGCGAGGAGGCCCGATGCCCATCCTTAGAGCATGCACGACATGTGGGCGCCAGAACCGCATCTATGCTGAGCATCTTGCGGACACGGGGCGCTGCGGAGCTTGCAAAGCACCGCTGAATCCGGCTGCCGAGCCGGTGGAAGCAGATCCCGAGCTGTTCGATGAAATTATCCAAAAGGCTCGCGTCCCCGTGCTAGTCGATTTCTGGGCAGCCTGGTGCGGCCCTTGTCGGCTCGCGGCTCCTGAGGTTGCGCGCACGGCGTCCGACATGAGCGGAAGAGCAATTGTCGTCAAGGTAGACACTGAGCGCTATCCGGCCGTGGCCTCCCGTTTCAACGTGCGCGGCATTCCCAATTTCGTTATTTTTTGCCGTGGCCAACCTGTCATGCAGCAAGCGGGCGTCGTCGACCACGAGCAAATGGAGAAGTGGCTGACATCTGCTGCGCAAAGATCTGTGGCCTGATTTGATGAGAACACGATCTTCGTCATATCAAAGAGAGGTCGCGCTGGTCTAATGCGAATTTGCTAGGCATCCTCCAGATAGCGTCGCTGCACGGCCGCGCCGCCCGCGATCAGCATCACCACAGCCATCACACTCAGAAAGCCAAATGCCAGCGGCCAGCCGCCAGTCGAAGCCTGCAATTTGCCGGTCAGGAAGGGGCCGGCCGCGGCGAGAACGTAGCCGGCGCCCTGGGTGAAGCTAGACAGCGAGGCTGCACCGATACTTGTGCGCGTACGTAGGTTGATCAGATCGAAGGTCGCCGGGATCGTCATCAGACCGGGCGCGGCAACGACGGCCCAAAGCCACGCGCCAGAGGGCATCAGCAGAAAACCCAAGTACCCCGCGATCTGCAGCACGCCGCCGAGAAGGACGATTAGATACGGGTGTTTCATCCTGCCTAGGTATATAGGCACCAGGATCGAGTGGACGATTCCGACGATGTTATAGACGAAGAGCATATTGCCGGCAGCCGCGTTCGTTATGCCCCGGGAGACCAAATAGACGGGCAGCCAAGTCAGCATGGAATACATGCTCATCATGCTGATACCGAACAACATCACCATCGACCAAGCGACCGGCCATTTGTAGACCGGGATATGCGGCTTTTTCGCGGTGGGAGGGGGTAGCCCCAGACTCTCCACCGAAGGATGCGGGAGATGAGCGAGGCTTCCGCCCATCAATGCGCTCATGAACAGCCAGGGAATCATCGCCAGTGCGGCGGTGACGGCCCAAAGGCCCACATTGCTGCGCCATCCCGCCATCTCAGTGATCGGCACCGCGATCGCCGATGGCAAGCCTGCCGAGATGGCGATCATCACGGAATAAAGTGCCGTCATAACGCCGATGTGGTCGGGAAAGTATTTCTTGATTACGGGCGGCATCAGGACATTGCCGAAGCCCATGCCCGCCAGAGCAACGATGGTGCACACGACGAAGATCCAGAAGGAGTGGCTGACCGCACGCAACCCGATGCCAATCACGACCAGGAACATTGACATCACGAGCGATTTCTCGAAGCCCAAACGGTGCACCAATCTTGACGAGAGCGAGCCAAACAGCGCAAACGCGAGCAAAGGCAGCGTGCCCAGCAGGCTTATGTCGAGCCCTGGTAGATCCGGACTCATGTATCTGTAAATCGCGCTGAGTGAGGTGACGGCGGCTCGCAGGTTCAACGACACAAAAAATATACCCACGAGCGCCAGCCAGCGGATCTTGGGAGAATAGATAGAGGACGGCGTCATGTCCGCCGCAATCTCTCCGCGGGGAAGAGGATACGTTCCAACCGATGCTGGAATGGCTGATTTGTCCACGTTATTTCGGCAACTGTTGGGTAAAACTTCCTCGACTCGCTCTACGCGACCTGCGATGGTTTATTTGTGGCCATGCTTTTCGCCACCACCGATTGGAAAGCGGTCATGGCAGAACGAGCGGCTTGGTTTGGATCCTGCGCTTTAAGGTCGTCATTGAACACTTCCAGGCCGATCGGGCCGGCGTAGCTCTTAGCGCGCAGCGCTTGGAGGATGGCGTCTAAGGGGAAGGTGCCTTGTCCGGGAAGTAAACGGTGATGACGGGCCGTGTCGACCACCGTGTCCCGCGTCAAGTCGTGGTTTAGATCCGATAGTTGCACCAAGAAGATCCGCTCTGCCGGAATACCCTCGAGGTCGGCGGCGGTTCGGTGCCGAACGAAGATGTGGAAGGCATCAATAACCATTCCCAGGTTCTTCTCGCCAACATTCTTGAGCGTTTGCCAAGCATCTGGAGTGTAATGATTGATAGTGCTCCATGCCATGGCTTCGTAGGCGACGCGCAGTCCGCGCTGGGCCGCCTCCCTGGCCAACCAACGCAAGTCCTCTTCGATCCGATCAGCAACGCAATCCTTGCGCGTGCATGCTGGCGTGAGCAGAGTGTTGGCTCCGACCGCGACAGCGGTATCCAGCATCCGCAAAGCCTCGGCGCGCTTGGCCTCGCGGATCGCGTCCGGCGCACCATCGAAGTCCAACAACACTTGGTAATCGGTCAAACCGAGGCCAAGACGTTTCAGGATGGCCACAATCGCTTTCGTATCGCCCCCAGCGGCTTCGACATCCTGCCGCCATAGCTCGACCTGATCGAAACCCGCGGCTTTGGCTGCCGAGAGCTTCGCTTCTGTACTACTACCGCCCAACAGGATGGTATTCAAGAAAAATGCATTGTTGCCCATGCGCATCACCCGTTTCCTGGATAATAGTGCAACTTAGGCTCTGTGAACCCGCACTGTCTCCTTAATGCGCGGCCACCGAACCATGGATGGTATCGAGCACCTGCCGCAATTTTCCAATGTCGATCGGCCCAGGCGCCGATGCCTCGCCGATCATGCCGAATGTTAGGTCGCTCCCGAATACTTCGCCGGACATCCGCGATACCAGGCCGATGCCTCCCATCGACATCGTTAGCATGGGCAGGCGGGTATAGCGGCTACGCATCTGCCAAGTGGCATCGAGAAGCTTGAGAACGTCACCACTATCGTGGGGCATTACCGCGATCTTGAGAATGTCCGCGCCGAGGTCCTGCTGGCGGCGGAGACGTGACACGATCTCCTGGGTCGGCGGCGTCTTATCGAAGTCGTGGCTAGACATGATCACCTTGATTCCGGCTTTGTGCGCTTCAGAGACGGTCCGTGTGACCACTTTCTCGTCGCGAAACATCTCCACGTCAAGAAGATCCGTGAACCCCGCCTTGATCAAGGCTGAGTACAACTTGCCATAGTCGTCATCACTGATGGCCTTGGAACCACCCTCGGGCTTGGTGCGGAAGGTCAGGATCATCGGCTTACCACCCAGCATCCCTGCGATCTGTTTGCCAAGGGCGGCTACTTTGTCGGCATCTTGCCCGAAGTCTAGATAGTCGATGCGGTATTCGATGACCTCTGCGTTGGGATTTTCGGCAATTTGTCGCGCTTGTTGCAGCACTTCCTCGGAGGTGCTGCCGGTGGTGGGTACGATGGTTTTCGGGTCACCCTGTCCAATCACAAGGCCACGAATCCTTAGCGCGGCCACGGGATGTGAAACGGTCTGCGTGGCGGCGGGATTACTCACCGCTTGGGCGGCAATCACGGGCTGTATGCCGCTCCCAATAAGCAACGGGCCGACCACCAAAGCAGATGCGCAAATCGGGAAGATGCGAAGTTTCATGAAACTTCCTCATTGAATAGAACTTCTCGCGGACGAGGCTTTCGGGTTCGATCGTTCCACGACGACGGCGCAACACAAGTCGCGATCGGTAATAATGCCCTCCTTTGTTAAAATCGCCCCTCGCGGACTAATGGTTGTGATCCGATGTCCTTATCTCTAAGATCAAGGCTTGCGACAAGGTAGATTGAAAGCCAGCGGTCTTAGATCGCAGAAACTTTAAGCGGAAGGCACGCAGATGTCTGTACGCTAGCGCAACTTCTCATTTAACATGCGCAGCATTCAGATCAGCCATGTACCGAGCCTCTGGCGGCCTCTGCGAGCGCCGATTTGTCGCAAACTTCTGGGAATCTTTCGAGATTCTCGAGAAGCCAGACCGGTACCCCGAAACATTTCTCGTCGATTCTTGGGGAGAACATCTTCGTCAACACGAGCGTTCCATTGGTGCAGATCGCATAGTGATGTAGAGTATCCAGCGCTACTCGCCCGTGGAGATCCGACTGTGCGCCATCTCGTCTACGTGGATAAGAGATTGTGAAAGACAGATACAGAGAAACAGGCGACGACAAATAGCTCAAGCAATAATCGCCAGAGATTGATCAATTACTGACTTCAAGAAGGCCAGCTATTGTGGCCGTTCAGCTGTCTTCGTCAACTTCCAGCATTCTCGCGCGATTGCCCAGTCCTCCTGTGCTCGAATTACAAGGATGCGAGCACGAGAGCCCGAGGTGGCGATGTCCTGATCCAGGGAAGGCGCTGCATTGCTTTGTTCATCTAATTTCAAACCAAGAATTCCTAAGTTGCCACAAACCTCAGAGCGAACTTCAGGAGAGTTCTCCCCAACTCCCGCCGTAAACACAAGGACATCGATTCCTCCCAATACGGCAACCATCGCCCCGATGCCAGCTTGAAGACGATGCACATAAATGTCGAATGCTAGCTTCGCCCGCGCATTACCTCGTTTCATGGCAGACAGGATTTGTCGCATATCTCCGGACAAGCCTGAGATTCCTAACAGTCCTGATTTTTGGTTCAGCACCTCATCGATTTCGTCCCCATCGATGTGGCCCTGACGCAGCAGGTAGGTGAGAATTCCGGGGTCAACCGATCCCGAACGCGTCCCCATCATCAACCCTTCGAGAGGCGTAAACCCCATGGTAGTGTCAATGCTGTGGCCGTCCCGAACGGCAGCGAGTGAGCATCCATTGCCTAGATGACAGGTCACCAATCGAAGCGATGCGAGTCTCCTGTGGAGAAGGTGCGCGGCGCGTTCCGCGCAATACTGATGGTTGATGCCATGAAATCCGTAACGTCGGATGCCGCCTTCGAACCAATCATAAGGTCCGGGATATACCGCCGCCGCTAACGGCATTTTGCGATGGAACCCGGTGTCGAAAACGGCCACTTGCGGAACGGGGCCCAGGAGTCTTGCGATGACCTCGATCCCTTCCAGTTCCGCGCGGTTATGGAGTGGCGCGAAGGCGGAGGCCGCTGCAATCCCGGATTTCACATCGGCCGTGATCAGCACTGGCTCCTCATAATGCGGGCCGCCATGGACAACCCGATGTCCGACACAGTCGATATCGGAAGGTGATGAAAGAATTCGTGCGTCCCCACTCCACAGATTGGCGAGCAAATGTTCGACCGCTTCCACGCGGGAGGAGACTTCGAGCCGCCGTTGTTGCACGATCACTTCTGACCGCTTAATGGCTAGCGCCGCGAGGTTTCCCTCCCACTCAACCTTGGCCTCCCAGAGGCAGCCCGGAGGGTTATCTGGAAGATTTTCATCTAACTCATATAGGCAGGTCTTCTGGCTGCTGGATCCGGAATTGAGCACCAAGATCTTCATTCTTCAGTAGGGCCAGGTCCAGTTCTCCACTTCCGGCATATCGTCACCATGCTGGCGGATATATCGGGTGTGTTCAACTAACTTTGTTGCGCAACAACTCCTTGAGATGTGCGCCGGTGTTCCGTAATCTCGGCACGCGATCTACAACGTCGCCGGCGAGGTGGTTGCGGTCAAGATCATTGAGCACTGTCATGTCGAAAGGCGTCGTGGTGTGCCGTCTTCCTTGTATCCACGAACGTGGAAAGTTGAATTGAACCAGAGTTTCTTGGCGGCGGGAGTTGAGTTTCATCGCGGTTACGAACCACGCTGTTAGGCGGCTGCGATCATGTGCCGCTTGGCTAGAGCCTCAATTTCAGGCTCGGTCACCGCCGAAAGGTCTGCGCTTTCGGTAGCGATGACCCGTCCAGAAATGTCGGGATGACGGGTCTTCAAGTATTCTTTCAAGAAGTCGGCGGCGTTGCTTTTTCCGGTGGCGTGACCGATAAGGACGATCTCATTTGCTGGAGTGAGATCTTTCGCGATCTCCTCATAAAACGAATCCTCTTCGGGTACGCGCTCTCCCCGGTAGTGCGCTTCCTTTCGATGAATCAGATGATGATGGAAATGGAAAGGATCATAAGGTTGCACCTTGCGTTCGTCTGCCGGTCGACTTCCACTGAGATCCTGGTAAACATGGGCGGCGTGGTGGTCGATGACGACAATCATGCGGCCGGGCTGCGCCGGCTCTGCCGCAGGCCCACCCCGCCCCGCTTCCTTCAAAAATTTACGCAGTCGGGAAACTTCCTCCTCGCCAAGATCATGCGTACTCGGTCGCTTGAAAAACTCCCGTTGGCTGCCGACGCGGAACACGAATTCATCATTTCCTCGGGGTTGGACCTCACCCAGGTGCTCGACCAGTTCGACGGCCTCGCTCCAACTCAGGTTATGGGGTAGCTTGCCGTTGACTAGATTCTGGTACAGCGACTCAAGGTGCTTGCTCATTTCAGCAGTATAGTATTTCGCCGCTATAAAGCGGAATACTGTTCGAGTTTGCGGTGGTGACGTAACAATGAAATGTGGCCACGGCGTCCGGTCTCTTGAGACCGCGATGCTCGGTTGATGCGCTTTCCCGTTAGCACTCGGCTCAATCACGTTGTTAACGGTGACGAAGAGTGCTCTCGACCCACGGAGCCTTTCCAGATTCAGAATCGGCTACTCGCCTAATCTTCATTCTTCAGTAGGGCCAGATCCAGTTCTTCACTTCCGGCATATCGTCACCGTGCTGACGGATATATTGGGTGTGTTCAACTAATTTGTTGCGCAGCAACTGCATGAAGTGTGCGCCGGTGTTCCGTAGTCTCGGCACACGATCTACAACGTCGCCGGCGAGGTGGTAGCGGTCAAGATCATTGAGCACTGTCATGTCAAAAGGCGTCGTGGTTGTGCCCTCTTCCTTGTATCCCCGAACGTGGAAATTGTCGTGGCCAGCCCTGCGGTACGTCAGCCGATGGATCAACCACGGATATCCGTGATAGGCAAAGATCACCGGTATGTCCCTGCTGAACATGGAATCGAACTCGCGATCCGGGAGACCGTGTGGATGTTCGCTCGGAGATTGGAGCGTCATCAAATCCACGACGTTTACGACCCGGAGTTTGATATCGGGAAAGTGCTGACGCAGGAGGTCAGCCGCGGCAAGGGTTTCGAGTGTGGGGACATCTCCCGCACATGCCATGATTGCGTCCGGCTCCTTTTCTTGATCGGTGCTTGCCCAGGACCAGACGCCAATCCCACTGGTGCAGTGTTCGATGGCTGCATCCATGTCGAGCCACTGCAGTTCGGGCTGCTTGCCAGCCACGATCACGTTCACATAGTTACGGCTCCTCAGACAGTGATCGGTAACTGAGAGCAAACAGTTCGCATCGGGAGGTAAATATACGCGGACGAGACCCGCTTTCTTATTCATGACGAAATCAATGAAGCCAGGGTCTTGATGGCTGAAGCCATTGTGATCCTGTCGCCATACATGAGACGTGAGCAGATAGTTGAGTGACGAAATCGGCCGCCGCCAGGAAATGTGATGGGTAGCTTCAAGCCATTTTGCGTGTTGATTGAACATCGAGTCCACGATGTGAATGAATGCCTCATAACAGGAAAACAGGCCATGGCGGCCGGTAAGGAGATAGCCCTCAA
>Ga0074044_10002648_pt1 | contig 15602 bp, 17 predicted proteins | sample BogForMeECP23OM1_FD_94443 | JGI IMG/M metagenome (GOLD analysis project Ga0074044, IMG submission 94443) | Bog forest soil microbial communities from Calvert Island, British Columbia, Canada - Bog Forest MetaG ECP23OM1 | ecosystem: Environmental > Terrestrial > Soil > Wetlands ...
CCTCGCCCACCAGACCTTCACCGACGCCCCCGCCCTCGACCAGGCCATCCATGACGCCGTCATCGATCTCAACCGCGAGCGCAGCCCCGATCCGTTGGCCAGGCCGCGAATCTCTGCTTAGGATGCGCGGTGTTACACGAACCGGCGATCCTCTTTCTCGACGAGCCGACCTCCGGAGTCGACCCGGCCTCGCGCCGCCGCTTCTGGGACTTGATCTACGCGCTCGCCGGCGAAGGCGTCTGTGTCGTCATCACCACCCACTACATGGACGAAGCCGAGTACTGCAACCGGATCGCACTCATCAACGGCGGCAGGCTCGCCGCGCTCGGGAGCCCGAGCGAACTGAAGCGCAGCGTGGTCCGCGGGGAGATCCTGCTTGTCGAGGGCGACGATCCGGGCGCGATGCTCGAGGCGCTGGAAGGCGCTCCCGCGGCGCGCGACGTCGCGCCTTTCGGCTCGTCCCTGCCATCCTTGTCGACGATGCGGCACGGGATACGCCCGCGATCGAAGCGCGCCTCAAGGAGCGCGGGCTCGCCTGGTCGCGGATCGAGCCGATCAAGCCGACGCTCGAGGACGTGTTCGTGCAACTTGTCGGCGACGACGGCGCGCGGGGACCGCCATGAACCTCCGGCGCGTCAGGGCGATCGCCAAGAAGGAGATCATCCAAGTCCTGCGCGATCCGCGCAGCCTGTTGGTCGTGCTGCGGATGCCGCTCATGTAGATGGCGTTGCTTGGCTATGGGGTCAACCTCGACATCAAGCATGTGCCGATCTGCGTATTCGATCGTGAAGGCAGCCAGCAGAGCCAGGCGCTCATGAAGGCCTTCCAGGCTTCGCTCTATTTTCAAATCGTCGAGACGGCGCGCGACTTCGACGGCGTCAAACGCGCCATCGACGCCGGCCGCTGCAAGATCGCGGTGGTCGTGCCGCACGACTTCACACGGAATCTCGCGACGACGAATTCCGCCTCCGTGCAGGCGATCCTCGACGCAACCGACGACAACACGGCCAATATCGCGCTCGGCTACGCGCAGGCCGTGGTCGGTTCTTACTCCGGCAACGTCCAATTGCTGAGAACGCAAAGCCTTTGGCAGCCGCAGCCGGTCGCGCCGGCGGTGGCGCAATACCGAGTCTGGTACAATGAGGACCTCGTGAGCCGCGATTTCATCATGCCGGGCGTGGTTGCGCTCGTGCTTGCGCTCGTCGGCGCCCAGCTGACCTCGCTCACAATTTCGCGCGAGTGGGAGCGCGGAACCAAGGAGGTTCTGGTCTCAACGCCGGTCACCCGCATGGAGCTGATGACGGGCAAGATCCTGCCCTATTTCTTCATCGGCCTGCTCGACGCAATGCTCTGCCTCGTGATCGCAGTCTTCTGGTTCGAAACGCCGTTCCGGGGGGCGATCTCGACGTTGTTCCTGACGACGTCGCTCTTCCTTGTCGTCGTGCTGGGCCTCGGCTACTTCTTTTCGGCGAGCATTCGCAGCCAGGTCGGCGCGAGCCAGTTCTGATTCCAGCGCGCTTTTACTTCTACATCCTAAAATCGGCGTTCTTGAAAGGTAGCGGACTCAGCGATCTCATCGCGCCGATCGCGTTCCTGGCGATTTATGCAACGATCATCGGGCTATTGGCGGCGCGCGCGTTCCGAAAGACGCTGGGGTGAGGCGATGTTCGGCCGCATTTTCAATCTGGTGCTGAAGGAGTTTCTACAGCTCAGGCGCGACCGACAGGCCAGGGTTCGAATGATCATTCTCCCGCTCGTCCAGATGATCATCTTCGGCTACGCGGCGACCTTCGACACGTGTCGACGGCTGTGCTCGATCTCGACCATAGCCAAGAGAGCCGGGAGCTCATCTCGCGCTTCGCCGCGAGCGGCCGCTTTCAGATCGTCGAAACCGCGAAGACGCCCGGCGACATCCGCTCCGCAATCGACCATTCCGATGCGGTGGTCGCGATCGTCATCGCGGCCGGCTTCGCCGAAGAATTGCGCAAGGGCGTCTCGGCCCCGGCGCAGATCATCGTCGACGAAACAAACTCAAACACTGCTCTGATCGCGCTAACGTATGTCAATCAGATCGTCTCGGCCTATGCCCAAGAGGTGGGGCAAGACCTGTCGCGGCGCCTGCACCCCGCTCAGCCTCCGCCGCCGACCGTGACGCTCGAGCCGCGGCCCTGGTATAACGTCGATTACAACAGCCGCTGGTTCTTCGTCCCTGGCGTCATCGCGACGCTGACGCGGGTCATGGTGGTCAACCTCACCTCGTTCGCGGTGGTGCGCGAGCGCGAGGTCGGCACCCTCGAGCAGATCATGGTCTCGCCGATCCGACCGCTCGAATTCATCCTCGGCAAGACGATCCCGTTCTTCTGCGTTGGCCTCGCGCTCACCGTGGCCGTGGCGGCGGTCGGAACCTTGTGGTTCCAGATCCCCTTCGTCGGCAATCCGTTCGTGCTGCTGCTTGGCACCTCGCTCTATCTGCTCAGCGTGCTCGGAATCGGTCTGCTCATTTCGACGGTCTGCTTGACCCAGCAGCAGGCGTTCGCGACCAACTTTTTCGTCATCAACCCGTCGTTCATCCTCTCGGGCTTCCGCTTTCCCATCGCCAGCATGCCCGTCTTCATGCAATGGCTCTCGTATATCAACCCGATGAGCTACTACCTCATCGTCATTCGGGGGACGTTCCTCAAGGGCGTTGGCCTTAGCGTCCTGTGGCCGCAGATGCTGGCGCCGGCGGCGCTCGGCGTCACCCTCCTGGGCCTGAGCGTGCTCAGGTTCCATAAGTCGCTGGATTGACGGGCACCGTTCTTGATTTTCTTGCAGCGACCGGGCATTGCGGGCTTCACTCGCGTCGGCGACGACGGCTTAGGATTTGGGTTTTGCGGGTTTTGCGGGGCGAAGGGGCAGGGTTCATGGTTCGTTTGGTTCAGTTCATCGGCGCGGCCCTGCTCGCGCTCGCGTTGGCGTCGTCCGCTGCGGAGGCGCAGACCCAGACGGCGAAACAGTCGACGATCCACCCAAGGACGACACACTGGCGCCGGGTCGAGAAGCGGAAGGAGGAGGGCCACCAGGTCACGGTGCACGAGGGCACTCCGTCCTGGCTGACGCTTGGGAACAGCGCGAGCGTCGGCCGTGGCGACAACTATCTGACCAACACGTTCGATCAACCTTCAGCCGTCGAGGGAACGTTCTCCGGCTATCGGGGGCGGGAGCGGCTGACCAACCAATACGGCGTTCTGGGCAGGCCGTTGTTCCAGTTCTAGCCGGCGGGCGACGGAAACAGCGCCTCGACCGCGACCTCGAATCCTGGCGGTTCGAGCCGGACCACGCCGTCCGACAGCACCCGCGTCTCGATCGTATCGCCCTGCCCGCGCTTGTGATGGATGACGACGCGGCGCTCTGGATCGAGAATGAGGTAGTGTTCGACGCTCGGCAGCGAGAAATAGCCGCTGAGCTTTCGCCCATGATCGACCGCCGCGGTGTTTGGCGACAGGACTTCGACGACGACGGTTGGATCGCTGACGACAATCGTGTCGTCCGGCTTGCTCGGGCCGCACATGACGCACGCGTCGGGCTCGAAGATCGTCCTTGCGTCGACCTTGACCGAAACGCCGTCCGCAAACACCTCGCAAGGCAGGCTGCCCCGCGTGACGGCGTCGTCCAGCGCGAACGCAACATGCTTCTTGGCGCGAATATGCGCGAGCCGCTCCGGCGACATCATCACGGCGGCTCCGTCGTGCAGTTCCCAACGACCGTCCTGCCCCTCGGCCCAGAGAAGGAACTCGTCGGACGTCATTTGTTTCAGCGCCGTGGACATCGAGCTCATCCAGGACCGATCGCCGGGAAGCTGAACAACTTTATACGGCTCTGCGCGCCAAGGGAAAAAAGGCGCGCACGCGCCGCCGCGCTCGCTTGACCGCGGCGGGGCGCCACAGGAGTCCGCGCCCCTGTCCCCTCGCCTCAGTTCATGGTCGGGATGCTGAACTGCGCTCCATCCTTGATGCCCGAAGGCCAGCGCGCGGTCACTGTCTTGGTGCGCGTGTAAAAGCGGATCGAGTCCGGGCCGTGCTGGTTGAGGTCGCCGAAGCCGGAGCGCTTCCAGCCGCCGAAGGTGTAATAGGCGACCGGCACCGGGATCGGCACGTTGACGCCGACCATGCCGACCTTGACGCGGCTGGCGAAGTCGCGCGCCGCGTTGCCGTCGCGCGTGAAGATCGCGACGCCGTTCCCGTATTCATGGTCGTTACAGAGGCCGAGCGCTTCCGAATAGTCGTGCGCGCGCACGACCGACAGCACGGGGCCAAAAATCTCTTCCTTGTAGATGCGCATGTCCTTGGTGACATGGTCGAAGAGGCAGCCGCCCATGTAGAAGCCGCTCTCGTAGCCCTGCATCTTGAAGCCGCGCCCGTCGACGACGAGTTTCGCGCCCTCGCTGACGCCGAGATCGACGTAGCCGAGCACTTTGTCGAGCGCCGCCTTGGTGACGAGCGGCCCGAAGTCGGCGGTGGCGTCGGTCGAGGGACCGATCTTCAGCGCCTCGACGCGCGGGATCATGCGCCGGATGAGCTCGTCGGCGGTCTTCTGGCCGACCGGTACCGCGACTGAAATCGCCATGCAGCGCTCGCCCGCCGAGCCGTAGCCGGCGCCGATGAGAGCGTCGACTGTCTGGTCCATGTCGGCGTCGGGCATGACGACCATATGGTTCTTGGCGCCGCCGAAGCACTGCACCCGCTTGCCGCTCGCCGTGCCGCGCGAATAGATGTAGTGCGCGATCGGGGTCGAGCCGACGAAGCCGATCGCCTGGATGTCGGGATCGTCAAGGATCGCGTCGACGGCTTCCTTGTCGCCGTTGACGACATTGAGAATGCCGGGAGGCCCGCCAGCCTCGACAAACAGCTCGCCAAGCTTCATGGGCACGCCAGGATCGCGTTCAGACGGCTTCAGTATGAAGGCGTTGCCGCAGGCGATCGCCGGAGCGAGCTTCCACAAGGGGATCATCGCCGGGAAGTTGAACGGCGTGATGCCGGAGACCACGCCGAGCGGCTGGCGCAGAGAATAGATGTCGATGCCGGGACCGGCGCCGTCGGTGAATTCGCCCTTCATCAGGTGCGGGACGCCGAGCGCGAATTCGACCACCTCGACGCCGCGCTGGATGTCGCCCTTGGCGTCGGCGATCGTCTTGCCGTGCTCGCGCGCGAGAATGTCGGCGAGTTCGTCGTTGTTCTTGGCGATGAGGTCGAGGAACGACATCAGCACGCGGGCGCGGCGCTGCTGATTGACCGCGGCCCAGGCCGGCTGCGCGGCCTTTGCGTTCTCGACGGCGGCGCGGACTTCCGCCTTGGAGGCGAACGCCACATGCGCGCGCAGCGTGCCGTCCATCGGCTGGAAGACTTCGCCCGTGCGTCCCGATTTGCCGGCGACGTGCTCGCCGCCGATGAAATGCCCGTACTCGATCAAGTTCCGCTCCCTTCGCCAATGCGGTGGTTGGGCCGTCTTATGCCTCATGCTTTTGCGCACATCAATGTCTTAGATCGCGCAACGGCTGTGCGAAAATGTGCTAACCCCTCGGATCATGGACTGGGACAACGTCAGGGTCTTCCTCGCGGTCGCCCGCGCGGGCCAATTCGTCGCCGCCGCCAAGCGGCTCAAGCTCGATCACGCGACCGTCAGCCGCCGCATTGCGGCGCTCGAGGCCGCGCTCGGGGCGAAACTGTTCGACCGGCGAACGACCGGCGCGACGCTGACCAGCGCCGGCGAGCGCTTTCTCGGCGCGGCCGAGGAAATGGAAAGCGCCTTTCTGCACGCGCAGGGCGAAATCTCGGGCGTCGACCTCGAGTTGACGGGCGACGTGCGGATCGGCGCGCCGGACGGATTCTCGACCTACTATCTGACCGCCGTGTTGCGCGACTTCGCCGAGCGCCACCGTCACGTGCGGCTGCAACTGATGCCGCTGCCTCAATTGACGCCGCTGGCGCGGCGCGAGGTGGACGTGGTGATCGGACTCGACAAGCCGGAGGCGGGGCGCTTCGTCGCGCGCAAGCTCACCGACTACACGCTCGGGATCTACGCGACGGCGGCCTATTTGAAGCGCAACGGCGCGCCCGCCGACGTCGAGGCGCTGAAGCGCCACAGTCTGATCGGCTACGTCGAGGAGCACGCCTTCTCGAGCGCGCTCGATTACGTGCGCGAACTTTACGACGGCGCGCCGACGAGCTTCGAATGTGCGAGCGCCGTCACCCAGATCGAGGCGCTTCGTGCGGGCGTGGGCTTAGGCGTCGTCCACGGCTTCATCGCGCGCCGTTTCAAGGATCTCGTTCGCATTCTGCCCGACCGCCGCGCGACCCGCACCTATTGGCTCGTCACCCACGAAGATACGCGCGGCCTGGGCCGCATCCGCGCGGTCGCGGAGCATCTGGCGAAGTCGGTCGCGGAGGCCCGCGGAATTTTTCTTTGAGGGCGGCCGCTACTGCGCCGTCAGTCCGCCGTCGACAACGATCTCGGCTCCCGTCGTGAAAGACGATTCGTCGCTCGCGAGATAGAGGATCGCGGCCGCGATCTCCTCCGCGCGGCCGAGGCGACCGAGCGGCGCGGCGCGCGCGAGGCCGTCGCGAACCCGCTCGGGGTTCTTCGAGCTCGCAATGAGCTCCTGAACCATCGCCGTGTCCGCAAACGACGGATGCACGGAATTCAGCCGAATGTTGTAGCCGGCGCGTCCGCAATGCAGCGCCGCGGACTTGGTGAGCAGCCTCACCGCGCCCTTGCTCGCGCAATAGGCGGCCGACTGAGCGTCGCCGATGATGCCGGCGACCGAGGAGAGATTGACGATCGAGCCGCCTCCCGTCTGCTTCATCGCGCGGATCGCCTCGCGGCAGCCCATGAACGTGCCCTCGACGTTCACCGCCTGCGTCTTGCGCCAGTCGTCGAGCGTCGCCGTCTCGATATTGCCCTTGAGCGCGATGCCGGCGCTGTTGACGAGGATGTCGAGCCGACCGAAGGCGGCGACTACGATGTCGACGACCTGCCGCCAGCGCGCTTCGTCGGTCACGTCCTGCGACAGCACGAGGTCGGCGAATGCCTTCGCCTCCCCAAGACCCGCCTCGTTGCGGTCGGTCGCGGCAACCTTGGCGCCCTCAGCCTGGAACAGAGCCGCGGTCGCGCGGCCGATCCCGGATGCGGCCCCTGTGACGAGCGCCGACTTTCCTGCAAGGCGCCCCGCTCTCCCCTGCATCGCTCCCTCCCTTGTCTATCTCGGCGCCATGCGAAGTGCGCCGTCGATGCGGATCGTCTCGCCGTTGATGTAGCCGTTTTCGACAATGTGGACCGCGAGCGCAGCGTATTCGGCAGGCGCCCCGAGGCGGGCCGGAAACGGCACCGAGGCGCCAAGCGAATCCTGGACGTCCGATGCCGGGCGCGATCGCGTTGACCCGCACCGCGATCCGGGCGAGCTCGCGCGCGATCGGCAGCGTCATCGCCATCACGCCGCCCTTCGAGGCGGAATAGGCGGCTTGGCCGATCTGGCCTTCATAGGCCGCGACCGACGCGGTCGAGACGATGACCCCGCGGTCGCCGTCGACTGGTTCGAGCTTGCCCATCGAAGCCGCGGCGAGACGAATCATGTTGAAGGTGCCGATGAGATTGACCCGGATCACCTTCTCGAAATCGGCGAGCGGCGCCGGCGCCCCCTCCGGGCTGATGACGCGGATCGGCGTGCCGATCCCGGCGCAGTTGACGAGGACGCGCGCCGCCCCATGCGCTTCTTCCGCCTTGGCGACCGCGGCCGTGGCCGAAGCGTCGTCGGCGACGTCGCAGACCACGGCGAGGCCGCCGATCGCCTTCGCCGCTTCTTTGGCTGCGGCGGGATTGAGGTCGAAGACCGCAACCCGCGCCCCCTTGGCGGCGAGGGCCTCCGCCGTCGCCCGGCCGAGCCCGGAGCCTCCCCCCGTCACGATCGCTGCCGCTCCGGAAATCCTCATCGCGATACTCCCTCGGCTGTCATGTTTCGCCGTCGCCCATAGCAACGGGCGACAATCCGCGCCAGAGGGGCGAGATTCGGGAGCGGGGCTCAGGCGATCTTGAGAAGAATGCGGCCACCCTCGACCTTCACCGGATAGGTGACGAGATTGACGCAGGCGGGCGCGCCCTTGGCTTCGCCGGTGGTGAAGTCGAAGCGGCCGTTGTGCATCGGGCACTCGATCATCGAGCCCGCAACGAAGCCGTCGGCGAGCTCGACCTGCTCGTGAGTGCAGAGGCCGTCGGTGGCGAAGTAGCGGTCGTCCTCCGTCCGGTAGAGCGCATAGGAACGGCCGTCGTGCTCGAAGCGTCCGACGTCCTCCCGCATGATGCCGTGGGCCGCTCCCGCGTCGATCCAGGTCTCGGTCATCGTATGGCTCTCCTTTTGAGGCAGTCGGCAGTAGGCAGTAGGTGAAGAGGCGAGCAGCAGGCCGAATACCGAAATGGGTTGCCCGCTCTCCCTTCGCTATTCGCAGCGGCGAATCCTCGCGGCAGAGCGCCGACTGCCGACTGCCTACCGCCGCGCAGGCAACTCGCGCCGTACGAAATAGGTCGGATCCTTCAGTTGGCGCGCGAGCGCCGGAATGATCTCGCGATAGGCGGCGATGGTGCTCGGATAGGGCGTCGGACAATCCGCCTTGATCGCTTCATGCAGCTTCGGCAGCGCGTGATACGGGATCAGCGGGAACAGGTGGTGCTCCACGTGGTAGTTCATGTTCCAGTAGAGGAACCGGAAGATCGGATTCATGTAGATGGTGCGGGAGTTGAGGCGGTGGTCGAGCACGTCCTCGGCGAGCCCGAGATGCTGGGTGCAGCCGAAATAGAGCTGAAGCCAGCTGCCGTAGAGCGACGGCAGTCCGATATACATCGCCGGCAGGATCGAGCGGAAATAGACGCAGGCGACGACGACGAAGGCGTAGATGGCGAGATAGACCCGCGCCGTCACATAGACCTTCGGCCGTTCGCTCTCCGGCACGAAGGTCGCCTCCTCGTCGGTGAGGCGCCCGGACGCGTGGATGAAGAGCTTTTTGAAGAACATCGCCGCGTTTTTGAGCGCGAAGATGTTGAGAAGGAGCGACACGACATCCGGCGGCCGCGGCGTGATGATCTCCGGATCGCGGCCGACGATGATCGTGTCGGTGTGGTGGCGCGTATGGCTCCAGCGCCAGATTTCCGGCTCGCGCATGATCATGAAGCAGGCGATCTGGTAGACCGCGCCGTTCATCCATTGCGTCTTGAACGCGGTGCGGTGGCCGCACTCGTGCCAGCGGCTGTCGGAGGCCGAGCCGTAAAGCACGCCGTAAACGACAAAGAAGGGAACGGCCGCCCAGCTTCCCCAGAAATACCACCCGACCCCGCCGGAAACGATGAGGGCCGCAAACCAGATCAAGGTGTCGCGGATCGCCGGACCGTCCTCGCGGCGCATCATTTCCTTGAGTTCGGCGCGGGTAATCGGAGGCGTGTACCACTTGGCCGAAGCAAGCCCGGCGGCGACAGACCTTTCTGCCTCGGGTCCGACCAGACTGTAGTCGCGTGTAACCACCGCGGACATCCGTTTCCTCCTCGAGGCCGGCCAGGGTTCCGGCCGTGGGCCAAGACGAATGGCTAATGTCAACGACCCTGCAACTCAATCTCCTCCTTTCATTTTCTATCAGAATCCATCATCCTGCCGCGGCCGAGTGATGGTATTCTATCACGCTTCGCGGTCGCCCGCTGAGCCGCCGCCCCACCATCGCCGATCTCGCGCGCGCGGCGCATGTGAGCGTCGCGACCGTCGATCGCGTGCTCAATGCCCGCCAGCGGGTGCGCGAGCCGACCGCCGAGCGCGTTCTCGCCGCCGCCAACGCGATCGGCTTCCATGCCGCGCCGCTCCTCAAAAGCCGCTTGCGGCCGGACGCTCCGGAGCGAACCTTCGCCTTCCTGCTCCAGCGGCCGGACGCCTTCTATACCCAGTTCGGCACCGACCTCGCGGCCGCGACCCGAGCTATTACGCACGTCCGGGGCAAGCCGATCATCGACTTCGCGCCCGACCTTTCGCCTTCGGTCGTTGCCGAGCGGCTGCTGCGGCTTGGCGAGGCGGCGCATGCGGTCGCGGCAGTCTCGGTCGATCATCCTCGCGTCAGCGACGCCATCGCAAGCTTGAGAGCGCGCGGCGTGCCGACCTTCGCGATCCTCACCGAGCTCGGGGCCGAGGCCGCCGCGCCCTACATCGGGCGCGACAACCGCAAGGAGGGACGCACGGCCGCCTGGCTCATCGCGAAGGCCCAAGCATCCGGGAAAGGTGGGCATTATCGTCGGCAGCCACCGGTTTCTGTGCCAGGAGACGGCGGAGATTTCATTCCGCGCTTATCTGCGCGAAAACGCGCCCGAGTTCGCGCCGCTCGAGCCGCTGGTCAATCTCGAGGAGCCGCGCATCGCCTATGCGGCGACCCAGGACATGATCGCGACCCATCCCGACCTCGTCGGCCTCTACATCTGCGGCGGCGGAAAGGAGGGGGTGATCGCCGGCGCGCGCGACGAGCCGCGCTCCCGCGGGCTTGCGATCGTCTGCAACGAGCTGACTGCCGAAGCGCGGGCGGGTCTCATCGACGGCGTGTTGACCGCGGTCATCTCGACCCCGACGGCGCTCCTCGCGGATCGCGCGGTTTCCGCGATGTCGGGCGCGATCGCGGCGCCGGACGAAACCGTCGCCAGCCCGATCTACGTGCCCTTCGAGCTTTATCTTCCGACAAATATCTGAAGGCGGGCGAATCCCCCGACACGCCCGGCTCGTCCGGGATGCGCCTTTGCCGTTTTTGCGCGCATATTGTACATATACAACATGTTTTATATCTCCCCGAGCGCGCGCTGGCGGCCATGTCCGCGGCCCTCGCCGCGCCGCAGGAGGCCGTTCAAAGCCCGGTTTTCGTCCCGTTTGAGCTTTATCTTCCGACCAAGATCTGAAGGCGGCTCACACCGTCCGTCACGGCCGGGTCGTTCGGGATTTGCCCTGGCGCGCACGACCCCGCCTTGATTACACATATGTTATATGTGCGAAAGATGAAAATTTTTTGGAATGATTATTCCGGTCTTGACTACTTTTGGAACGTTTGTTACACGAGATGGCGTCGCCCGCCGCTGACCGGCCAACCCGTCAACCGGGGCTCACGCGAAACCGAACGGGGCTTCCGCGCCGAGGGAGGAACCCGTCATGAAACGCTTGCTCATTGCGCTCGCCGCCGCCACAGTGCTCTCGAGTCCCGCCTCGGGCGGCGCGGCCTCAGGCAGCGCACTTTCGGTCGCGCCTGATGGGCGGTTCAGCCCGTGAGCCTCAGTTCCAAAAATTGGCCACGCAATCCGCGATGGCCTGAGCAGCGCCAGACCGGCGCAAACTAAGGTGGAGGAAACCGATGAAATATTTGAACGGATCGACAGGCGCTTCCCTCGCTGCGGGCGCCGTCCTGGCTTGCTCGGCCGTGGTTCTAGCGAGCCCGGCGATCGCTGAGAACAAACAATTGACGTTCGCGATGATCACCCACGCCGAGGCCGGCGACACGTTCTGGGACATCATCCGAAAGGGCGCCAACGCCGCGGCCGAGAAGGACAATGTGAAGCTGCTCTATCTGGCCGCACCGGAAGGCGGCAAGGAGGCCCAGCTGATCCAGAACGTGATCGACCAGCATGTGGACGGCATCGCACTGACGCTGGCCTTCCCCGACGCGGAAGCGCCGACGGTGAAGGCGGCGCAGGCGGCGGGCATTCCGATCGTCGGCTTCAACGCCGGCGTCGGCCAGTGGAAGGGCCAGGGCCTCCTGGGCTACGCCGGCCAGGACGAGACGGTCGCGGGCAAGGCGGTCGGCGAGCAGTTGAACAAGGAAGGCGCCAAAAACGTCATCTGCCTCGACCAGCAGCAGGGCGCGGTGCAGCTCGAGGCGCGCTGTAATGGCATCAAGGACACCTTCAAGGGCAAGATGGAGGTGCTCTACGTCACCGGCTACGACATGCCGACGGTGAAGGCGCGGATGCAGGCAAAGCTGCAACAGGACCCGTCGATCGACTACGTGGTGACGCTTGGCGCCCCCTTCGCGCCGGTCGTGCTCGACGCGATCGGGGCCGCAGGCAGCAGCGCCAAGGTCGGCACCTTCGACATGAGCCCGGTGGCCATCGACTTGATCGCCAAGGGCAAGCTGCAATGGGCGGTCGACCAGCAGCCCTATGTCGAGGGCTATGAAGCGGTCGACATGCTCTGGCTCTACATCACGAATGGCGACACGGCCGGCGGTGGCGGCCCCGTGCTGACCGGCCCGTTCTTCGTGACCAAGGACAACGCCGCCGCGGTTGCCAAGTACGCCAAGACCGGAACGCGGTAAACTGGCCGGAGGCGACGGCTTGAACCGTGACGCCGGGACCGGCCGGCCGGGAGCTCTGCTCCCGGCCGGCAAAGACGCACACGACGGGAGGAGTACGCTACAATGACGATTGCTGTGGAGGCGGCGCGGCGCCAACAACTGCGGCCGCAGAGCGTGTGGAAGAGGATTCTCAAGCGGCCGGAGGCCGGCGCGCTCGGCGGCGCCATCCTGGTCTTCGTGTTCTTCTGGATCGTTGCGCCGCCTTTCCGGCAGGTACCGGCGTTCACGACCGTGCTCTACCAGGCGTCGACCATCGGTATTCCCGCGGTGGCGGTGGCGCTTCTGATGATTGGAGGCGAATTCGACCTTTCGGCCGGTGTAGCGGTCACCACGATTTCGCTCGCCGCCTCGATCTTTGCTACTCACGTGGCCGGCAGCCTGTGGGCCGGCGTCGTCTTCTCGCTCGCCTTTGCGCTGGCGCTTGGCGCTCTGAACGGCCGGCTCCTGATCCTGACCAAGCTGCCCAGCTTCCTGGTCACGCTCGGCTCCTTCCTGATGCTGCAAGGGCTCAACATCGCCATCACCAAGCTGATCACCGGCAACGTGGCCACCGAAGATATATCGGGCAGGCAAGGGTTCGACACGTTGAGGACCATTTTCGCCGCGAACTTCCAATTCGGTCGCGTGCAGGTCTCCATCGCCATCGTCTATTGGCTCGTCCTGGTCGCCGTCGCCACTTGGGTTCTCCTTCGCACAAAAGTCGGGAACTGGATTTTCGCCGTCGGCGGCCAAGGCGACAGCGCCCGCGCGGTGGGCGTTCCCGTAAAGCAGGTAAAGGTCGGCCTCTTCATGCTGGTCGGCTTCGCCTGCTGGTTCCTCGCCATGCACCAGCTCTTCGCCTACAACACCGTGCAATCGGGCGCCGGCATTGGCAACGAACTGCTCTACATCGCCGCATCGGTGGTCGGAGGCTGTCTGCTGACCGGCGGCTACGGATCGGCAGTGGGCTCGGCGCTCGGCGCCTTCATCTTCGGCATGACGACCGAGGGGGTCATCTACGCCGACTGGGACCCCGACTGGTTCCAGTTCTTCGTTGGCGCGATGCTCGTGCTCGCCACCGTCGTGAACACCTGGATCCGCGCCCGCGCTGCGAAGGGGAAGTGAGATGGCCCGCTCTGACGCACCGATCATCCAGCTCAACAACATCGGCAAGAACTACGGAAACATCAGCGCGCTCCGCGGCGTAAACCTGAGCGTTCGCCAAGGCGAGGTGACCTGCATCCTGGGCGACAACGGAGCCGGCAAATCGACCTTGATCTCGATCATCGCCGGCCTGTTCCCCCATGACGAGGGCGAGTACCTGGTCGACGGCCAGCCCCGGCGTTTCTCCTCGCCGCGCGAGGCGCTCGATCTCGGCATCGCCGCAGTCTACCAGACGCTTGCATTGGTTCCCCTCCTTCCGGTGTGGCGCAACTTCTTCCTTGGCTCGGAGATGGAGAACGGCAGAGGCCTCTTTCGTCGGCTCGACACCGCTGAGATGTTGGCCAAGACTCAGGACGAGCTGCACCGGATGGGGATCGACCTCGAAGATCTCGAGCAGCCGGTGGGCACGCTTTCAGGCGGCCAGCGCCAGGTGGTGGCGATCGCCCGCGCCGTGCATTTCGGCGCCCGCGTGTTGATCCTCGATGAGCCTACTGCCGCGCTCGGGGTGGCGCAGTCCGGTCTCGTGCTGCGCTACATCTCGCAAGCCGCCCGACAGCAGGGGATCGGGGTCATCTTCATCACCCACAACCCGCACCATGCCTATCTCGTTGGCGACCATTTCATGGTGCTGGCGCGCGGCGAGGTCGACCTCGACACGCCGCGCTCTGAACTCACCCTCGATAGGCTGATGTTCCACATGGCCGGCGGTAGGGGGCTCAGCGCCCTCGAACACGAGATACACGGTGACGGCCCTGTGGCTCCGGGGACCTGACATGGGTAGCGCCGTGCAGGCAGCCGAGGTCGCAGATTCGGTCGCCGCGCATAAGTTGCGATGTCAATCCGCGTGCGGACCGTATGCCGCTGCGCCGACGCTAGTTGGGTTCGAGGTGATTCGGGTGTTGAGGCAGAGGGACAGATGTCTGTAAGACTTGCAATCATCGGCGCGGGAATCATGGGGGCCGACCACGCCCGCATCGTCGCCAATGACCTCCCCGGAGCGGCCCTGCGGGTCGTCTGTGACGCATCCGGGGAACGCGCGCGCAAGGTTGCCGACGATTGCGGCGCAGCCGACATCGCTTCGGACCCGATCGAGACGATCCGCCGCAAGGATGTCGATGCGGTTCTGATCGCGAGCCCCGACGAAACCCACGCACCGTTTTCGCTTGTCGCGATCGAGGCCGGCAAGCCCGTGCTGTGCGAGAAACCCCTGTCGCAGAGCTCCCGAGAGTGTCTCGAGGTGATCGCGGCGGAAATCTCGCGCGGCCGTCAGTTCATCCAGGTTGGCTTCATGCGGCGGTTCGATCCGTCGTACCGGGATATGAAGGCGTCGCTCGAGGACGGTTCGATCGGCCCGGCGGTGATGATGCACAATTTTCACCGCAACGTCGAAGCGCCCGCCAACTTCACCGGACAGATGGCGATCACCAATTCCGCGCCGCACGAGTTCGACGTCGCCCGCTTCGTCCTCGGCGCCGACTATCGCGCGATCTCGGTCTTCCAGCCGGCCGGCGTCGACGCTTCCAGAACGGGCGCGCCGGTCTTCATGGTCCTCGAGACGGACAAGGGTCATCTGGTGAATATCGAGATCAACAACAACGCCGCCTATGGCTACGACGTGCGCGGCGAGCTCATCGGCGAAACGGGATCGATCTTCCTGAATGCGCCTGCGACCACCCGCTGCAACAGCGCGCTGAAGGCGTTTGAGCGCTACCCGGCGGACTGGCGTCCGCGCTTCGCTGAAGCCTACCGCCTGCAGAACCAGGCCTTCGTGCGCTTCATCCGCACCGGGCAATTCCCGGCGATCGCTTCGCATGCGTGGGATGGTTATTGCGCGACGCGCGTCGCGGAGGCTGGAGTGGAAGCCCTCCGGAATGGCGCCCGGGTCGCGGTCGAAAGCGCGGACAGGCCGGAACTCTATCAGCGGTGATTGAAAAGGTCAGTTCATGAAACTAGTCGCCGGCGTCATTGAATCTGTGGTGTTTTTCTGAATCTCTGTCACCGCAATGCGGCGATGGAGGTGATTCGTGGCGGGCAAGGAGATTGCGGTCAAGAAGTATGTTGTGAAGTTGA
>Ga0074044_10002649_pt1 | contig 15600 bp, 12 predicted proteins | sample BogForMeECP23OM1_FD_94443 | JGI IMG/M metagenome (GOLD analysis project Ga0074044, IMG submission 94443) | Bog forest soil microbial communities from Calvert Island, British Columbia, Canada - Bog Forest MetaG ECP23OM1 | ecosystem: Environmental > Terrestrial > Soil > Wetlands ...
AGGGACAGATCGATGTGGTGGTCGTCTACAAGGTCGACCGGCTGACGCGCTCGCTGACCGACTTCGCCAAGATGGTCGAAGTGTTCGACGCACGCAATGTGTCATTCGTGGCAGTCACCCAGCAATTCAATACGACGACATCGATGGGACGCCTGACGCTCAATGTCTTGTTGTCCTTCGCCCAGTTCGAGCGCGAGGTAACCGGCGAACGGATCCGCGACAAGATCGCCGCCTCCAAACAGAAAGGGATGTGGATGGGTGGTCTGGTTCCGCTCGGCTACGATGTGACGGATCGCCGCCTCGTGGCGAATGAATCGGAGGCAGAGACGGTGCGAGAGATCTTTCGGCGATACCTGGAACTCGGTTCGGTCCGCCTCCTGATGGAAGATCTGAATCGCCGCGGCATCCGATCCAAAGTCCGGGTCGCAGGGAACGGAAAACGCTCGGGCGGGAACTCGTTCTTCCGGGGAGCGCTTTATGCGCTGCTTTCGAATCCTATTTACGTTGGCGAGATTCGTCACAAGAGTGTCCGCCATCCGGGGCTGCATGAGCCGATCATAGATCGGGAGCTGTGGGACGCGACGCAACTGCTATTGCGAAGCCACGCGGTTCGGCGTGGGCCGCGAGCAACGAAATCGGCTCCCAGTCCGCTCACCGGCAAGCTGTTCGACGAAAGCGGCCAAGGCCTGACGCCGAGTCACGCGGTTAAGGGCGAGCGGAGATATCGCTACTACGTGTCGCGCAACCTGATCAAAGGAACACCAGCTTCAGGGCGAGGCGGTTGGCGCTTGCCCGCGCCGGAGATCGAGCGCACCGTTGCGGCGGCAGCCTACACGATACTTGGTGATCAAGCTGCGATCGCAAACGCTGCTCTTGCTATTGGTCTTGCTGAGCATCAACTTCCATCCCTATTCGCACTCGCGGCAGCCTGGATGAAACGCCTGCAATCAGATGTTGAAGTCGGAGCCGCCCTCAATGCCATGATCGATCGCGTGGATCTCATCGAGACAGGCATTCGCGTTTCGCTCAAACTACCGAATACCATCGCGGAACAGCAGCAGGATGCGACCGGCACTGAGCTGACTATTACGCGGTTCTTCCCGATGCAGATCAGGCGGCGCGGCTTCGAAATGCGTTTAGTTATCCAAGGTAGTCGCGCGCCGGCTCCGCTGGCCGATCTTGCGCTCATGAAGGCGATCGCTCGGGGCCGCCAATGGGCTGACGATTTGCTCGCGGGTCGAGTGGAATCGGTTGCAGTGATCGCCAAGCGTGAAGGGGTCCTCGCGCATTACGTCCGCCGACTGCTGAGGTTGGCGTTCCTGGCTCCCAGGATCGTTGAGGCCATCGCCGCGGGTCAGCAATCGCTGGAGCTTACCGCAAAGGCGCTGACCGAACGGATCGACCTTCCGCTTCTATGGAACGAGCAGGAAGGGGTGGTCGGAATCAGCTCGTCCGCGCCGAATTGATATTTCCTCACCTCTTTGTTCCCGCTCGACTCCGTTCCGCGCTCGAGCCGGACGGTAGCGCCTCATTTGCCAACGGAGATTGTGGCCGCGAACTGCGCGTCACCTGCACGAAAGTGATTTTCTCCGCTACCGCGAACATGCAAAAGAGCCCGTTGGCGCGGCCTATTCAGCGATTCGAGCCAGGAATTTTCTAAGATAGGGACTCGGTGGCGGAGAGGGGCGGATTCGAACCCCCGAAACCTTTGTCGATCCCAAAGGGCAAATTGTCCGCTGAAGTGGCTGGCTTTTCGGCCTTCAAATTTCTCTCTGTTTTGTCGAGATGCTTTTTCGCCCCGGATTCGCCTTGAAATCAGAAGCCATTTTGGTATCTCTGGTCCCCCTTGGAGGGGTATGCGAAAGGAATACTAACTGAGCTGACGGAGTAGGCGCGCGTTAGGAGGATCGCCCCGATTGCCTGCTCGAGGTTGCAGTCCGAGTTGCGAACTACTCTCTCTGTGAACAGATGACTCGTAGGCTCCTCCGCGTTAGGTATCAATATACGATTAGAGCGCACCGCCGGGCATTCTTCCTAGCGTTCATGTTTCAGCGCCGTTGCCGCAGGAAACCTTTCGTTTACTATGATTTCGCCATTGGACGCGCTAGGTTGCGCGGTGACCATCTCGCTTTAACTCATGCTAGCCTTCCACCGCGAGATATCGACCGATGGACGACCGGCCAAAAGACGATCAGCTAGGTAGCGAGCGCGCCTTCGTTGGACGTGAGCGGGAATTGGCCGAACTGCGCGTGGGACTCGGTGATGTGACTTCCGGACGCGGGCCCGTCGGGGGGATGTTCCTGATCTCGGGCGAACCGGGCATTGGTAAAACCCGGCTCGCCGACGAGCTCGCGTCCGAGGCCGCATCAAGCGGGGTGCGTGTCGTGTGGGGCCGATGTTGGGAAGGTGCCGGCGCGCCGGCCTATTGGCCGTGGATACAGGTGATTCGCGGATGCATCAACTCCGCGGATCCGGCGCAACGCCGTTTGGTGTTCGAGTCGGAGCACGCGACTTCGATGGTTGAAACCATCGCTCAGATCGTTCCGGAGCTGCATGCGTTCGCCTCGCATCCACTCAAGCCTGCGACGACACCTCGATTGGATCCGGAACAGACGCAGTTTCGGCTGTTCGATTCGGTGGCTACCCTGCTAAAGGACTTCGCGCGCTCGCAGCCATTGCTGGTAATCCTAGACGATCTTCACGATGCGGACTTTTCGTCGCTGATGATGCTTGTGCTAGTCGCGCAGGGACTTGCCGGGACAGGCATTCTGGTCGTCGGCACCTATCGCGAAGTTGAGGTTCGGCGATCTCTAGCGCTGAGCAAACACATTGGAGACATCAGCCGTGAAGCTCGCTGCGTCCCGCTGGCAGGTCTCAGCCCGGCTGAGGTTGCGCAGTTTGTCGCGGTCAACTCGGGCCAGTCGCCGGACGCAAAGCTCGTCTCGAGACTCCATGCCGCGACTGCCGGCAATCCTCTGTTCGTTGATGGCGTCGTGCGCATACTGATGGGGGAACGCAATGCCGGACTTGAGACGGACTCCGACCATCAATTCGGCATTCCCGATAGTGTGCGCGAATCAATTCGTCGCCGCCTGGCGGTGCTTTCGGAGGAGGCACACTCGCTGTTGAAGGTCGCGGCTGCAATCGGCAACGAGTTCGAGGCGGAGCTGTGCCTCCGCGTTGGAGAAGTTTCGCGCGACCAGTTTAATTTGCGCCTCGATGAGACAACGACCAGTGGCACGGTGATCGCACTCGGGAACAGGCGCTATCGATTCGCGCACGCGCTGGTTCGTGGCGCCGTGTACGACGCGCTCGACACCAACAGCCGGCTTCGACTACATGGCCAGATCGCCGAAACGATTGAAGCGATCCACGCGCACGACTTGCCGTCTCACTTCGCCGAACTGGCGCATCACTTCCGTGAAGCAGGCGTGGCCGGAGACAAAGCGAAGACGATCAACTACGCAATCCGCGCGGGCGATCAGGCGCGCGCCGTCTTCGCGGGTGATGAAGCGTTTTCGCATTGGAGCGCGGCATTGAAGATGATTGAAGAGTTCGGCGGGGATCGGCGGGATTATGCCGGTCTCCATCGGCGTATGAGCAGGCTGTTGAGCGGGATGGGCCAACATGCCAAGTCGATCGAGCACTTGGTAAAAGCTCTGGAAGCTTTCGAAGAACTTGACGACGTCCGCGAGGCTGCGGAGATCCATCTGCTCTTAGGAAACCATCTTTCACTGCCCGTTGCAGCCGGCGCGCAGGATCTTCCGCGAGCTGCCGACCACTTGCGAAAAGCCCACGCAGTATTTAGCCAAGGCCCAGAAAATTCTGGCTTGGCGGAAGTTCATTACTTTGTCGGACAGCTTGCTAACCGAAGCTTGCGCGTGCGGGATGCAGCGGCTGCTCTCCGGCTCTCGATGGAGATAGCTGAGCGGGTCGGCAACGTTAACGTCTGGGCACTATCGACATCCGCGCTCGCCTCAGCCTTGGTGCAGACGGGTAAGGTTGAGGAGGCGCTGGAACTACAATCGCAAATTTGGTCAAAGCTCGATGATCTCAATGACCCCGGCTACGCGTTCGGTGCGACCTGGATTGCAGGAAGCTGCTGCATTTCATTGTGGGACCCACGCCGAGCCCAAAGGTGGTGGGCGACCGAGTTGGCGAAGTCCCGGCTAGGTAGTGGCCAACGCGAGCATTTAACGCGGATTCTCCAGAAGGCCCATCTCCTGGCTGGCGACTTGCCGATGGCGCGAAGCCTCCTGCAGGAGACCCCTAATCCGGGTGCGGCGGGGGTGCTGGCGTTCTATGAGGGTGAATGGGAGCAAGCTGATTCGATCTTCGAACAGTGCTTCGAGCTTGCACGCAGCTTTTCGCCCGAAAGAATGCTGATCTGTCTGCATGAGTTGGCGAGTGCACGTCGGATCCGCGGCGAGTCTGTGCAGGCCCAAACGCTCCTAAATGAAATGCTTGCGCACTACCCCGACGAAGAGCCGCATTGCCAGGTTGAAATGGTCGTTAGACCGGAACTCGCACTGGTCTCCCTTGAGTTGGGTAACCTGGAAGACGCTGTCGCCCAAGTCAGCCGCTGCCGCCAGATATCGGCAGGAAAGGATTGGCGCGGTCTTGGCGGACATCTCGCGCGCGCCGAGGGGGTCCTCGCGGCGACGCAAGGCCGCGACTTCGCGTCTCAGTTCGAAAAGGCGGTTGCGATCCTCAAACGATACAGCTTGCCATGGGATGAGGCCGACACCTTGTACTATTGGGGAAAGGCTCTTAGTGGAGCTGGTGAGTATTCGCGAGCGAACGAAAAGCTTGATGCCGCCGTTGATGTCTATCGGCGTCATGACCTCGGTCAGCGGTGGATCGATCGCGTCGAAGCGGCAAGATCTTCGAGGCCGGCCACTCTCGAATTCAAAGAGCCTGCGTCCGTCTCCCCGGGCTCGCCGATCTTCGTTCAAGAGGGCGACTTCTGGACGATAACGCATGGAGGTCAAACGTTTCGCCTCCGCAATTTCAAGGGCCTGACTTACATCGCGTATCTCCTGGCCCATCCCGGCATCCGCATTCACGTATACGATTTGGTGGCAATGGTCGAGGGCGGCGCGACCCAAGTTCCGGCGGCACTCGACCAAGCGCGCGCCGAGGGCCTCGAAGCAACACGCGATTTAGGGGACGCTGGTGAGATGCTCGACCCGCGGGCAATATCCGAGTATCGGCTTCGCCTCGGCGAAGTACGCCAGGCACTCGCCGCGGCGGAGAGGAATAACGACTCTGGCGCCCTCGATCGCGCCCGCTATGAGTTCGACTTTCTCAGCCGCCAGCTAACGGCTGGCGTAGGACAGGGCGGCCGCGCACGCCGGAGCTCATCTCACGTCGAGCGCGCGCGGACGCAGGTGACGAAGAGCATCCGCGCGAGCGTTTCACATATCCGGCGCAACGACGTGAAACTGGGCGACCATTTCGCCACCAGCATTCGGACCGGCGCCTTCTGCGCCTATTTGCCCGAGCTCGAAAATGAACCGTCCTCGAGCATCTGATCCTCTGGTTGTTTCGTAACCTCAAAGGTCACCGCCTGTGACCTCATTTTTCCCGCCTCGTTAGTTGACGCGCATAAGATCGCGCCTCAACGCGAGGAGGAAAGAAACAATGGTCCGCAAAAACAAATGGTTTAACGGCGCCCGAGGCATAGGGCTCGTGGTGGCGCTGTCACTTGCCGCCCCAGCGATCTGGGTCGCCACGGCATCGGCTCAGGAGCCGATCGTAGGACTATGGCAAGTCACTGAGACTGATCCGGTGAGTGGATCTGTTCAGGACCACGTGTACGAACAGTTCCATAGCGATCAGAGCGAAATAGAGAACGCTGCGAAGCCGATACTCACCGGAAACGTATGTATCGGGACCTGGATCAAGTTGGGCAAAAACCACTATGGGCTCGCGCATCCGGTCTTCGGGTTCCAGGACGTGAACTCCAATGGCGAGGGCAACAGCTCGACGTTGGGGCAATCTGATGGGAGTTCAGGCGAGGAGAATCTGCAGGTAACCGTAAGCAAGGACAAGAACTCCTTCAGCGGTAAGTCAGTCGTCACCATCGTCGAAGGATTCGATCCATTCGCGCAGGGCGCTACTGTACTCGTCACATTGAATTTCAACATTACAGGCAAGCGCATTACGGTCGACAAGAGCCTGCTTCCCGAGTGATCCCTTGCACCGTGCCGACAAGATTCCATAACTAGCCAGAAATTCTTAGCTGAGCGCGTCGGAGACTCTTCCGGCGCGCTCGAACGGAGCATCAGATGGGCCCACGACAGATCGGAGGAATTTGGGTAACGCAAAAAAGCTCATGAGTCGCGCGATAAAGGAGGATCTCCTCCGGCCGGAGTCATCATGAACCCGACCTCGCGCGATGAAACAGGTCAGCGACTATGAGGCCACGTGTCGCCTTCCATTCGCCGGGCGCCATCAGGCACGATTGAATGTGAATGACGCAACGGGGACCGAGCCCGTTGGGTACAGAGAGAAAGCCACAGAATTGCCTCCGCTACCACGGCTTAGTGAGCGTCTCTGGTCCATATTGATCGGAAATTATGCGCGGAACGGGCCGAGAATTCTCAGTTCTGGCCTAAATATCTCTGACGTCTGGGACTGGTTGGCGGAGAGAGGGGGATTCGAACTCTCGGTCCTGTTTCAGCTTTGTTTCGCTAAAATTGGCCGGTAGCAGGCTCGCTTTTCGCCCTGCATTTTCGACGTTCAGGTCGGCAGAGAAGATGTTCCGCTTCGACTCTGTAGACGAGCGAATGCTAACGCGGCAGTCGCTGCTGCTGCGGGCGCTCGTCTGTCGCCAAATCGAAACTCTCCAGAAAGTCGAGGTAGTCCGGCGGCAAGCCATGCTGAGCTGCACCTTCGATGAGCAAACCGATGTAGCGCAGAGAGGGCTTACGCCCGCGGCTGACTTCGATAGGGCTCATCAAGTCAGGGAGAATTGCGTATCCCTGACCACCAAGAATCTCTTCACCGATTTCCGAGACACTCGACATGTGTGGGTGCACACCGCGGTAGCCAATCTACTCAACCACCGCATTTTATTTGGAAGACTACATTCGAGCCATGACCCGGCTGCGCAGCGGCTCCTCTGACAAAACCGAGAGCGGTTTTGTGAGTTGAAATACCTCTGTCATGAGCCGCTGCACCTCGACATCCTGGGTTTGCAGCGCGTCCAACGCCGCGAAGTAGCGAGCGCTTTGGGCCATATCGGAGGGCCGAGGAACACGGCATCGCGAAACATATCGCGTATGCGGCGGGCATCTTGGCGGGTCACGGGACGGACCCGGCGGAATATCATTCACGAGGGGCCGGTTTCTATCTGCGGATCTTACGCTGCAAATGCTCAAGCTCGACCGCCGGCAGGGCAATCACGCGATATGGCGCAGCGAATTGGCCGCCGGCGAGCGCAATGCCGCAAGGGTGGGGACGAGTGCCGAGATGATTCCGATCAACAACGCTATCGCGATCGCGCCGAGCATCACTGGATAGGGCACCCCGACGCTGAGCGCGGGGCCGAGCACGCGCGTTGCACCGCGCGCCGCATTCATTCCGGTACTGGCCAACAGAGTGCCAGCGATCCCTCCGACCAGCGCCGTGAGGCTCGCCTCTGCAACTAGTGAAATCACGATCGGCAAACTGGGGAATCCAAGCGTGCGTAAAACCGCAATTTCATGACGCCGTTCGCGCACCGTCATCGAGGCCCCATTGAGAACGGCCAGCGCGATGGCGAACACCGCGCACAATCCCACTGCCTGGATCAGTCGTCCCAGCGATTGAAACCTGACCATGAAGGTAACCAGAAAGGTTTTTTCGCTGGCGGTCTCAGTCTCAGTTCCGGAATTGCGGAAAGTCGAGTCGATCTCGCCCGCGATGCGATCTGCAACCTCTGGGCTCGAGCATCTTACCCATATCATGTCCACCCGCCCGGTATTGTGCAGCGCTTCTTCCAGATAGTCGCGCCGAAACATGAACACGGTCGGGTCGGGTCCGCCATGGTAGGATCCCACCACTACGAAGGTCAATTTGACCGGATAGAGCTGGCTGCGCAGCACTACCTGCTGCCCGATTTTCCATCCGAAGCGCTCCATCAGCGCGGTGCCTACCAGCGCCCCGTTGCGAGACTTCCTGAACGCCGCGATAGGGCCCGCATCAAAACCATTCTCGGGCCAGATGACCTCGGGGTTGTCCACGTCGATAGCGACGCTGGGGAATTGGCGGTGCGGATCGTTATAGGTGCCCGCAAACCAAACCATCCGGTTGACCGCGACTACGTCGGGAAGGTTTTCGATGGTTTTAGCGTAAGACTCGGGCAAGCCGTAGCGCATCGCGTTCTTGTTGGTAACTACCAGACGCGGCGACCCATCGGCTTCCTTGGCGATTCGGTCGGTCACATAGGGCAGCACCATCACCGCGCAGAACACCACCATCGCGGATGCAACCGCGAACACGGTGAGCACGGTTCGGCGGCGGTTACGCCGCAACAAGTTGACCGCGGCGAAAGATAAGAGCGAAAACATATTAGGCGGGCGGTGTGGAGCGTTTGAGCAATGAAGTTCGTCTTGCTAGCGCAAACTTCGTCATGGCTGGCCTTCAGTTCCGCCTAACCCCAACTCTTGGGACAGTGCGTCGCGTTAACGCACTTGAGCATGTCCGATTTCGCTCCGGCGTCCAAACCGAGACCCGCGGAACGGTTCTTCCTTGCGGTCAGGACGGTGCGGCGGGAAGTGACGCAAGTCGCTTCTCGCCGCCAGGTTCGTACTTGCCGCCGACTACCAGCGGTTGCCACGTCCAGCGCCGCCGCACGAAGATCATCGCGACCATGCCGAGCCCCAGGACCGTCATAAGCGACGTCGCGCGGCGTTCGAACAGACTTCTGAGGTTGTAGCGAACTGGAACCATCCGCCCCTCGCGCTCTCGACAATATCGTTTGAGCGCTTGAGTCGGCAACACTCTCAGTCGGTGCCTGCGCCCGCTGCGCTCGCCGAGTGGTTCGAAGCTTCTGCCAGTGCTCGATCAGCTGGCGGCACAGCTCGGGTTGCCAACCCTCCGGCAAAAGAGTGAGGCTACTGTTTGTAAAAGCTTGTTACCCAAAAAACGGGAAACTCTATGAGGTGGGTAATTTTGCGAAAATCGGACGCCGAGCATCGTCCTGGAATCGGGTCCTTTAGGTTAGGATTTCTAATGTTGGCCGCTCAGTGCCAAAACCGACGACCTGCTGATTACGAATAAGCCTGCGGACCATAACAGGAAGCACTGAGAAGCTAAACTTCCTGCAAAATGGGCGTTTTTGGACCGGCCGTTTAGCGTCCTGATGAGGCTCATTATGGTGTTTTGCATGTGGCTCTGGCACCACGATGGCACCAAACTGCCAATTGGTCGCGGGTTGCCGAAAGTGGCCAGGCAGACCTGGTCTGCAGTTGTCCACAGTCTGAAACTGTAGGTTGTGGGCACAAGTTTGGTTCGGGCAACCCACCACCTTGCGCATTTCACAGAACCGCGATAGCAGTGGCAATAACGCAGAGGAACCGACGCGCGACGTTGTAGGAGGTGATGGGTATGACGTTGGTTGCGTCGCTTTCCGATCAGGAAATCGACGAGCTGGAAGCTTTCCTCGAGTCTGACGCAACTCCTCACGCTTGTATGGATATAAGCGCGCTCGACGGCTTTCTCACCGCGCTGGCGCTCGGCCCCAGTGTCCCGCTTCCGAGCCGCTGGATGACGATCATCTGGGGCGGCGAGGAGGACCCCGTCGTCGAGTCAGCTGATCGAGCGCGAAGAAACGTGAGCCTCATCGTGCGTCGCATAACCATGATCGGCGCCGGGTTCGGAAACGAGCCGCCTGTATTAGAGCCGATACTGCACGAAGGCGACGTGGAGGGCGGCGGGACGATCGTACTCGCCTACGATTGGTGTGCCAGGTTCATGACAGGGGCTCAGCTTGCCTTCGACGATTAGCAGCCGCTTTTGGACGATCAGTCCGATAGCGTGTTTCTCGTCCCGTAGGTGAAGTTGGGCACTGACGAAGGCCGCGACGAGATCAATGCGGCAGAAGATCCACGCGCCGAGCATGACAAATTCGTGGATCTCCTTGAGCAATGCGTGGTGGCGCTTAATGGATATTGGAAGCGGCGGTGGAGGAAAGGAAGCGGCGCACGGCCATGAAGCTTTTGACCGTCCGCGGTTGCCGAGACCAGGACGTAACGATTCGTGCCAATGCGGCAGCGGGCGCAAGTCCAAGAAGTGCTGCTATGAAGCCTGCGAGCGGCTCGCTGCGAATGGCGTCATTCCGCCGGCCAGCCAGTCTTGCTTTTAATGAATTTCCGCTCAATTTCGCGAAGTAGCCCGTGATCGTGGCCCGACACAGGGGGAGATGGTGATTTGGTGCTCCGGTTCCAGATTGCCGAACCAGAGCATCGCTGAGGACTTGGAGTCGACTATAGCCGGCGCCCGACTCCGTAGTTCGCCGCGGCATTTTCGTATTTGGAAAGCTTGCAGACCGGAGCGCCGGATCCGAAATCGCCGCATGGTAAAACTGAGAGTTTCGAGATGGGGCTTCTAGAATCCGGCACGATCGCGGTACTTGCGGAAAAACCGTCGGTCGCGCGCGACATCGCGCGTGTGGTCGGCGCGGTCAACAAAGGGGAAGGATATCTGCACGGCAACGGCTACGTGGTGACGTGGGCCTTCGGTCACCTCGTGGCACTCGCACAACCGCACGAGATGAACCCCGAATGGCGCTTCTGGCGGCGTGACCTGCTGCCCATGTTGCCGAAGCAGTGGCCACTCGTTTCTTACGAAAAGACAAGGGAGCAGTTCGAAATCGTAAGGAAGATCCTGGATTCGCCGCGGATTTCGCGCCTGGTGTGCGCCACCGACGCCGGCCGGGAAGGCGAGTTGATTTTCCGTTACATCTACGAGGCCGCACAATGCCAAAAACCAGTCAGTCGACTGTGGATCTCCTCGCTCACACCCGATGCTATCCGCAAGGGTTTCGATCGGATGAAACCGGGTAGCGATTACGATTCATTGGCGGCTGCCGCACAGGGACGCAGCCGGGCCGACTGGCTGGTCGGGATGAACCTCTCGCGAGCATACTCGCTTGCTTGTAGCGAGGAGCTCTCCGTCGGACGTGTGCAGACTCCGACTCTAGCCATGCTAGTCGAGCGGGAACTCTTGATCCGGAAGTTCGTCTCTAAGGATTATCTGGAAATTGTGGCCAGCTTTTGTCCAATCGAGAGCAGGACGGGTAACACCTATGCGGGCACTTGGTTCCGCAAGCCACAGGAAGATGGAGCGGACCAGGAATCGCTGCAAAGCGCTAAGCGACTGCCGAGCGATGGCGAAGAAGCGAAACGCATCGTCGAGCGTGCGCGAGGCGGTAAAGCCTCGGTCGAATCGATCGCATCCCAAACGCAGCGGATGGCTCCGCTACCATTGTACGACCTCACGGAGTTACAGCGGCATGCCAACCGCCTTTTCGGATTCAGTGCAAAAAAGACCGGAGATCTCGCACAGGCGCTGTATGAACGGCACAAGCTGGTCAGCTACCCACGCACGGATAGCCGCTATCTCTCGCAAGATGTGGTCGTGACACTGCCAGGAATTGTGAAGGCTATCGAGGCCCCATATCGAGAGCACTTGGCTCCGCGTACCGGGGAGCGCCCGCTGGGGCGACGATTCATTGATGATACAAAGGTCACTGATCATCACGCAATCATTCCTACCGCGACCTCGCCCGACAAGGTCGCTTTATCCACTGACGAGCGCAAAATCTACGATCTGATTTGCCGCCGCCTACTGGGTGCGTGGCACGATGATTATATCTGGTCGGTCACAACCGTGATCACCAGCATCGCAAACGGCGATATGGTTGACCGCTATCACACCTCAGGAACCACGGTGGAACAGGCCGGATGGAAGGTGCTGGAGCGCGCGGCCGAGAAGAACGCGACCAAAGACGACGCCTGGCGGGAGGATCAGCTGCGCCCGGAAACTTTACCCCCGGGTCTTCAAACCGGCCAATCTCAAACAGTGGTCGAAATTGAAGCCGTGAAGAAAAGCACGCGGGCTCCCAAGCGCTTCACGGAAGGGACACTACTGACGGCTATGGAGACCGCTGGCAAAGCACTTGAAGAAAAGGAACTTTCGGAGGCCATGAAGGAGTCTGGTCTTGGCACTCCGGCGACCCGCGCGGCCATCATCGAGGTGCTGCTCAGGCGCGGGTACATCGAGCGCGATGGAAAAAGCCTGGTAGCAACCGACAAAGGCATCCGGCTCATCGAAGTTGTGCATGTCGAGGTCAAGAGTCCCGCGATGACCGGCCAGTGGGAAGCGCGCCTCAAGCGGATCGAGCGCGGTGCTGAGCCGCTGGAGCCTTTCCTTGAGGGCATCGAAAATTATGTGCGGCAGGTCGTGGGCAAAGTCGGGGAACCGGCTACGGTTACAAAGCCTGTAGTGGCCGCCAGAGTCGCAGAGCCGCCACGACTTCAGATTCCACTGGAACCGGCCAATGTGGCGATGCCACTGGCGGGCGATTCGCTGCCAAGCCTCTTGCGCGACGCTTTCGGCTTTCGCTCGTTTCGCCCAAACCAGGAAGCGGTCTGTCAAGCTGTGGTTGGGGGCAAAGATGCCTTGCTGGTTATGCCGACTGGATCAGGCAAGTCGCTGTGCTACCAGTTGCCTGGGATCGCGCGCGGAGGAACAACGCTCGTGATCAGTCCGCTCATCGCGTTGATGGAAGATCAGGTGGCCAAGCTCAAAGAGCTGGGATTCGCGGTGGACCGCATTCATTCTGGGCGCAACCGCGGAGCCTCCCGTCAAGCCTGCATGGATTACCTCAACGGCAAACTAAAATTCCTGTTCATCGCCCCGGAACGACTCCGCGTGGCGGGTTTTCCTGAAATGCTCGGGAAGCGCAAGCCGTCGCTAATTGCTATCGATGAAGCCCACTGCATCTCGCAGTGGGGGCATGACTTTCGGCCGGATTACCGGATGCTCGGTCAATATCTGCCATCATTGCGACCGGCGGTTGTAATTGCACTCACCGCCACAGCTACCCCACTCGTTCAGGACGATATCTGCGCACAGTTAGGACTTGCCCAACCGGCGCGCTTCATTCACGGCTTTCGACGCGCCAATCTCGCTATTGAGGTAGTCGAGATTGCACCGTCCCGACGGGCTGAGCTTGCTTGCGAATTACTGCTCGATGCCCGCCGTAGGCCAAGCATCATCTACACGCCGACTCGAAAGCAGGCGGACAAGTTGGCTGCGGAGCTTACCCCGCACTTTGCCACGGCGGCCTATCACGCCGGGCTCGAGGCCGAGTATCGCGAGCGGGTCCAGGAAGAATTCCTCGCTGGCAAAATTGAGGTCATGGTCGCGACGATTGCGTTTGGCATGGGAATCGATAAGCCGGACCTCCGCACGGTCATCCATACGGCCTTGCCGGGAAGCCTGGAAGCTTACTACCAGGAGATCGGACGAGCAGGGCGTGATGGAAGACCAAGCCGGGCAATCTTAATGCACTCCTATGCTGATCGGTATACGCACGATTTCTTCTTCAAACGCGATTATCCGGAGGTCGCGATATTAGACACGATTTTTGCTCAGCTCCGCGCCGAGCCTCAAGAGAAGGCAGCTCTGCGGAAACTGCGGATGAAACCTGACATCTTGGACAACGCTCTCGAAAAACTATGGATCCACGGCGGCGCCGTGATGGACTTTGCCGAGAACGTCAGCTGCGGCCAGCCCCATTGGCGGAAGTCATACATCGCTCACGGGGAGCAGAAGCGGGCACAGATCGACCTGGTGATCCGGTACGCCGAGAGCAACCAATGCCGCATGTCCGCACTAGTAAACCACTTTGGCGATCTTACAGATGGACAGACGGCGTGCGGGATCTGCGATTTTTGCGCTGCTGCGCAGTGTGTCGCCCAACGGTTCCGGACCGCCACCGACGCGGAACGCACAACGCTGTTCCGTGTGATCGCGGCCCTCCGCGCGGGTGATACGAAATCAACGGGCAAGCTTCACGGCGAGTTGTGTCCGGACGGTTTGATGAGCCGAGACGTCTTTGAAGAAGTCCTCGGAGCAATGGCGCGGGCCGGACTGGTACGCCTTTCGGATGCCGTGTTCGAGAAAGATGGCAAGCAGATTCCGTATCGCAAGGTGAGTCTCACGCGTGACGCTCACGCGGTCGACGAACAAACTCCCGTCGCGTTGATCATGAAAGATTTGGGGCCGGCCTCGGCAACGGGCAAGCATCAAAAGAGTGCCGCCGCACCAGCGAAGCCGAAGGGTTCGGAGCGGTCGCAAAAGGTAGTACGTCCAAAGCCCGCGTCATCGGTCCAACACGCTGAAGCGGAGTCCCATATCGAAGCGGCCCTGCGCGAGTGGCGACTGGCCGAGGCCCGACGACGCAAAGTTCCGGCATTTCGCATCTTCAGTGACCGGGTACTGAAAGCCATTGCCAGCACACGCCCAAGAACGGCCCGCGAGCTACTGGCCATTTCCGGTATTGGAATGACGACCGTGGAAAAGTACGGGCAGCAGATATACGTGATTCTGAAAGAGAATAACCGCTGAGATACGCTGCGGACAGCTGCCGCCCCTCAAAACCTTGGCCGCCCCTAGGCACCTCCACCGACGCCGATCAACCGACCGCGCAAGGCCTTCGACGTCCCTCCTACGAATAGGTTATGAACGGCAGAGCGTCTCAGGCGCGGGTTGGTTCGTCATGCTGTAGACGGCCTTACACTCTGGTTTCTTCCTTGTTGGGTCTCTCAATTCCGCAGGATGTAGTAGGGCGAGCTCTCGGTGTCCTTTCCGCGTACGAGATCTTGAGTTCAGGGGCTTCGCCGCTTAGGGTTTGTACGTCTGGAGAGAGATGGCATCGCTTTCGATATACGCCGGAGCTGCGGTTCAGTATCTAAGATTCTTGCGGTCTCAATACTTGGATCATGAGAGGCGGGGAATATACGTACGAGCTTTGCGCGAGCGAACGCTAGCAAGTGCGGCGCGAATACCATTTTATAGGGAGCGTTTTGGGGGCGACCCACGATCGCTTGAGTTTCAAACACTGCCCATCCTCCGGCGGTCCGAGGTTCCGAATCTAAACCAATCGGTAAGATCACTTTATCGTTCGACAACCACGTTTTCTTCGGATTCCTCTTCGGGTTCAACCGGAATGCCGGTCGAGTTTCTGTTCGATCGTTCGCATCAGGCCAGCCGTTTCGCCGCTCGCGCACGATATCTCCACGAGAACGGATGGACGCCACTGCGCAGAAGCGTGTGGCTCATCTACACGGGCTCGTACACTGGGACCGAGGATCGCACTTTGATTCGAAGTCGCTTTCTGCCGCTGACGTATTTTCCGGAGATTCCCACGGACTTCAGAAGTCTCGCGTTGGAGATCGGCCGAATCGACCCATTTGCATATACGCTTATCCATCGTTTCTGGATGCCCTCCTGGGGGACCTGAATAGCACCGGGATCAAGCTTCGATCGCTGCGGCGCTTGCTTACCGGATCAGAAGTCCTGGAGGACGATCTGCGTCAACGCACG
>Ga0074044_10002650_pt1 | contig 15597 bp, 22 predicted proteins | sample BogForMeECP23OM1_FD_94443 | JGI IMG/M metagenome (GOLD analysis project Ga0074044, IMG submission 94443) | Bog forest soil microbial communities from Calvert Island, British Columbia, Canada - Bog Forest MetaG ECP23OM1 | ecosystem: Environmental > Terrestrial > Soil > Wetlands ...
CCTTCTTCGCAGATTTTTTCGCTCGCTTGCGCACCGCCTTCGCCGGCTCGGCGGGTCCGTGGGTCAGAAACTCTTCGATGTCTTCGAGTGAAGCCCCAAAGCCACGATCCGCGTTCGGGTGACTCAGTTCCCCGCCGAAAACGATCCCGTTTGTTTCAATATCGACCAGCACATACCCGCCGTAGGTCAGGTCCCGTGGGTCCCGCGCCCGCGATCGCATAAGCTGCAACCCCTGACGGTTCGCCATCCGGCGCAGCCTGTTCTCCAGCACCTTCTGTTTTTGGTCCATTCCTTCGTGACCTCCTTGATGCTGGTAATTATGCCCGAAGCTATGCCACAACGCAAGCTCAAAACGATGCTATTCAGGCCACCTTCTTCCGGCACGCCGACGCAGGATTCTCGCGAGAATGCACGATGAACTGCTGTATCGCATCGCGCGAGAAGCGCAGCGTCCCGTCGCCGAGCCGATGGGCGAGGCCGAGCTTCGCACCGCGCCGATAGACCCAGCCCTTCGTGACACCGAGCATCGCCGCTGCTTGATCGGCGGTGAGCAGCTTATCTTCGGCGTTTTGCGAAGCGGGTTGTGTCGAGTCGTCGCCGCACAGAAGGCGGGCGAACAGCCGCCCTTCCAGTGTCTTGACCCGCGCGAACAGCGCGGCGCTCGCCGCACGATCGAGGTGGTCGATGCGATCGGGATTTTCCAAATAGTCCATTGCACTCCGCTCCCGACATTCGCCCGCTTCACGTTGCGGGCGGTCGTCGAGGCGGGCGAGCGCGCGGCGTGGTCATTTCAGTCCTCCTATTCATGCACGATAACATCCAACCGCGAGTCATAATGTTTCAAACCGCCGGCCTGAACCTCGGGTGGTTGTTTGCTGAACCATCGGCTGTCGCGCAGTAAGATCGGCCAGGGAGTCGGCGCGCCTTCAACGGCGTCCTGTTTTGCGACATATTCACGGCACTGCGAACACACGCGCGGGAGATAAGATTCAAAAGCTGCGTCGCGCAGCCATCGCAGGCCTGCGCAGGCCGCGCACGTGCACGTGATACGGAGCGGGTCGGCAACGCAGCCCTCGCAACCGCAGCGAGCGCTGACAATCGATCTCCGAATCGCGGCCTGCGTTTCGGGGCTGAAGCGCTCGCGGACTTCCTTAAGAAATCGGCGCGCCTCGGCCGCGATCTGACGCGGCGTAGGCTTCGACCACGTAGGATGATCCGTACCGACCCACGGCGATGGTTTCTTGCCTGCGTCCTTGCACTGCGTGCACAGCTCACTCGCGCGATCGAAGCGATCCGCCGTAACGTAATCGCCGCACGCCAGGCACATTAAATTGGTGTCAGTCGGAGGCTGCTTCTGGATCTTCGTCATCACCTTAATTTTCCCTCGCGCTCACGCCGCGTTCTTCTTTTCGTCGTCGGTCTCCTTCAAGGTCTGTTCGCCCTGTGTCTCGTTGCCGCGCAATTTTTCAAATCTGCGGTTCCTAATTTCCTCCTTCACCGCCTCGTTCGCCGCGCGCACTTTGGCATTGATCTCCTCGATTGATTTGAGCTTTTTCAACTGCGCAGCAGACGGTAGAGGCGTCTCGAACAACGGCAAATATCGGCTTTCGACGATCCCTGACGTTTTGCTTGTCGCGCGCCAGCGTTTGACGCGGGGGCCGCCGAGAGAGCCCTTCCCTTTTTCTTCAACTGTCACCGCCGCCAACCTGTTTTCCAACAACAGCTGACGCGCCTGCGTGAGCGCGAGCGCGGGACGGCCACCTGCGAACAGACCGTTGATCTGCGTCTCATTCAAACCTGCGTCACCCGCGTCACGAAGCGCCGTCAAAATCACGTCGGCGTCACTTTGGCCGATTGCATCCTTGAAAATGAAATAAGCCGAGCGCTCGCTGTATTCCCACACCGCGCACGATGCTTTCAGATGCTCTTGGCCGATTTCCTTCTTGCCGTCGAGCAACGCATAGACGATCGCGAGCCGCAGGACCTTCGCTTCGGCGCGCGCGAGGAGGGCGGCGACGAGACCAGTGCGATTCGGTAGCGAAAGCCGACCGTAGATCAATTGCCAGTAAAATAACCCTTCGGCAGAAAACTGCATCTCGCCGATTTGCGCGGCGAGGTTCACTGCCTCGACGAGGCGTTCAAGCACCGCCTTGAGCGTCGCGGTCGGCGGCGCAATCGGGTTGGGGATAATCTTCGTGCGGCAGGCCAGGCACAAAATAAACCGATTCGCAAAACCATCGGCGATATAAACATTGGTCAGCAACTCGCGCAATTCCTGCGGCGTGATATGGCCGATGACGCTCATATGCACGTCGGTCGCCCTGTCAGGCGAATTCTTGACGAGATTGTCCAACTGGCCGGTATCGAAGCCCAGACGCAGGATTGACGACAGGATATTTCCCTTGCGGTCGGCGACAGTCAAAAGTCGCGCAAATTCCTGCTCGACGAACATCGCGCGTTTGTCGGCGACGCCGGGATCTTTTGTCGTCGCATCGCGCAGGTGATAGATGACGCCCTCGCCCGAAGCCAACCCAGAGCGCGTCGCCCAGCCCGTCGCATCGACCGTCTTCACTACGTCGATAACTCCGGCATAGCCGCTGCCTTTGCGCGCTTGAGAGGTTTTACCGACGATGAGTGCGTACAGGTTCGCGCCATGCCGCGATGCGTCCACCATCTTGCGCGCCTTGCGCCCGATCATGTTGCCAGCGAGCGTCAGGAATTGCAGGAGCAACGACGCTTCGTCTGACTCGGAGCACGGCGCGAGCATTCGCACGACCGCGCCGGCAATTCCATAGAGCGCGGCATCGTTCAACCGCTCGATCGGCAGCGGCTCGATGCGCGGCGCGTCATCGTCAACTTGTTTCTTACCAGCCATATTTCAGACGCTCCATCATGAGTTCTTGCACAGGCGACGGGGGAGCAACCCGCGGCTGCGACGTTCCAGATTCAAAGCACCGAGCAATCGTATCGAACGACTTTTGTTCATTCGGCCATCCGCGCGCGATCTCGCAGAGTGCCGCTTGCAATTCAGCGCCGTCCGCTTCACCGCCGCCCGCGAGTTGTCCAAGCTTGAAAGCGCAGTGTGCGAGCGCATCGTTGCGCGTGCCCTCGATCGCTTCGCGCAGCGTTTCTAACTCCTCGTCGATGATGCGCGCCGCCCACGGGCCGACGATGCCGTCAAACGGCGGCACTTCGGTATGCGGTCCAACGCGCTCGCGCCGCTCGCCGTCAGCACGCAGCCAATCCAGCAACCACTTAGGCGCTTTCGCCAATTTGACATCTTGCGGCGAGCGGCCTTTCGCCCAGGCATAGCGAAAGCCCGTCTCGTGCAGCGACCCCGCCGCAACGGCGACGCCGCCTGCGCCCCGAATATCGACTCCCTTGTGAATTTTGCCGGTGGAATTCTTGACCTGAACTTTCGGATAGACGAAATGGTAGTGCCTTCCCTTGCGTGTCAACATCGTCTGCGTCTTGGGCAGGCCCTTGCGCAGCACCCATGCGATCGCCGCCGGTGAATCGCAGTCAAGAACGAAGCGTCCAAGCGCCGGGCCGGTCACATAAATTCCGTTGCGGTCGGGATGATTCGCCAGCCACGCGGCGCGCTTGGCTTTGGTCGGCGCGCGCTCTTGAAACTGCGACCAGCCGACGAGGCACGGATGCTTTGCGGCGCGATCGCGGCAGGCGGGCAGCACCCACAACCCATCGCGCTCAGCCTGTTCGACGATCTCGCGAAAGCGATACAGCGCGCGGGAAAATGCGCCGCGCGGCGCATAAGCGAGCGCCTGGTTGCAAATTGAAACTGGACTCTTTACACTAGAAATCACACCGACACCGACCGCGCCGGGGATCCCCGCGAAGGACCCCGGCGCATCTTCTCTTTTAGGATTTCATCGAACGCCGAGTGGACGGATCTGCGCCGACGACGATGCGAATGTCCTTGGGCACCACGCGATCGAGCGCATCGCGGATGAGTGCCGACAGTGAAACGCCGCGCCGCGCGGCTTCGTATTGCGCGCGCGCACGCAGGTCCAGATCGACCTCGGTAGCTATCATCGTCTTTTTCACGTCCGCCATTTTTGCACCTCGCAACAAAAAGCCCGTGACGGAGAGTCTCTTCATTCGAGAGGCCCCATCACGGGCTGTCGGGCTTTTATTCGCGGGATCTTCCGCCGCCCTGCTATAGGTGAGGCGCCACTTTGTGACCGCCCCACGGGTCAACCATATGCTTTTTCAGATTTAAGGCTCAAGTCTCCGCGCGACGCTTCTTTCGACTTTCTTTCAGATGCGTGGCGTATTGCGTGCGTGGTTAATCTCGCCGAGCATCGTTCTTGGCCTCGATCGCTAAAGGCCCAGAGTCGGCGCACGGATGCGTTCTGCCAGCGGCGCGAAACAGTTAGTTCGGTTAGTTCGAGCTAATTGAGCTAATCAGTTAATTCGGTTAGTTCGAGGGTTTGAATAATATCTCGCGCGCGCATTCAGAGGTACTAATCGATCGATTAATCCCCTGCGTAACGCTTACATATATATTTGTAACAAGTAGTTTTTGAATCTATCCAAACCCTCGAATTAACCGAATTAACTAAATCGAGTCGGACGGGCAGTTATCACGCGCCGAGCGCTCCGGGCCTAAATGTCGGTTGACTACGACATTTAACCATAGTTCATAGTTGCACCGCGTTAAGCATCTTGCGGGCCGCGCGCCGCGGTCTTATGCTTGAAGGCACTGTGGGAACGCAAAACTCCAAAACCAAGAAGTCAGTCAGCCTTGTGCCCAGCTTGAAGAAAAACAGTCGCACGGGCATTTACTCGCGGTCGCCAGCGGCGCGCAGGCTTCGCGACAACCAGGTCAACTATCACCTGCGAAAGATGCGTGCGCTGTGTCCGCTGCTGGAAAGGGCGGACATCTACGTGGCGAGGCGCTTTGCTGAGTGCGAGCTGCTCGCGTCGCGTGCGTATCAGGCGTTGCGAGAGAACGCGATAACGAACGATCGCGGCGAGGTCAGGCGCCTGCTCGACGATTATCGCAAGCTCGCGCAGCTTCAGGTACTCATCGCCCGCGAGTTGGGATTAACTCCCGCCGCGCGGCAAGTGCTTAAGGCGAACAGCGCGAATGCTGCGCTCGATCTCGTCGGCCAGTTTGCTGCCGACGAGGCGCGTTCGCGCGTCGCAATCGAAGCGAAGCCCGCGAAGGCCGACGAGAGCGGCGATCGATGAACACCCGATCACACTTCGATCACACCGCACCTAAAAGCATTGCGGCCCAATGGGTTCGCGTGGCGCATAATATCAACGATCAGACGCGCTTTGCGCAGCATTTCGCGCCACGGCGCTTTGGGGCGCGCCGATTGCGCGCCAGCGAGCAATCGAGCGATCTGCCGTCGTACATCGCGCTGGCGCGCGCGTCGCGCGCGAACACCGTGCGATTTGAATGCACTGACCAGCGCGATCGCAGCATCAATCGCCTTGGGGCTGGCGAGCGCAGACCTTCGAGCGCGCCTATTAGAAGTAACATACGCGTCCCAACCGGAAAGGAATCCATCGCTCGCGGCAGGAGTATTAAGGGCGCGTTCGCGCGGCGAGCGAAGGCCGAAGGATCGAGTTTCACAAAATGACATTCCAAAACGAAACCTCGTCGATTTTTTGGCGGGAAATTTCCGACAGGATCTCTTGAATGAAACCCCCCGCACCTGATCTCGCCGCGCAGCGCCAACGCTGGAAGCGCGATCCCGTCGCGTTCATTGCCGAAGTCTTGATTAACCCGGAAACTGGCCGCGCATTTGAGTTGTATCCCGCGCAGGTCAAATTCCTTCGCGAAGCGCTCACACTCACGAAAGAAGGCACGCTGCCATTTTCTGAGCTTGTCTATTCGTGCCCGAAAAAATCTGGAAAAACCGCGACGACGGCCCTTGCCTGTTTGTACGTGATGATCGTGCTCGCACCCCCTTTCGGGGAGGCGTTCACCGTCGCAAATGATTTGGAACAAAGTCGCGGCAGAGTTTATCAGGCCATCACGCGAATCATCGAAGCGTCGCCGCTCTTGAAAAACTCGGCGACCATCACGCAGAGCAAGGTGACGTTCAATTCTACTGGTTCGACGATCACCGCGATCGCCAGCGACGCGGCGGGAGCGGCGGGCAGCAATCCGAATCTCGTCTGCTTCGACGAACTTTGGGGATACACTTCCGAAGGATCGCGGCGGCTTTGGGATGAGTTAATTCCGGTTCCGACGCGCAAGGTCTCGGCGCGTTGGACATCGACGTATGCCGGATTCGAGGGCGAATCCAGCCTGTTGGAGGATTTGTACGCGCGCGGCATGCGCGGCAAGGAGATTGCCCCGGCTCTGCGCAGGCAGAAGGGCATGCTGATGTTCTGGAGCCACAACCCCGTCGCGCCGTGGCAGACGCGCGCGTGGTTGAACCAGATGCGCGAGCAGCATCGCCCAAACGCCTACCTGCGGCAGATCGAAAACCGCTGGGTTTCGACCGAGTCGAGCTTTGTCGAAATGGAGTGGTGGGACGCCTGCGTCGATGCGAACGCGCGCCCGGTTGCGGCGAGCGCCGCGCTGCCGGTGTGGCTGGGTGTCGATGCCTCGGTGAAGCGCGATTCGACCGCCATCGTCGCATGCACGTTCGACAACGACGAGAAAAAAGTACGGCTCGCTTGGCACAGGATTTTTCAGCCATCGAAGGCGTCGCCGTTGGATTTCGAGGCAACGATCGAAAAGACCTTGCTCGACCTGCGGAGGCTTTTTCGCGTGCGCGAAGTCAGATTTGACCCTTACCAAATGCAGGCGACGGCGCAGCGCTTGCAGCGCGCGGGCGTGCCGATGGTTGAATTCGCCCAATCGGTGCCGAATCTTACAGAAGCCTCGACAAACCTTTACGAACTCATCAAAGGCCAGAATTTGATCGCCTATGCCGATGCGGATATTCGGCTGGCGGTCTCGCGCTCGGTCGCGATCGAAACGACACGCGGCTGGCGCATCGCGAAGGAGAAGGCGAGCGCAAAAATCGACGTGGTGATTGCGCTGGCGCAGGCGGCACTCGGCGCGGTGCAGGGCCAGCAATCCGAACCTGGGTTTTACGCGCTGGCAAAGATCGAGGTCGCGCGGCGCGAAGTTGCGGCCGGAATGTCGGTCGCGGATGCGGCGGCGAACGCGGGGCTCGGTGCGGGGGAATTGACCAAGTGGATCGATCGCCGCGCAGGTGAAGCGCCGCGCCTGTCTGCGATGTCGGCGCGTCCGCCCGCCGATCAGGTCGAAGCCTGGGAGTACGCCGCCAAGCGCGTGTCGAACGGCTTAACGCTTGAGGCGGCGATCGCCGAGACGTTCAGGGTGCATCGCACGCAGATTATCCCGGCCGCGCTTGCGGCCTACATCGCGCGCTCGAACACGCCGCTCGGTCCGAGTCGCCCGCGATTTGCCCCGCCTGGCGCGACGAGTCCCTTATGAAAAAAATCACCGAGAAATTCCACCGCTGGCTCGTCGGCGCGATTCGCGAAGGCACTGCGGCACCACCGCCCGTGAAGCCGCCGATGACTGGGCATCGGCAACTGATGCGCTTGCAGGCCGCGCGTTCGCTGGTCGCCGATGGTGTCACGATTGAGCAGGCGGCCGCCGCCGCTGGCGTTGAGCCCGAGGATTTGAGGCATTACCTGTCGCCGCGCAGGAGACACCGCTAGGGGCGCTCAATGATGCTTATTGAACGTTAGACGGCTGTGCGTTATGATGAAGTTACCGACCTCGCTGCTCCGCGTGGGCAGCGAGGTTTTTTTTGAAGAGGAGAATTTGATGAGTAACTACGGATATGTAGCAAATGTGGACCCGAACACCGGCGTAATTTTCACCAGCCGCGCGGCGGCTGAATTGGACGCCGGGCGCGCCATCGGCATCAACGCCGCCGCGATGCCGCTTGGCACGCAGATCGCCGAGCGCGCGCTCGCTCGCACGGGCGACCCCGATGCGTGCTTGAAGATGATCAAGATTGCGCACCGCGACGCTCCGCACGGACTGGAAAAGTCCGAACCCGTCGCGGTCGAGACCAAACCGGAACCGACGCGCAAGCTGTCGGAGACCGAGGCGATTACGGGTTACGTATCGGTGACCGATTTGATCCGCAAGGCGCAGAGCAACCCAGGCGCGATCGAGGATCTTGAGCGTGGATATTCAGGCCGCGAATGCGCTCAGCTCGCCAAGGCCGCTGCGCAGCCAAAGGAAGTCACGGCGTTTGACCTGGAGACCTTGTCGCCGGCGTTGAAAAAGGCGATTGCGGAGTTTGACGGCGCTGGAATCGCGCGGCGCTTGTTAAAGCGCGCGTCGGCTTGATTCGAATTCGGAGACTCATCGCGATGAAGCGTTTTGAAAAAAGAGACCTCTTCGGCATTCCGCCGCGCGAGACGCCGCCTGGGATCTGGCCGACGACGCCAACGCCGCCTGCGCAGCGCACGCCCGCACCCGTCGTCGAAACACCCGCTGCGCCGCGCAGGTCGCCGGTGCCGACGGGTCCTGTGCCGTCGAATGTCGCCGTAGTACGTGACGTGGTGCTGAGCGATGAGGAATGAAAACGGTCATCGTCTACCTTGCGATCGCGTCGGTGCTGATCCTCTGGACGCGAGTGAACGCCGACCCGACGCCCACCGCGACACCGACCGCCACGGCAACGCCATCTTATCGCGTCTGCGGTCAGAGTGAGGGCGTGAACTGCGCGACGAGGAACATTCAATGAAAAACAGTCATAAGGTGCGCGTCGGAATTTCAAATTCGCCGATGCAGCCTCAGCGGCGGTCGGACTCAATCCCGGCCGCCGCAAATTTTCAAAGGAGGGGATAAATGGCACTTGCACCGAACGATAAACCCCTGACCCCATCGGCAAGCTCGCAGAGCAACATTGATGCGCAGCGTCGTCAAATGACCGAGACGGGATCTACGATTACGCCGCAGCGGCAGAATACACAGGACGCTCCGTTGTTCACGCATCATCCGACTATCACCCCGGCCGAGCATCCGCGCTCGCGATTTATCCAGGGTGAGCGCGGCGACATGCCGACCACGGTTCATCCGGGCGCTGGTGCGGGTGGTATCCCCGTCTCGATTGATAACTGGCGACAGCGTCCGCCGCGGGTGGATGAAACGGGAACAGGCGCTGCGAGTTCACGGCAGGCGCCGAGTGACGCGGGTCATTCGAGCAAAGTTCCAGGATAAGGAGAATCAAAATGTCAGACGAAAATTTTAACGAGGCGCACATTCCCGACAGTTCCGACCCGGCACCGCCGAACACGCACGGCGTTGAGACGCCGCATACCTCGACGGTTGAACGTGAACTCGCCGCCGGAACGTCAACCGTTTCAGGCTTGCCCGGCGCGATGAACATTGTGCACCCGCCCGTCGGTCAGATGAGCAACCCGATTCTCGAAGAGAATCCGAGCGGCTCCAAGGTGCGGAGCTTCAGTCCGACCGGCGTGCATGATGTAAACTCCCGCGGCGAATAACGATGCATGGCCGTCAAAGTGGCCGACGCGTCGTCGATCTCGATTTGTCGGCGACGATCGATAACACCACGCCCGATCGATCGGCGCGGGCGCGGCACGCGGTGTTCATTTCCGGGATCCCTGCACGAACCCCGGAAGAGGAAATTCGCGAGCATTTTTCAAAATGCGGGACCGTGGTCAGTCTCAAATTGTGGCCCGACCGGAAGCACCTTGCGTGGTACGCGGTCGTCACTTTCCAAAACGAGGCCGACGCGCGCCGCGCGATCAGGTCCCCGACGCCCATAAAGGGGGCGGTCCTCAGAATGGCCTACGCCCGATAGATTTTTCAGGAGGGTTCCGTGGAGGACGGCGCTAGTTCACTTTTCATGCCCGATTGCGTCACCCCCGAACAGTGGGCCGAGCTTCACGTTCACCGGGATGATCCCATTAAAAATCTGATGTTCGCGATTCTGGAATTAAGTCTCAGGGACGTGACGGGCGTTGCAAGTCCGATGAGCGGGCGCAAGCGGCGGCGCAAGAAGTACAAGTCAACCGCATCCGAGCGCGAGCGCACATTGGCGAAACATTCACAGCGCGCGAGTGCGCGGCGGCGCGACGCGCGGACGTGGATCTTCGACACCGACGCCGACGGGGTGTTCGCTTTTGCTAGCGTCTGCGGCGCGCTCGGTGTCGACGCGGAGGCGCTACGCGAGCGGGTCAGCGGGAGAGATCGTCTAACAAGCGCAGGAGTTCATCAGTTGGGAAGCTTTCCAGACGGGAATAACCGGTTCTCATAATACGCCAGCAGCTGTTTTGCCACATCCTGCATCTTTTTTTCTTCGGCGTTGGTCGGATGTTTCGCGGCGATTTCTTGGAGCGCCTTAAGGTCATCGAGCGTCCGCAACCGGTGTGACTGCTGTACATTTAGCGCGTCGTATTTGTAGAGTATACCTACCTCTTCAAGCGTCGCTTCGAACCGCTGCTCCTCGGTGATATCGGTCCGCTTCAAGACGGAGTCCAACTCCTGTAACCTTTTTCGGTCACGCTTCCAGCCTTTTTTGGCCACGTTCTTCGTTGGGGTCCGCACCATCACCCCATATCGTGCCCGCCAGCGAGGCAGCGCGCAATCGCGACCAGCGAGCAGGAATTGAGCGGACGCGTGCCCCTCGCGAGCGAGTGTGGATAGTCGGATTTGCAAGCATTTCCGAGCGCCAACTTCGAGCGTACAATCGAGCGATTTATTCTGATGCGTCGCTCATACACGCTTCGTTTGGTAGCGTCTCACGGATGGTCGCTGTCAGTCGGTGCGCTGCGTTGTCAAGGTGAGCCTCTTCCCACGGGACCGTAACGCAGTGATTCGTGTCGAAATGGGGGCGGCTTCCTCTGTTGTGCCTATCTTCAAATAAAGACTTTTCGCAAGTGTAGATGACCTGCTTGCCAAGTCCCTCAGCGAATCCTGCCTCCCAGTACGCGCCAGCGTTGTTTCCAGAAAGTTCGGAAATAAGAAATCGCGCTTTGCGGATTTCCACACGTAACTGGTTGTCAATCAGACCCGCCCCTTGGTTATCGATTATTCGTCGAAGCAAAAAGCCGGCACGGTTAGCCGCTGGCTTGAAGCACGATTCAAAGACCCGGTCCAACAGCGGATCGTTGAAAGGCATCGCCATGAACGCGATTGGACCTTCGCTATGAGAGCGCTGCAATTCGTAATATCTGTCCCATCCGCGAAACGATAACAGCATTGGGTCGCCCGCCCTAAGGTCCTTTGGGAAGATCAGCCCCTCCTTACACAATTCGCTGATTACGAAGCCTGCTGAACTTTCGTCGAAGGCTCCAATCACCGGTACTAAGTCCGCGAGATCGTATCTCTCTGAGCGTCCCAAGCTTCGCTCGACCAAGGTATCCCCCAATACTCTAATCAAGTTGTCGGCCATCTCACGCGGTGCCGGAGGCGGTTGGGAGAAAATCTTCTCAAGCATTTCACGCTCAAGAACGAGCTTCTGAGTACGGTCACTGCGCTTTCGCAACCAGTGCCGCAAGCGAGGTCGTAATCGAAGGTCACGGCTGAGGCGGTCCGTCAATTCGGGAAGTAACAAACCGTCAATCTGAAGTTTGCCACAATCTTCGCAATTCACCATCAGCGCGTCGATTTCCGAATGGGGTGCGAGCAACTTCGGTTCGTGCAAACAAATTGGGCATACTGCCGCCATATCTAGATCCTCCACGGCATCGCTATCCGCGAACCGCTTTTCTCACTTCTGCCTAACCATTGTCTGGTTTGAGAGTCCAGTCTCGGAGGCCCCGATGCTGCATGTGCAGGAGCCGGGCAATCATCTTTTAAAGTTTGCTAAACCGCAAGCATGAACCCCCACCACGCCGCCGCGCCCGCGCTTGTGGGCAGCGATCGCGGAGTGATATTCGTAGCGCGAATTTCCCCGGTGACGGCGGCGACAGAACCCCGGTGATCGCGAGGATCGCAATGTCGGAAAGGGTCATTTTTGCAGCCTGTGTCGCAATCGTAGTGCTCATTGCAGGAATGGGATTTTGCGCAAACATTGGGATCGTCCCGAAACAGCCCCAAGGCTTCCGTTTTGGGAATGGACGACTTCTCGCGTGGGGGGCATCGAAGGACGAGCTGATCGCGATGCTTCCACCGCAGCCAGGGAGTGCGGACGAGGTGAAGATAGACCAAGACGAGTACACGCGATGTATGGCAAATCAGCAAAAGACGGCGCAGCTGGTGCAGCAGGCGGCGGCGGCCGGTTTGCCCTGGCAGCCGCACGTCGTCCCCGTTTGCGACGCTACGGTGCATTTACATCGCCTCGTGTGGTGCTCTAACCAGCAGCCCCCTGCGCCGGATCACCCGCTTTCACCAAGTGCTGAAGCCAAGGGAATGATCGGCATTGCAGCAGGTGGAGATGGCTGTGTTGTTTCAGCGCGGGCGCTGCCGGTTCCCTATTATGCTTTGGCGCACATAGATGACCGCAGTGCCATACTCAAGTTCAATAGGGATCGGTTCTTTGAAATCGATGTTCAATTCGCGTCCACAGACTTCGGCGACATCGAGCGTTCTTTGAGCGAGTCTCTGGGAAAACCAATAAAGCGTGTCGTGGGAACCGCACAGAATGGATTTGGAGCCTTCTTCGACACGGTTGACGATACCTGGGGAGTTGGCCCTGTTTTGGTGAGCTTACGCAAGAGAGTGGTGAACGTGAACAAGGGTGTGTTGCTATTGATGTATATTCCTCTTCTAGACAAAAATGCACTTAAGCGTCCCGCAGCACCGCCCCCGTTTTAGACGCTGCGCCTGCGATCATGTCGCGCTGACGCGCCTATCTGCTGAAATGAAACTAACGGATTGGTTGCCGGTGGGCTCGGATTGGTGGGCTGTGGCGTTTTTCGCGTTTGTTGGCGCAGTCGTGATTGCGGTCTCTCAATGGCCGTCAGGCGATGCCCGCGACCGCGATCCCGCATTTTTTTCTCTCAGAGGCGCCGCGTGCGGCAGATTCTTGACCGCCGACGAGAAACTCGAATGGGAACGCCTTGACATGGCGAATGCGAAACAGATGGCGAACTCGACATGTCAACAGTTGGCGGCAATGCTCGATATATATTCTGCTCCCAAAGTAGAATCCGCAGCAGGCGATTGCTTCAGCCAGATGAACAGCCTTGAGAACGACGTATGGAGCACCCTGAGTTGGCACAGCACCACAAGGCTAGATAGGCTGCCCTGTGGTTCGGAACGCCGCGTACTCGATATGCTCGCCAATGTGCCGCACGAGTATCGCGACGAGCAGGTTGATCGACTCTTTGATCGAGCGCTTGGTCGCTAAACGCGCTGCCTTCTCGCTCGCCATTTCCCGCTAATCGCGCCGCGAATCGTCATCGAGCGCGAGCGAGCGCAAGGGCTTGAGATTAGCGACAGGCGCGATGAATAGCGCCCATGTCGCGCTGCAAGCTACTATCTGTGCAGAGCGAACCAAAGAGGTGCGGGATTGTCGAGGGTCCCGCCTGCATTCCGCACTCTGCCTTTTGCCTCTAGGCGTTCAAGGCTGTCGGCAACAACGTCACAATCTAAAGTAAGGGCTTCGGCTATCTCTGCCGACCGAACAAGGCGGTCACCAGCGCCGGTCACCGGTCGCGAGGCACCCCACAAATCGCGATTTTGGAGGGCTCGAAAGACTTGGGAATCGACCGCGTTGTCAGCCTTCACTCGCCGCGCTTCTTTCCATTCGTTCCGTCGAGCAAGAAACCACGTCACCGAAGCCGTGATGCTCGCAACAACGGTTGGGATGCCCCAACTCTGCCAGCGCTCGATACCCCAACGAAAGAAATTCTCGTCCATGATCAGAAGATTATGCTGAACGATTTCGCAGGACCATCGGCTTACGATTCGACAATCAACAGCCCAATCTGCCCCGACTTTCTCGACTTGTTTTCTCGACCGGCTGGCGTCCTCCGCGCGCTTTTTTCGCTGGTTAGTGTGATCAAGTGTGATCGAATTGAAAGAAACGCACCGCAATCGACGCATACTCAGCGCATACGCCGCGCGAAAAAGCCTTGAAAACATTGGCCGAAAGCAACCGAGCGCAACCGAGCGCATACGCGGAATCAGACTTCGGATCTGAGGGTTGGGGGTTCGAATCCCTCCGGGCGCGCTCTGATTGCGACGCGGGGTTCGCGCATTTCAAATATCTCGCGCGTGCCTCCTGCCCCACGAGTCGACTCCTTCCGAAAGGTCGAGTGGGCGGAGCCTCGGTTTGCTTCGCCGGTTCCCCCGTGACGATCCGTGACGACCCTGCGGCGCGGTCGCGCGCAATCGCGTTCGGCCAACAGCCATGAGCGCCCATTTGTCGCTCGAGCGCCTGTCTGCTAAATCGTTCTCGAAATGAACCGCCGCCACGCCGCCGCACTCGCGCTTGTGGGCTGGTATCTGATGCTGCCACCGACGGGCCGCGACTACCCAATGGGTAACGTGGATGCGCCGCTCACCCAATGGATAAAGCGGCCCACGACCTATCGCGACAAGGACGAATGCGAGCACGTGCTGGATCGGCATCGCCGGTTGACGAACTCGAAGAACAAGCAGGTCGCCGTCAATTTCTACAAGCAGGCGCAGTGCGTCTCCACTGACGATCCGCGCCTCAAGGAAAAGTAAAATGAACCGCCGCCACGCAGCCGCGCTCGGCCTTGTGGGCTGGTATCCTCGACTTGTCTTACACGCGCCCGCGAGATAAACGGTGAGCATTCCGGTCCGCATTCTGAGGAAGGAGCATACATGCAGACGATTCGCGACCTCACTGGACGAGGTCGTCTTCTGACAGCGGTCATTGCGTTCCTAATGCTGATTTGCGGGACGCCGTCGCACGCATGGTGCGGAAGCGCGAACCTGTGGATATCATTCACCGGCGGCGTTGGCATCGATTCATACAAATCAGGACAACTCAAGAAGAGCGGGATGCCGTCGCCAATTCATCTGAGCACGTTTGGTGACGTTTCAGGACTTGCCTTCGACAAGTCCAATAACGTTTGGGTGGTTGTCGATAACGACGAGGTGGTGGAATTCACTGCCGCGCAACTCAAGAACCTAAAAAGCAATCCAAGCCCGACGCCCTCGGTGGTCATCACAGGTACGTCTACGTTCAAGAGTATCGATGGCTGCAACTTCGACCAGCAGGGTAACCTCTGGGTGGTAGACGACTTCGGCCCCTCGATCGATCAGCTGTCCCAGGCACAGCTGGCTGCTGGCAGCGGAAATGTAACGCCCGCCATAGTCATCACTTCCGCTGATCTGGATGGCCCATCCTTTGTGACGTTCGACAAAGGCGGGAATGCGTGGGTAGATAGTGCGGGCAATAACAAGATAGCCGAGTTTTCTGCCAGCCAACTGACGAGCGGCGGCGCCAAGTCGCCCACCGTCCTGATTTCTGACGACGGCAGCGGGACGAGCCTCGACGAACCGGGAGAGATCGCGTTCGACAAGAACGGCAACCTTTGGGTCCCCAACTCTGGCTCGAACACGGTCGTGGAGTATGCGAAGGCTCAACTGACCAGCTCCGGCAGCCCCGCTGCGACGGTGAAGTTGAGCAGCGCCATTTTTAACGGACCATGGGGCGCGGCATTCTCGAGCAA
>Ga0074044_10002651_pt1 | contig 15591 bp, 15 predicted proteins | sample BogForMeECP23OM1_FD_94443 | JGI IMG/M metagenome (GOLD analysis project Ga0074044, IMG submission 94443) | Bog forest soil microbial communities from Calvert Island, British Columbia, Canada - Bog Forest MetaG ECP23OM1 | ecosystem: Environmental > Terrestrial > Soil > Wetlands ...
CGAGCTTGACGTACGACTCGTACGGCGTCACGCCGAAGCAGGTGTGAGTAAAGGCGTCGAGCTGAGCCTGCACGGCGGCAATGACGTACGGATGGCGATGGCCGACGTTGAGCACCGCGATTCCGCTACCGAAGTCGATGTAGCGGCGGCCGTCGGCGTCCCAGATTTCGGCGCCCGACGCGTGATGGGCGAGGATCGGAATCGGTACGCTGACGCCGCGCGGGATTGCGGCGGCGATACGCTCGGACAGTGGTGTTGCGATGCTCATGTTTGACTCCCGGCAGGCTGGCCCGGTACCTATCTCGCTGCGCCAGGCCTCCTCTCCAAAATGACTGAGTAACAGTTTCGGACCCGCCAGCAAATCAGTAATAATTGACTCGACGAGCAGACGATAATTGCGGATGAGTGCGCACCCCGAAAGTTCAGAGCTTTACGAACCGATCGTTCCGTCGGACCAGATTCAGTTTCGCGAATACAAGCTGCTGCTGAGGCCGGAGCTGTTCCCCGACGAGAAGGCGTTTCACAAATTCTGGAAACTGGCGCATCACGCGGCCAAGTCGCTGGGCATCAAGCTCGGCAAGATGGACGAATCGATCAAGGCTCATCAGCGCGAAGTGGTCTTCTACGATACGCCGCACTTCAAGCTCTACAATCACGGTTTCATCCTGAGAAAACGCACCTTCTACCATCATGGCGTGCCCGACGCGCGGCACGAGCTGGTGATCAAATTTCGGCATCCGGAAAAGAAGGTGGCGCTGGCGGTGGATCCGCGCCCGCTGCTGCCGTGCGAATACACGCTGAAGTTCAAAGAGGAAATCCTCCTGCCCAAGGACGGCGCGCTCGGGATGCGGCTGGTGTATTCGCACAATTGCGAGCTCGACACGCCCAACATCATATTGACGCAACGATTCGAGACGACCGCCGAAGCGTTTCCCGCGCTCAAGCATATCGACGCGAATCCGAAGGCGCCGCTAAGCGTGGTGAACGGCGTATCGATCCAGGAATACCTGGTCGATCTCGGGATGCTGGACTTCGGCCACAAGCTCGAGGCGAAGGCGACGCTCGCCGTGTGGCGCGTGCGCAGCTCCAATTCGCCGATCGTCGCGGAGTTCGCGTACCAGTTGAAGTTCGACAGTCCCGAAGCGGTGCGGCGCAAGCAGCGCGAACTTTCCGAGTTCTTCTACACGGCCCTGCAATCGCGGGCCACAGACTGGGTGCAGCGTGGAACAACCAAGACCGCCCTCATCTACGGATACAGAAATACCAGTCTCAAACACGAAGAGTGAGCCCGATCTTCATCCGAGCCTGCTGACACTGTTCAGGATCTTCCTGCTCGCGGGAGGGCTAAGCTTCGGCGGCGGCGCAGTCGCCTATCTGCGCGAGTACCTGGTGCGCGACGAAGGCTGGCTCGACGACGAGGGCTTTCTCGGCGCGATGGAGATCAGCGAGACGCTGCCCGGGCTCAACGCCGTCAACATGGCGATCATCATGGGCGACAATCTGCGCGGCATCGCGGGCGCGGCGGTATCGGTCATCGGGATGCTGCTGCCGGGATCGATCGTCGTGATGGTGCTCGGGATACTGTATCAATCGAATCACAGCAATCCCGAGCTGAAGCGTTTCCTGCTCGGGATTGCCGCGGCGGCGGTCGGTTTGCTGTCGGCGGTGACGTTGCAGATCGGGCGGCGGCAGTTTCGCCAGCTTCCCGACATCGCGATCGTCATCATCACGTTCCTGGCGGTCAGCTCACTTAAATTGCAATTGTTCGTGGTGCTGCTTGGTATCGGGCCGATATCGGTGTGGCTGTACCGTCCGCACGTTTCGAAACCGCGTGCGGAGGACGAGCATCTGCCGTTTCATCGCGGCGCGCGCCATCACTTGTTCCGTCATTAGCAGTTGAGATCAAAATCCACATGACGCGATTGATCCACCTGTTCCTGGTCTTCTCGCTGCTGTCGGTGCTGGCGGTCGGCGGCGGCACGGCGGTGTTGCCCGAGATGCAGCACATGACGGTGCACACGTTTCACTGGCTCACCGACGGGCAGTTCCGCAGCATCTACAGCCTCGGGCAGGTCGCGCCGGGGCCGAACATGCTGATGGTGCTGGTGATCGGTTACAAGCTCGCGGGATGGGCAGGGATGGTCGTGGTGGGAATCGGATTTTTTCTGCCCGACTGCATCATCACACTGTTCGTCAATCGATGGTGGGTGCGTCTGGGCGGATGGCCGTGGCGCACGTCGATTCAGCGCGGGCTGGCGCCGGTGGCGATAGGCCTGATGATGTCGGGCACGTATGCGATCGCGAAGCTTTCGATCGTGAACGCGCAGACGCTGGCAATCGCGGTTGTGGTTTTCGGGATTCTGCTATGGCGCCACATCAACCCTGGCGTGCTGGTGCTGGTGGGCGGCGCCGCCTACGTACTATTGAGCTAGGCGCGCGAAGAATCGACCCCGGGCGCTCGACAGAAAAAGAAAACGCCGACAGGAGTCGATGCTCCTGCCGGCGTTCGTGTGATCAAGATCCGATCGCCAGGCTACATGTGGCCGACTTCTGACATCTTCACCATCGCCTCGGTGGTGAAGAACGCCTTGTCCACCGCACCCATGTTGATGTACCAGCATTCACGCTCGGGCGTCTCGATGCCGGGCAGGTAGCACATGGTGGCCTCGGTGCTCTGCACATCGGTGGAGCAGGCGCCGACGACGAATTCGCGCTTGAAAGGATAGATGGCGACTTTCGCGTCGGGTACCGGACGGTCGCGATACGCGAGCCAGTAGATGTGGTTGCGGAACAGCTCGCCGCGGCGATCATACGTGTCGATGTACGGCTCGAACCACATTTCAGAATCCATGTAGATGACGGTCTTGGAATCCAGCGCCGCCGCGTTGTTCACGCTCCTGCGTGGCTCAGCGGTCACGATGTACACGTGGCGCATCTGCCAACGTTCCGGGCACGCACTGGCGCCGCCGTCGGTGGCGCACCGGATTTCCGGTGAATGCTCGGCGTCAACCGTCGCGAGCATCTCCTTCTCGCCCAGGAACTTGTAGTTGTACTGCTCGGTCTTGGGATTGAAACCAGAATAGTGATCGGGATCCCAGGTCTGCGCGCCAGTCGCGCTCGAATTTATCGACTCGTTCAGACGGCGCAAACGCCGCGAGCCGGTCTGCCAGGTCCAAGTGTCGTCGCCGTGAGCCGGATCCCCATAACGATAGCGCAGCAGGCTGGTGCCGCGAGCGTCCTGGGGCGCGAGTTCGGGACCGAGCAGGAACAGCCACAGGCGGTTGGTAGTCTTGAAGTCGGGATCGACGGGCAGCGGCTCGACTTCGGTTCGGCCGACGAGGTCGTAACCGGCGTAGTGGCCGAGCTGTCCGTATGCAACTTCAAAGAACGGCTTGTTGTAGCCGGTGTAAACGGTGTCACAATCGAAATAGCGGAGATCGTAGTCGTCGGATTGAATCGGGCGCCACACGTTGTTCCAGATGACCTTGGTCGCAACGTCAGGATCGTTCGCGTCGATCAGCGGGAACGGCTGGCCGGCGACATAGCCGACGACCGTGCGATGATCCTTCGAGAGCTGCACCTGCGACGAATATTTTTCTGTCGCATCCTTATAAGGAGGCGGCCAGTCCACGCGCAGTGTCGGGACGATTTTCATCGTCATCCCGTGCTGCACTTTGTAAAATACGCCCGGTGAAACGAGGTCCTTCACCTGCGACGCGTTGTCCGGAGTAATGAAGTCGCCCGGCTTGACGCCTGCCTCCCCTGGCAGGCTCATTGCCACGAGGGCCAGCAGCGCGATGCCCCCGACGACGACCGTTTTGCGAATCCCCAATGTCCCCAATAACATTCGAACCTCCGTGAAAGCCCTGAAACGTTTTTTCCCTGGCCCGACTTAATGCCTTTGGCGTGAATTTTTCACGCCCGTTGTCTCGTATTAGAACGGTCAGATGCAGATGTCAATGCGTCTAATTACGCTTCGGCTCAAATTTACCTATTGCGTTCCGCGAGGCACGGCTCTATACGAGGCGGATTCAGCCGATGCCGTACTGTCGGCGTTTGCGCCAGAGCGTCGTCACATTGATGCCGAGTGCGGCCGCCGCCTGGCCAAGAGTCGGGCTTTGCGCCAGCGCGCGCAGAATTTGCTCACGCTCGAAGTCTTTCAGCCTGGTTCCGCGCGCAGCGGGGGCACACATCGGCGAGACGCGATGACGGACCGAGTCCGGCAGGTCATCAAGGGTGATTGTTTCGCTACAAGCGAGGTCGGCTGCGCGCTTCAGGGCATTGTGAAGCTCGCGAACATTTCCCGGCCATCGATAGCTGACCAGGGCCCCGGCGGCCTCCAGCGACAGGCGAAGCTGGGGACGGCCGGAGGCGATCGACATTCTCTGCAACAGCCAATCCGCGAAAGGAAGGACGTCCTGAGTTCGTTCGCGGAGCGGCGGAAGCGTGAATGCGATCACATTCAGGCGATAGAAGAGATCCTCGCGAAAGCGTCCGGCGGCGACTTCGGCTTCCAGGTTTCGATTGGACGCGACGACGACGCGAACATCAACTCTGAGTATGCGATTGCTGCCAATTCGCTCAAAGCAACGGTCTTGCACGAAATGAAGAAGCTTTATCTGCAGCGAGGTTGGGAGCTCTGCGATTTCGTCGAACAACACGGTGCCGCCATTGCCGGCTTCCAGACGTCCCGGCTTATCATTGATGGCGCCGGTGAAACTCCCGCGAACGTGGCCAAACAGCTCGTCTTCCAGCAAGTGCTCGGCCAGCGTCGTGCAGTTGATTACGGCGAACGGGCCACGCCGCCGCGGACTCCATCGATGAATCTGGCGGGTAAGCACATCTTTGCCGGTGCCGCTTTCACCGGTCAGGAGAATTGTCGATTCGCCCGCCGCGGCTCGTTCGAGCGTCTCGAGCATCGCGGACATTTCAGGGTTCCGCGATTCGAGCAACAAATCTTCTTCGATCGGTTCCTGCAGCGCCTGGTTGTTAGCGCGAAATTCAAGCGCCGGAGCTCCGTATGGTCTTTGAACATCCATCGCCCTGTGTCCCCGAAAATCGCCCTCGAGTTGCGCTGACCCGCGCATGCTCAAAAATGGCTACGCTGGCGGCGCACCATAGCGCTTGTTCAATTCGAGGTTGACCTGCAACACGTTGATCATTTTCTCGCCGACGAAACCGCCCAGCGGCGCGAACGCGTCTGTCTGCAAGATTTGACCGATCTCCACGCGCAACTGGCCCGGGTCGCGCTTGGTATCGGTCGCCCATTTTGAAGCAACCCGGTCGAGCTGGTATTCGGCGTTTTGCAGCGTGATATGCGGATCGAGCCCGGAGGCGGAAGCCGTAACCATATCTCCCGGTACGTCAGCGAGGGGTGCATCCGGATGGTCCTGCCGCCACATGTCGAAGAAGTTGGACTGGATGTCCGATCCGTCCTTGACTGGCTCGATCGCGGTCTGGCTCTTTCCACCGGGCAACTGCGTGGTAACCGCCGACGGAAACTTGCCGGGATACTGCTTGGAGAAGTTTTCGAAGAACAGGATGGCCAGATCCGACGGTTGCGGAGTTGGGGTGCCTGGGTTCTGCTTGATCCAGTCTGCAACTTCGGCCTTATGGTCCTTCGCCCAATCAGTGATGTACGTGGCATGCGACGGATCGGCACTTACCCATCCCTGTGCCGCTGCGTTGTGAGCATCAGCCCACTGCGCGACGATGTGCGGCTGTCCGCCGAAGCTGTCCTGCTGGAACCATGCTTCGATGTCCGGGGCCACCAATTGACCCGCCTTTGCTCCACTCTTGTACTTGACGATCGGGCCCAGTGCCTGCGCTACGCGATAGCGCAACATATAGTTGGATGCCGCGAGCGCCGATGAGGCCGACGCCGAACCGTCATAAGATGCAGCCGAGGGTCGCGGCCAGAAATACTCATCCTTGGTGAACGGTTGCGCGATGAGCAGCGACCCGACCGGCTTTCCATCCGGTCCCGCGACCATGCTGCCATTGGCGGTGAACGGGAAGAACGTTTGCCCGATTGCCCATACTGCCAGTGGGTAGATCAAGCAGCAGATTACGACTGAACTCCCTAACAGCCAGAAACTTTTGATTATGTGATTTTTCATCGTTGTTACCTTCAACCGGGCGTTGATCACGCAACCAGGTGCATAGCGCTAAGGACGACGTCGATCAGCTTAATGCCGGCGAACGGCAGGATGATGCCGCCGAGACCCCAGATGAGAAGATTTTCCCGCAGGAGTGCATCGGCACCCAGCGGCCGATATTTGACTCCCTTCAAGGCGACCGGAATCAGCGCCGGAATGGTGATGGCGTTGAAGATGACCGCCGACAGTATCGCGGAGGTCGGCGAGTGTAGATGCATCACATCCATCGCCGCGAGCCATGGGAGCGTGCCGGCGAACAGCGCCGGAACGATCGCGAAATATTTGGCAACGTCGTTGGCCACAGAAAACGTGGTCAGCGCACCCCGGGTCATCAGGAGCTGCTTGCCCACCTCGACCACTTCAATGAGCTTGGTTGGGTCAGAATCAAGGTCAACCATGTTGCCGGCTTCCTTGGCGGCCTGCGTGCCGGAGTTCATCGCCAGGCCCACGTCGGCCTGTGCCAGCGCAGGGGCATCGTTGGTTCCATCGCCCATCATCGCGACCAGCTTGCCTTCAGCTTGTTCCTTGCGGATGTACGCTAGTTTTGATTCCGGCGTGGCTTGCGCGACAAAGTCATCGACGCCAGCCTGCTTCGCGATCGTCGCGGCGGTGAGAGGATTGTCGCCGGTGATCATCACCGTTCGCAGACCCATGTTGCGCAGCCGCTCGAACCGCTCGCTCATCGCGGGTTTCAAGATGTCCTCGAGCGCGACCACGCCGGCGATTTTGGAATTTTCAGCCACCACCAATGGGGTCGCGCCCTTCGAGGCGATAGTGTCGACGATCTTCTCCAACCCGGCTGGCACTGCGCCGTTTCTCTTTCGGACGAAGGCGATAACCGCGTCCGGCGCGCCCTTGCGAATGCATCCGCCATCGGAGAGATCAACGCCGCTCATCCGAGTCTGCGCGCTAAAGGCGATGAATTGCGCGCCGACCGGCGTTTGCAACTCTCTGGCACCGACTCCGGCCGCCTGAGCTGCGACCACGATGCTCTTGCCCTCCGGAGTTTCATCAGCCGCCGAAGCAAGCGCCGCCAACTGCGCCAGTCTCTGTTTCGTATAGCCAGCAACCGGCTCGAAGTCAGTGGCGTGGCGATTGCCCACAGTGATCGTGCCCGTCTTATCCAGCAGCACGACGTCGATATCGCCTGCCGTCTCAACCGCCTTGCCGCTCTTGGCGATGATGTTGGCCTGGAGTGCGCGATCCATTCCCGCTATTCCGATCGCGGCGAGAAGTGCTCCGATGGTTGTAGGTATAAGACAGACGAGGAGACCTACAAGGGTTGGAACGTCGGTGCCCAGGCTTTTCAGCGGCTCGGACGTGCCGAGATAACCCATCATGTACTGTTCGGCATTCCACGCCATCGGCCAGATCGGGATAACCACGATCAGAAACGCAAGGGTAAGTGCGGACAGCACCAGCGTCAGCGCGATTTCATTCGGCGTCTTCTGGCGAACGGCGCCCTCGACCAGAGCGATCATGCGATCGAGGAAGGTCTCGCCTGGCTGCGCGGTGATCTTTACCACGATTCGATCGGAGATAACCCTTGTTCCGCCGGTAACTCCGGAGCGGTCGCCGCCGGCCTCGCGGATAACCGGAGCTGACTCGCCGGTAATCGCAGCTTCATCCACCAACGCAATGCCCGAGATGACCTCGCCGTCGCTTGGAATCACTTGTCCCGCGCTTATAACGACACGATCGCCCGGCCTCAGATCGGTTGACGAAACTTCTTCGACCACATCGCCGACTTTGATGCGATAGGCCGGCGTCTCAGTGCGCGTCTTGCGCAGCGAATCGGCCTGGGCCTTGCCGCGCGCCTCGGCAAGCGCGGTGGCGAAATTCGCAAACAGGACAGTCAGCCAAAGCCAGAAATCCAGCGCGATGAAATACGTGATCGGGACCTGGCTCGCGGAGGTACTCACCAACGCCTGCACGATGAAGAGCAGTGTCAGCACCGCGCCGATCTCGACCACAAACATGACCGGATTGCTCCACTGAATGTCGGGGCGAAGCATCACGAAGGACTGCTTCAAGGCGTCGCGCACGAGCTCCGGTTCGAAAAGTTTTCGGCTTCTGATCCGCCTTGACGGACGGGGATGCTGAGGTTCCTGAATAGTCCGTATCGGTGTTGCGACTGCTCCCATTTTTAAATCCTCCGACATAACATGCTCATCTGCGAGAACGGTCCTCAAAAGTGCGACACCATTGGCGCCCGGCCTAACCGCCAAACGGTATCGGTCCCAAGTGATCCGCCAACGGACCGAGCGCGGCGACCGGCAGGAACAGCAGTGCGCCAACGATCACGATTGTGCCCAGGAGCAGACAGCCAAAGGTGGCAGTATCGTCGCGCAGAGTTCCCAGACCGAATGGCGTGCTCTTCTTCATGCCGAGAAACGCCGCCATCGCGATGGGTGCTACTATTGGAAGATAGCGGCCGAACATGATTACCAGGCCGCCCGCTATGTCCCACGGCACGGCCTCGGCCGCTGGACTTGGATTGTTGTTCAGGCCATAGCTCACTCCCAGGCCGTCAAAAGCGGAGCCGTTGTTCGCAGATGATGACGAGAACTGGTAGACGATCTGCGATAGTCCGTGCGCGCCCGGGTTGCTGGTGGCTTTCATTCCCCAACTGGTCGCGGCGAACAGTCCCGACGGTCCCAGGATCAAGATCGGATGGACCAGGAGTGCGGTCATGGCAAGCTTCATCTCGCGAGCACCGATCTTCTTGCCAAGATACTCTGGCGTGCGTCCCACCATCTGGCCGGCGAGAAAGATACCTATGATGAGAAAGAGCAACAGGTTGATCATCCCCACGCCCTTGCCGCCGTAAATGCAGTTCAGCCACATGCCGACGAAGGGCGATAGCCCGGCAATAGGATTCAAGCTGTCGTGCTCGGCGTTTACCGCGCCGCACGTTACGTCAACTGTCGCGGCCGCAAAGGTCGCACCCGCCGAGGTTCCGAAACGCAATTCCTTGCCTTCGAGATTACCCAGGTGCTGATCGACGGGCAGTCCCGCGACGGCAGGCAGGACAATGTCCCGCTTCCCACCGGGCACAGTCGCACTCGCGATCGTGAAGGTTCTACTCTGCGGATGGGCAGTCAGTCCCGGATTGGGCTGCATCGTGTCAAAGTAAATCGCCCAGACCACAGTCCCGACGAATAACAACAACATCACCGAGAATATGACGACCGAGTTGCGGAACCGACTGAGCATCCGGCCATACATCAGGACCAGAGCCATCGGGAAGAGCATCATGCAAAAGGTCTCGAAGAAGTTCGTTCCCGCGCCGGGGTTCTCGAACGGATGGGCCGAGTTCATTCCGAAAAAGCCACCGCCATTAGTCCCCATCATCTTCATAGGAACAAACGCTGCAAGCGGCCCGATAACTATTGTCTGCTGCTTCGGCTGGCCATTGTCGGTCGTTCCCATCGAGGCGGGTTCGAGCGTCGAGACCTGGTAGGCGTTCTGATAGGTCATCGGCATTCCCTGGACAAGGAAGACAAGGCTAATGACGAAGGCTGCGGGCAGGAACAGATAGACGACCACTCGCCACATATCGAGGAAGAAGTTACCCAGGCTCGAATCGCTTCTGAGCGCTCGAATGATCGCCGTGAGAGCACACAAGCCGACAGCCGCGGAGAGGAAAAACATCGCGACGCAAAAGAAGATCTGAGTGAAATTCGAAAACGCGACGTCCCCCGAGTAATGCTGGATGTTCGTATTCGTGATGAACGAGATAACGGTGTTAAAGATCGTGCTAGGCGCCAGCATCCCGAGGCCACGATTAAGCGGCATCCACGGTTGCAACGACAAGACGATGTAGCCATAGACGAACAGGACTGTGTTGAAGACGAGCAGCGCTACCGTGTACTGCTTCCAGTTCTGCGGCCCGCTATCGAGATGTTTCTCGAACCATCCGAAGATTCGCGACGCCTTGTACTTGCCGTCCATGATCTTCGCCATGTAACGGCTTACTGGGATTGCAATTACTATCGTGAATACGATTATGGAGACTGGCAGAAGCCACATAGGCCTTAAGTCCTCTCTTTCAATGTCAGCAAGCGGTAATGACTAGAACCACTCGGGACGAACCATTGCGGTAACCAGGTAAGCGAACACCAGGGCCGCAACGACAGCGGTTAGATAGATCATGACTGCCTCCCTAGATTTTCTCGCAGGCGACCAAAAACGCGAAACAAAGGCCGAGACCAACTAGTCCCAACAGGAATGTTGCCGACAGCCAGAGTGCTTCGTTCATCGGATTTCCTCCCGGATTTGAAAGGGACGATATAAGCTTCGTTGGGATAGCGAGATTCAGACTCAGCGAGCGCGGGGCATGGCCCTTCTGCAAAAGTATCAAAGCGGGTCGCGCTATCAGGACCGGCCATCGGATGACCGTAGCCGTCCAGCACGACAACCGTCTTTTCGCAGACCAGGAAGTGCCACTTGCATCGGATGCAGTAGTAAAGCCGCGCCTTGCGCCGAAACAGCTCGCTATCGCACAGTGGCCCGATAACAAACTCGTGCCTAAGGCTCGGCGCTTGCAGTTGCGGATGCGGAGTGTGGCTTTCCCAAAACTTCATGAGAAAGCGTTAAACACATTTTTCGGACCATAGTGAAAAGTGTCCGAATTGAGGGCGAAATTTAAGAACCGCCCACCCGGCAGAAAGCAATCATGCGGCAATTTGAAATGCTGAATGCATTTTGATATCCGCGTGCCGCGGGTCGACTCGCCACCTTGCAAGTGTGGCGGAGGTTGCTCATTTGCGGTTGATCCGCCATTCGGACTCCGGCCTGCGCCGATAGATGCCCTTGTCCCGCGCCAGCATCCCGCATCCGATCATTTCGCGGCGTAGCGTCGCGCAATCGTGATGGTGCAGCTTGAGGATGGCGTTCACCTGGGACTCGGCGTAGCTGATACCTGGCTCGAAGAAATCGGCCAGCCACTTCAGGATTACCAGTCGCTTCTTGTAGCTGACCGGAATTTCGAGCAGGCGCTCTCCGTCGACAAAGTTGTCGAGCACTTTCCGCTCCGAACCGCGCGCCTCGGCCGAGACGGCCAGCCTGGCGATACTGTCGCGGCTGAAAACGGCGCGGCTGATCTGTCCGAGCACCTCATCATTCAGCCGATACCAGCGGAAGTTGCCGTCGGCGCGCAGTCTCACGAGGTTGAGCTGCTTTAGCACGGCGAGGTGATGCGAGACGGTCGGCTCCTTCAACTCGAGCATCGATGCGAGCTGCTGGACGCTGTGCTCGGCAGTCGAGAGCAACCCGATTATCTTGAGGCGGCTCTCGTCGGCCATCGCCTTGCAAAACTGAAGCATGATTTCGGGTGGTTGCGGGTCCATAGAGGTGCGCTCAACTATTTTGATGTTAATCTAATTAGATACATATCAAAGTACTTTGGCTGAGCAAAGAGTCTTTCGATTTGATGGTGCTGGGACCGGCGATTTTGCGGAGTCGGGCATCCGCGGGGTTCACTATTTCACCCTCTCTCAACCAGTCGTTAATGCGTCGGTAACGTCCATTTGGCACCACAGACAACTGGTGCGGCCATCTTCGGACGCTACCATCGGGAGGAAGGAGAAATTATGGGCATGCGGAAGACCGCGATCGTAGCTTTCATGGCATTGGCCGGGTTGAGTGCGCCGCTCCAGCGGGGGGTGTCGTATGCGCAGGGCGCGCCAGCCGCAATGGCGACCGAGGCGATGGCGTCGAGCCTGTCGCAGGCTGACAAGGACGCTCTGATGAAAAAGCTCGAGGAAGCCAAGAAGCACGACAAGATCGCGCGCGCGGGATGGTCGCAGGAGCCGTTGACCCAGGCCACCTACGACAAAAAAATTGACGAGATCAAAGCCCTCGAGAGCAAGCTCAAGACGGGCGAGGATTTCCCGCTTAGCGCCGTCGACAAAGCGGTCGCATCGCCGCACAGCGCTCCGTATTGAGATTTCGCTGAAGGCAATTCGGGGGCGGTGCGACAGCGGCCCGCCCTCGATCTACTTCTGCTCGTCGCCGATGTGAAACATGTGCAGCAGGCGATGCAGGACCGGTGCGAGCATGATTCCCACCACCGCGATCAGCGCGAGTCCGCTGTATAGCGCGTACACCGACGCGAAGACCTTGCCGGCATCGCTCTTGATCGTATCGACAGGGCCCATGCCTCCCAGGATCATCGAGGCGTTGAGCAACGAATCGATCCACGGCAGGCCGCCGAAATAATGGTAGCCAAAGATGCCGACGGCTAGAGAGCCCGCAACCACGACGCCCGCGGCCGCGCACCATCGGACAAGTCGCCACAGGAACAGGCGGCGCGGCAACAAGGCCTCGTGACGGCGTTCGAACCGCATCGAATTTTTTGTAGCACGAAGCGGTCGCTAAAGAACCTTGGCCGACGCGACCATCCGTGACAGTCGAATTACGTTGGTCTCGTTGCGGCGCTCGTAGCGCGCCTCATCGGTAAGCAAACGCACGATGTGGAGACCGAGTCCTCCCGCCTGCCTGGCTTCCAGAGGCTCGTCGAGATTAGGTGGGGGACCTGCGAACGGATCGAATGCGCACCCATCATCTATGAACTCGATCTCCAGGCGACTTCCGTTGAGCGCTAGCACGATCTCAGCCTGTCCAGGCTCCGCTCGATCCGGATATCCGTATTTCACAAGGTTGGTGAGCAACTCTTCGAGCAGGATCAAAATACGCGTCGCCTCGTCAGCAGCGATTTCTTGCTCCCTCGTGAATGCCGCGACGAAATCGTCCACCTGGCGCATCGCGCTGGAATCGGCTGGTACAATGAGTCGGGATTGCATCGCTAACTCGGAAACCAGATTATCGGCCTCCGGTCGCGGTTGCCACGGCTGGCTTCTAGCGCCTCGCGGCGATAATCTGCACGCCGAATCGTGTCAGGATCTATAAAGGAGGCCAAATGAATTCCGTGACTGGAGCGTGGCGCATCGCCACAAGTCTCGTCTTCATCCTGACACTGCTGGCCGCCTGCAGCTCTGTCGCGGAAGCGGACAATTCCCAGGTCGCGCAGATAAAGACCGTGTCCGGCCAGGCCGAAATCGTGCGCAACGGTGCCCGCACCGCGGCTAAGATCGGCGATCCGCTCTACGAGAAAGACACGATCGAGACCGGCGGCGACGGCGCGATCGGAATCACCTTCATCGACAACACCGTGATGTCGAGCGGTCCGAATAGTGAGATCGTGCTCGAGGACTACAAGTTCAATTCGAGTAATTTCAAAGGCTCGATGCTCACCGACATGAACCGCGGCACGGTCTCGATGATTTCCGGCGATATCGCGCGCAGCACGCCCGGTGCGATGAAGGTCAAGACGCCGACGGCAATCCTCGGTGTGCGCGGCACCCGGTTTGTGATCGAAGTCAAAGACAACCGCTGATCATGCGCCGCTTCGCGCCGGTTCTGGCACTCCTCTTACTGGCGTCCTGTTCCAGCCGCCAGTCGCTGTTCGTCGTGCTGCCCAATCCCGACGGCAGCTCTGGCGCGGTCACAATCGAGGGCCAGAAGTCTGTTGTACTGGACCAGCCCTACGCGGCCGGAGAGGTTCGCGGAGGCGCCGCCGCGCCGGTGAAGGTCGATCAGGCGCAGGTGCAGCAGATTTTCGGCAGCGCGCTCGCCGCGCAGCCGGTCCTGCCCAGCCACTTCGTGCTCTATTTCGAAAAGGACAGCGACACTCTGACGCCGAAATCGCAAGTCCAGTACCAGGATGTATTCAGCGACATCAAGCGCCGAAATGTGTACGAGGTCGAGGTCATAGGGCATACCGACACGCTTGGCAACCCGGCGCACAATCAGCAGCTCTCGATGAGCCGCGCCGAGATGATTCGCGACCGGCTGGTGCACGATGGGATCAGTCCCAAATCGATCTCGGTCGCGGGCCGCGGGCAGTTGGACCTAGCGGCGCCGACCGCCGATCAGGTGGCGGAACCGCGGAATCGGCGCGTGGAAATTACCGTCCGCTGATCAGCCCGAGGAACCCGGCCCGAGCCAGCGCACCGCGAGCAGCGTAATGTCGTCGGCCTGCTCAGCGCCGGCCGCGAAGCGATGGACATCGTCACGCACGAAATCGACGACGGCCTTCGCGTCCGTCATCGGTGCCGACACGAGCAACCGCTCCAGCCGCGCGCCGGAATACAGCGTCTTCTTCGCGTCCTGAGCCTCGGTCACGCCGTCGGTATACGCAAGCACCGTCTCTCCGGGCGTGAGCTGACGCTGCTCGATCGAATACTGAAAGTCGTCGACCGTGCCGAGCGGCGGCCCTCCCGCAAGCGGGAGATTCTCAGGCTTTGCGCCCGCGCGCATTACGAACGGCGAGTCGTGGCCGGCGTTGACGTAAACCAGGATGCCCGACGCGAGGTCGAGTATCCCCGCGAACACCGTCACGAACATCATGTTTGCGCCGCCGGCGCCTAATTCCTCGCTCGCCGCTGAAATCTTGGCGTTCGCCTCGCTGAAGACCCGATCGAGCGCTTTCCGGTAGCGCAGCGTAGCGGTGTGCAACACCTCTTTGGTCATCGCCATGAACAAGGCGGCCGGCACTCCCTTGCCCGACACGTCGGCAATCGCGAATGAAAGATGATCGGAATCGAGCAAAACGAAATCATAAAGATCGCCGCCGACCATCCGCGCGGGCTCGATCGAAGCGAAGACCTCTACGTCGCGGCGCTCGGGCGGTCCCGGAAAATGCCGCGGCAGCAGGCCAATCTGGATGGCGCGCGCGGCATTCAGCTCGCCGTCCAGACGAGCCTCCATTTCTCGTTCGTGCTGCAGCTCGGCCGCGAGCCGTCGGCGTCCCGCCTCTGCGACGCGCAAGTTTTCCGACAACATGACGCCGAACACGAGCGCCGACGACAGCGCGGGATAGACGCCGTCGAGCAGTAGCCTCGAGAATTTGAAACTCGCCAGCGCGGAGACGAAGAGGATCGCAACGATGCCCAGAAACGCCGCGGCGGCCGTCCGTGGATTCGCGTAGGGCAATGCCAAGACAATGACGAGTCCCGCGACCAGCACAATCGCGATCTCGATCAGGTCGAGGTACGCCGGGCGGCGTAGTAAATTTCCGGTCAGCATCGATTCCAGGGTCTGCGCCCAAACCTCGACCCCCGCCATCAGGCCAAGCGGAGTTTGATTCTCGTCCGTCGATCCGAGCGCGCTCGACCCCAAAAGAACGGCAGCGCCATTGAGCCGGGCGGGATCGTAGGAACCGTTGAGCAGGTCCGCCGCCGAGACGTAGCGGGCGTCATACGAGGGCGTGAAATACGGATAGACGCGGCCGTGCCGATCGGTCGGCAGAAAGTGCGATCCGAGGGTCGCCCCTTCCACGCCTTCTTTTCCGCTGACGATTCCGAGAGCGCGAGCACCCACGGCTACGCGCAGCATTTCGAGCGCCAGGTTCGGCACTAGACGGCCTTCA
>Ga0074044_10002653_pt1 | contig 15588 bp, 13 predicted proteins | sample BogForMeECP23OM1_FD_94443 | JGI IMG/M metagenome (GOLD analysis project Ga0074044, IMG submission 94443) | Bog forest soil microbial communities from Calvert Island, British Columbia, Canada - Bog Forest MetaG ECP23OM1 | ecosystem: Environmental > Terrestrial > Soil > Wetlands ...
AGTAAAATTCAAACAATGTCCACCCAGGCAGCGAGTGTCGCCGCAAGCCGCGCGGTTCAACTTGAACAATCGCTTCGCCGCGTCATTCGCGGCAAAGACGACGTCATCCGTCTCGCTCTCGTCTCCATTTTCGCCAAAGGCCACTTGCTGATCGAAGGCGTCCCCGGAGTCGGTAAGACCACGCTAGGCCAGGCTCTCGCTCGCGCTATCGACTGCACCTTTCAGCGCATCCAGTTCACCAGCGACATGCTGCCCTCCGACGTCCTGGGCATCTCGATCTACTCCGCCATCGAGCAGAAATTTGAATTCAAGCGTGGTCCGGTCTTCGCCAACGTCCTCTTAGCCGATGAAATCAACCGCACTACTCCGAAAACGCAATCGGCCCTGCTGGAAGCCATGAACGAAGGGCAAGTCACCGTAGACGCGCATTCCTATGCCCTTCCGCAACCCTTTTTGGTCTTGGCCACGCAGAATCCCATCGAGCATCACGGAACGTATCCCTTGCCCGAGTCGCAACTCGATCGTTTCCTGATGCGGGTTCGCATGGGATATCCCGAAGGCAACGCCGAGCGCGAGATTCTGCGCGCCGAAGCCGGAGTCGCACAGCTTGAGAGTATGCGCCCCGCGCTCAATGCCGCCGATGTGGTAGAAATCCAGCAAGCCGTGGCCCAGGTTCACGTGGATGAATCGCTGATCACCTACCTGCTGAACATTGTCAGCAAGACGCGCGAGTCGGAATATCTTTCGCTCGGAGTATCTCCCCGAGGCTCGCAGATGCTCTATCGCGCTGCCCAAGCCATGGCCTTCCTCGAAGGCCGCGATTACTGCACGCCCGAAGATTTCAAGCCACTCGTCGTTTCTGTCTTCGCCCATCGAGTAGTAGTAAGTTCGCTCTACACCTCCACCCTGAAAAAATCCGAGCAAGCCGAGCAGGTTCTGCGAGAGATAGTAGAGAGCGTTCCAGTCCCAGTCTAGGTTTTGCACGTGTAGGGACGGACGCATTCGAGAGCCTGCCCTGAGCGAAGTCGAAGGGTCCAAGCCGAGCGCGGCTCGGCCCTCACGTCGCTGGCGGGAGTCTACTCGCCCGAGGCCACCGGCGGCGCCGGTTGCAGACTAGAAAGCCGCGAGATCGTAGCCACCATCATCCCGGAGAGAAACTGCATAGTAGCAACATCGTTGTTGTCGAAAGCGTGAGGCGTCGACGACAGCACCTCGAAAACTCCGAGCGTCCGGCGGAAGTGCCGCAGCGGAGCGACCAGGATGGAACGCACGCCCATGCGCCGGCAGGTCGCCCAATCCACACGCGGATTCGACTCGGCGTCGTTACACAGCAGCACTTCTCCCGTGCGCACGCATTCGGCGGAAAGTCCGCTCTCAGTTTGCAGGCGCACTCCGATATCGGGAGCGGTGCGCCCAGTGCGTGCCCGGCAAACAATTTCGTTGCCGCGGCGCAGTGCGATGGCAGCTCCAGTCGCTCCGGTTAGTGTCTGCGCTTTTTCCGCGATGATGCTGATGCCGGGCTCGAGATCGATCTCTCCCGCGTTGATGAGTGGATGCAGCGCGGGGAGCGGCCCGTGATGCCTGGGCCTCATGCGATGACGCGTGGAGAAACTAGCCGCTGCGGGAAGATCGATGTGATCGCCGGTACGGTATTCTTCCTGCTCTTCGCCGATCTCGGCCGCCTGCGGGACGGTGTAAAGCAGTGACCGCACCAAGCGGTCCAGTTCCGCATCCGCGATGAGATGCGCTGTTTGCTGGCCCCGCAGCGAGCCGCCGAGCACGCGCGAGAGGCTAAGCACCGCCGCACTGCCGCACGCCAGACACCGTGGCGTATTGTTTTGGCTGAGCAATTCACACTGCACGCAAAAGACTGCCGACTGCAAGGAAATGAAATTAACGTCGGTCGCCTTCAACGAACCCTGCATGTGGATGATTCCCTCCGGACTATGGGGAAGGATGAGCGTAAATAGTCGCGCGCATAGGGGTAAGTGACCGCGTTGGTTCGGGCTGTGGATAACTGGTCTGCACCGCAATGGATGATGACACAGATTGAAAGACTCTTAAAGGATTTGTCATCCTGAGCGAAGCGAGGGATATGCAGTCCGCAACAAAATGCAGATCCCTCGCTGCGCTCAGAATGACAATTTAGTGAAAGTTGTCTTCGCGCAACTATAATTCAGCTCATGTCATTTCTTCGCTTTCTCATGCTCCTGTCGCTAGTGGTCTGGATCGGCGGCATTATTTTTCTGGCGTTCGTCGAAGCGCCTATCGCTTTTTCGCCCGGACTTCTGCCCACTCGCCATGTGGCGGGATCGATCGTTGGCCATTCGCTCGATTTGCTGCACTACATGGGCATCGTTTCCGGAATTGTTTTTCTGATCGCGTCCATGCTCCACAGTCGTTTCGCCACGGGGAGTGCGCGTCCGTTGGCGGGACGGCATCTTCTGATCGTGCTGATGCTGCTGCTGACCGCGATTTCGCAATTCGCGATTTCTCCGAAAATGCACGCCCTGCGCGCCGAAGTTGGAATCATCGATAACGTGCCCTTGGACAATCCGCTACGCCGCGAATTTGACCGCCTGCACGTGTGGTCAGAAAAGTTCGAGCAGGCCGTGCTTCTACTCGGCCTGGTGGCAGTGTATGCAACCGCGGACACCTTCCGCTAAGGGTTAGCCGAGCTCCGGGCGTTCCTTCGGTATGCTCAGGGCAGGCTCCCGCCCGGCGAGACGCCCGTCGCTCCACCGACTATTCGCCCACAATGATTTATTCTTTTGCTTGCAGTGAGAGCTGATAACGGAGAGCTGAGAGCTTCCCATGAAATCTGGCATCATCGGTCTGCCGCAGGTCGGCAAGACATCTTTGTTTCGTATTCTGACCAAGGCGAATCTTTCCGAGCATGCGCTTGCGAATCCGCGCGAGGCCCATATCGGAGTCGCCAAAGTCCCCGACGAGCGCCTCGACAAACTGGCCGCGCTCTACAACCCCAAGAAGCTGACGCATGCCTCGGTTGAATACGTCGACGTTGGCGCCATTGGCCAGGACGCTCTGAAAGAGACCGCCTATATCGGCCATCTGCGCCAGGTGGACGCGCTCATCCACGTTCTCCGGGCCTTCGAAAGCGATGAGATTCCGCACGTCGGCCCGATCGATCCCCTGCGCGACATCAAGAATGTCGAATTCGATCTCATGGTGAGCGACTTGGGTCAGATCGAAAAGCGGCTGGAACGCCTGGAAAAAGATTTAAAGAAAATGAAAACGCCGGAACTGGAAAAAGAAAACGAGTTGCTGATCAAAGCCAAAGCCCAGATCGAAGCCGAAAAGCCGCTGCGCGAAATGGAGATGACGCCGGACGACAAGAAGCGCATCCGCGGCTTCATGTTTCTGAGCGAGAAGCCAATGCTCTACGTGCTCAATATCGGCGAAAGCACAGAACTCGGCAAGGATCTCGAAGCGGCAGCGGGAAGATATAAGCTGACCGAAGTAGCCGCGCGTCCGAATGCCGGAACCAGCGCCATCTGCGGCAAAGTGGAAGCGGAACTGGCGGAGATGAGCGATGAGGACGCAGCCGAATTCTTAGGCAGTTACGGGCTGACCGAAAGCGGCCTCTCGCGCCTGATCCGCAAGAGCTATCACCTGCTCGGGCTGATCTCTTTTTTCACCGCCGGCGAAGACGAATGCCGCGCCTGGACCATTCCGCTGCACACGCGAGCCCAGAACGCCGCCGGCGCCATTCACTCCGACCTGGAAAAGCATTTCATCCGCGCCGAGACGATTCGCTGGGACCAGCTGCTCGAAGCGGGTTCCGAAGCCAATGCCCGAGCCAAGGGCACCCTGCGCCTCGAAGGCAAGGATTACATCGTGCAGGATGGGGATGTGATGCACATACGACACAGCGGATAATCGCTCTCACCCTATCCTCCGAGCTCCCACCTCAGCACCTCCCAACAGGCGCTGGCGGATGGAATCGTAGAAGCCCGAAACGTGGGCCTCAAAGTCCGCTAACTGCATGTCGGCTGTGACATGAATGCGTGGCAAGGCAAACCGATCGGCTTTCGCATCAACTCGACCTCCAAAATTCATGAAGCCGAAGCGGAAACCAGCTTGCTTCGCGAGCCGATAATCTCGTGCGGTCACCGTTGCAGCATTCCCAAAGGGATAGCCAAAAGCCCAAATCGGTTGTCCAAGGGCCGTTTCGAGCACGCGGCGGCTTTCTGAGATCTCTCGCCACGCCAAGTCCTCCGGTGCGCGCGCCAGAATCGGATGCGAAAGCGTATGGGCGCCCACACTCATTCCAGCGGCGGTTAGTTGCCGTAGTTCGCCGATGTCAAGGATGAGAAATCTGGCGGCAAGAACTGGGTCGTCGAAGAACTGCTCGCTCCAGTTTTCGGGGAGCTTAAGCTGGTCTCGAATTTGATCAAGTAATTCGCGTCTAAGTTTTCCATCGAACTGGGAAAGCCGTTCGACCAGGTTCCACCAACATGAGTGTCTGGCATGGGACGCAATGACACACGAATCGACGCCAGCTTCGGGGAGTTGGAGAACGACGTTTCCTTTGGCATCCAACAACATCAGATAAAGTTCGTCATACCAGAGCAGGGATGGCGTGTCGCCCGCCGACGCGCCGGTCGCGAAGAATAAGGCGGTCAACCCGAGCTCCTGAAGAATGGGCACCATTTCCGTTCGTACGTTCCGCAGCGCGTCGTCACACGTCAACAGGATCGAGCGCGGCGGAACCGAAAGCCTCCCTTCGAACCAGTGCACAAAATCGTCCGGGGACATTACGTGATAGTGCTTTTTCAAGAACCGCAATTGTCGTCGCAGCGAGTCCGCGTAGACGAGGTTGCCATCCAAAGCCTGATTTCGAATTTTGTATCCGGCGGGGAACACACCATGGTAGGTCACGATCGCTGGATCGGCTGGCGCCCAGTAGCGCAGGTAGCCGCTCCCGGATAGCGCGGGGAAGAGCACGTGTTTTAGAGCAGGACTGACGAATCTCATGCTGCGTCTATTGGTGCGTCGATGCCGAAAGAATTGTAATAGGGCTCACGCGACGCCACACGCGCATATCGTTAGCGCGATCTTCTTTCAGTAGCCGTAATCTCCATCGAAGAATTGAAAATCCACCGGCAAAGCCTCGCCCAGTAAATTCACAGGATCGTAAAGCGCTATCGGTTGCTTGTACTGGCGCCAGTAACCGTTCCATGCCAGAGCCTCGCTCAGCATCGGAACCGAAGCCTGGGCTCGGATTCGGCAAGCGTCTGGATTGAGCCGGGCCGCCATTGTAACCATCGCGGCGGCAAGATTCCAATCATCCGTATTTGCCGAGTCCACCACGAGGTCGAGTAATCTGGTCTCCCACCCCGCGTTTCCGGTAATGAAGTAACCGACGAGCTCGGCATTCCGCCGCAACAAAAATCCTTGCATCTTAACGTGAGGACATTTCAGCAGATGGTTCAGATCTGAGACAGTCCGCGGACAAAACGTCCAGGGGCGCTTGGTGCCGTTTAATATCGACAATAACGAATCATCGAATTGATTCACCGGATCAAAATCCCATCCCGCGCTTCGTCGCCTGCGATTGCGTGCGGGATGTGTCAGTCCGTGAACTAACCGGAAAGTTGATCGAACGGTTCGCGTTCGCGTCTGAAACTCGCGCCACGGGCGAAGCCAGGCTCCATATGTAACCGCGTCTCCGATGTATCGGAACCCCAGGTTCGGAAGGATGTGCCGCGTAGGGCCTGTGCCGCCGATGATGAAGGAGGTAGGAGTCATTTCCATCAGCTTACGGAACAGCACTTTGCCCACCCCTCGAAATGAAGGGTCTGCACCCCAGTCCGTCATCGTCAGGCTTTTGACAAGGGTTCCATTTGGAAGACGAAAATTCACCGGGCAAATCCCGCAATGCGCAATGATTCTCCCACCCTCTTCGAGTAGATAACTGCGTCCGCCCTGCCAACTGGCCCTTGGATGGAGATACTTCCACGTGAGCAACTGAGTTGCGGCGTGAAACTCCGAAGGCCCAAACTTGTACACCCCGGCCAGGAACTGAGCCACGGCTGGAAGATCTTTCGGTTCGGTGGATCTGAGCGTTCCGGTCATTGTCATTATCATTCGATCAAGCTGCACTAAATACACATCTAGTGCACATGAAAGAATCGATCCAGCAAGAACATGCAAGCCGCTCCAACAAAGACCAATAGCGCCATCCTCACACCCGGCTCCTTATTCACTTCGGGAATCAAATCCGAAGCCGCCACATAGATCGTAACGCCCGCCGATAGCGGCAATCCGAAGCTCACCTCGTACCGGAACACAGCCATTGTCATCACTCCAGCCACGGTGGCCGCGCCCAGCGCCACCGACGCTCCCCAGGCAAACGCACGGCTTCGCCCGCTGGCCAGCATCACCGACGAAATGGTGAATCCCTCTGGAATTTTGTGCAGAAAAACTGCCACGAAGATGATCCAGCCGAGCGCCGGGGACACGAGAAATCCCGACGCGATCGCAATGCCATCGAAGAACGTATGAATCAGCAAGCCGATCAGCACCGAGTATCCCTTGTGAGCGTGGACGAACTCGTCGGCGTGCGTCTCTTCTCCAAAGTGGAAATGTGGGGTGACGGTGTGCTCAAAGAAATGCACCAGCAAATACCCACCCAGGATGAGAAAGCCGGAGTAAGGGCCGCGCAGCTTGATGCTCTCCGGCACCATCTCGACCAGCGCGGTAGCCAGCATGAAACCAGCGCCGAGCGCAACGAAGTAGCGAAGATAAGAGCGCTCCCAATTCCGCTGGACGATGATGGCGCCGCCGAACACGTTCGCGCCCGCCGCCGTTAGCCCCAGCAGCACACTGGTCAGAATGGGAGACATGAGGAATGAGGATAGCAGGTTGTCGGATCGGCGCAGGCGGCTTAGCAACCCCAGATTTTGTCATCCCGAGCAAAGTGAGGAATCTGCAGTCCGCTGCAAGATGCAGATCCCTCGCTTCGCTCGGGATGACAATCTACAAGAGATATCGTTGCTGCGCCCCAGCTTCACTTCGACGTCGTCGATCCGATCGTTGCTTCACCGGTGGTTTCGTCCGCGCATGTGGACGACTCCTTCGTCACTATTTCATAACCTTCAGGCGGCTGGAATGTCGCCGCATCCGGCTCGCTCTGGCTCAGGCTTGTCAACTCGCGGGTCGTTTTGCCAGAGCGGGGATCGTCTCTTACGTCGCGCACCAATAAGCCGTTCAAGCCAACGGTAAGGGCCGTCCATATCTCCGAGGTGCTGACCAAGGGCGCATCGTTGCCCGCCACACCTGCGGGAATCGTCGTAGTGTATCGGCGTCCACGAGCTTCAACACCCTGAATCGACTCGGTTCCTAAATTCTCCGATATAATTTTTGACTTCGGGCCACTGACCACCGATACGTCGTCGCGCATCATTCTCGAGCAAGTATGTTCCGCCTCGGGCGTGGACATCTTGAAAACGTGCGCGAGCTTGCCCGGAGAGTGCCAGGCGGTTTGGGTTCGGGTCACAGGATCATAGACTATGACATGGGTTTGCGGCGCCCGGACTCCCGACGTGATGGTCGTTGCGGTCAGTCGGCGACCCTGCGAGTCCAGCGCTTTTACCTCGGTGGTCTCACGAGTGATGGTGGTCCCGTCGGTTAGGGTTTGCACATGCGTGGTCTTATACTCCGCGGTGTACGGTGCTTTTGCCGCCCGTGTTTCCGCGGTTACGGACGGGTGGCTCCGCGCAGCCTGGCTCGCGACCTGGCCCGAAGCTGACAACGCCAATCCCGCGACCGCAACCAACGTCATAGCTCTCTGCGTCATAGTTCTCTGCGTCGTAAGTTCTCGCATTTCACCACTCCCGGCTAAGTTCAGCGCACGAACAGTCTGACATTGCCCCAGCCACAAAGCAACTGCTGGCGTTCTTACGCCGCATCGCGCACCGCCAGCTATAATCCGCTGTAACTGAAAGCTGATGACTGACAGCTGCTCCTGATGCGCTTCGAACTTTTCGTCGCAACCCGCTATCTGCGCGCCAAACGCCGCCAGGCGTTCATTGGCGTCATCACGGGAATCTCCATCCTCGGAGTAGCTGCGGGCGTGGCCTCGCTCATCGTCGCGTTGGCCATCAACAACGGTTTTCGGCAAGACTTGCAGGCGCGGCTGCTCGGTTCTACCGCGCACATCAGTTTGCTGCGGGTGGAGAGCGACGGCATTCACGATTGGCGTCCGCTGCTGGAGAAGTTGTCGACGCAGCCGCATGTGGTGGCGGCGGCTCCGGCGATTTACGAGCAGGTGCTGATTTCGCGCGGCCCGCGAGCCCGCGGCGCGGTGCTCAAGGGAATGCTGCCGCAGTATGAGCGCAAGGTCAGCGATCTGCTGAACTCCGTGACGCTGGGATCGGCGGCGGCGCTGGACGAAGCTCATGTGGAGCCGGGTCTTCGACCCGGCTTGGACGGGGCGGAGCCCCGTCCCCCCACACACACTCCACTCGCAGAATCCCCCGATGACCTCGCCGGAGTGCAGCGGCGCGTCGCGGCGATGCCTCCGATCATTCTCGGCAAAGACATGGCGGACGAACTAGGCGCGACCGTCGGGTCGGTCGTGCTGGTAACGTCTCCGCAGGGAGAGCTCACCCCGTTTGGCATGGTGCCGAAGTACATTCGCTTTCACGTCACCGGAATTTTCAACTCTGGCTTCTACGACTACGACTCATCCTGGGCGTTCATCCGGCTGGCCGACGCGCAGGAATTGTTTGGCTTGGGCGACGTGATCTCGGTCATCCAATTCAAGATCGACGATATCTATCAGGCCGGAGACGTTGCCCACGATCTCGAACAGGCCGCCGGTCAGGGTTTCATGACCACCAATTGGATGGAGCAGAACAAGCCTCTGTTCCATGCGCTGAAAATGGAGAAGGTCGTCACATACATTACGATTGGGTTGATTGTTCTCGTCGCCGCGCTCAACATTCTGATTTCGCTCATCATGATGGTGATGGAGAAGACCAAGGACATAGCTGTACTGATGTCGCTGGGAACCAAGAGAAAACAGATTCTGTTGTTGTTTATCGCGCAGGGAATGCTGATCGGGGTGATTGGCACGGTGATAGGACTGATCATGGGCTATGCGATTTCTTGGGTGGCAGGGCACTACCACTTCATTTCGCTCTCGCCCGAGGTCTATTCCATCGACTACGTTCCGTTTGCGCCGAGCGGGTGGGATGGCGTGAAGGTGGCGCTGGGCTCAATTCTAATTTCGTTTGTCGCCACGATTTACCCCTCCTGGTCGGCGGCGCGCATTCTGCCAGCTGAGGCGTTGCGCTACGAGTAGAGCTGAACTCACGCCGGTTGCGGCTCTTCTCCCGAGCGATGTTTACACGCCGCTGCCATCAGTGACCACGGTCACATTGCACTTATTTTGCCGAGGTATACAGTTTTTGCATACCTGGTTTTCGTCGGCCAATCGCGAGAACAGGTTGTTCCTCCTCGCCCTTAGCGAGATCGCGGTCTCATGGATCATGATCTACATGATCTAATGGATCAGGTCCACTGGATCGCGGTCTCATGGACCAACGACCGCCTTCTCCCGTAACAGCGGGAAGCGGCGCTGATACTTAGGAGGGCAAGTTTGCATCCAATAGCTCAAGATCCTCTGCTGAGGGTCGAAGGGTTAAGTAAGAGGTTTCGCTCAGGCGAAGCCGAGCTGGTGCTCTTTGAGAATCTGTCTTTTGAGGTCGCCAAGGGAACCATGCTGGCCATCGTGGGCCAATCGGGTGCCGGAAAGAGTACCTTATTGCACATCATGGCGGCGCTTGATCGTCCGTCGGCCGGTGCCGTATACTGCGCCAACTCCCAAGTGAATGCGCTTTCTGAGGATGCCGCCGCCGAGTTTCGTAACCGCCAAATCGGTTACGTATGGCAGTTTCACTACCTCCTGCCGGAATTCACCGCCCTGGAAAACGTCGCCATGCCCTTGTTGACGCGCGGACAGGCGCTGTCTACGGCCAAACAAGAAGCTTCGCGGTGGTTGCGCGAAGTAGGACTCGAGTCGCGGTCGCATCATCGTTCCGGAGAGCTTTCTGGCGGCGAACAGCAACGGCTCGCCCTGGCGCGGGCGCTCATCACCCAGCCGCAAGTCTTGCTGGCCGATGAGCCTACCGGCGATCTCGATGGCCGCACCGGAGAGTTGGTTTTTGAGTTGGTCGCGCGGCTACACCGCGAGCATCAGTTAACCTCTTTAATCGCCACGCACAATCTGGCCTTTGCACGACGGTGCCATAGGGTTTTGCGGTTGGATCAGGGCAAAATAGCGGAAGTGGCGCCCGAATCGCTTCCGGCGTAACGAAAGGCAGAACGGGGACACTAATAGAGAAGAGAGTAGAAGAGCTAAAAGTCAGAGTACCCGAAAGTAAGGCCGGACGGGTTACTACAAGCCGAATATCGCTTGGGAGATTAGGCGATATGAATGCATAATGAAGTAGGGTCATGGGTTTGGCGGAGGGAATCGGGCCTCCGCAGAAACTCGGGGGAACGAGTATATGTTTGAACGCTATACGGAGAAAGCCAGGCGCGTCATCTTTTTTGCGCGGTATGAGGCCAGCCAGTTTGGCTCTCCTTACATCGAGACCGAGCACCTTTTGCTCGGACTGCTGCGCGAAGACAAAGCTCTGACCAATCGTTTTCTGCGCTCGCATGCCTCGGTGGAATCGATCCGGAAGCAGATCGAAGGCCACACCACGATCCGGGAAAAGGTTTCCACCTCGGTCGATCTTCCCCTGAGCAACGAATGCAAGCGCGTGCTGGCCTACGCCTCCGAAGAAGCGGAGCGCCTTTCGCACAAACATATTGGAACGGAACACCTGCTTCTGGGATTGCTGCGCGAGGAAAAATGCTTTGCGGCCGAGATTTTGCACGAACGCGGATTGCGCCTTTCCACCATCCGCGAAGAACTCGCCCGCACCAGCCAGGAAAAAGCGGCACCGCAGCGCGGACAGCGCGAATCGTCCCTGTTGAGTGAGTTTTCCCGCGACCTCACGCAGTCGGCCATGGATAGCCAACTCGATCCGCTGGTCGGCCGCGACACTGAAGTCGAGCGCGTAGTTCAGATTCTGTGCCGCCGCACCAAAAATAATCCTGTCCTCATCGGCGAGCCGGGAGTAGGCAAGACGGCGATCGTAGAGGGTCTCGCCCAGCGCATCGCCGACGGTGAAGTTCCTTCGTTCCTGGCCGACAAGCGCATTCTGGCGCTAGATCTTTCGCTGATCGTAGCCGGCACCAAGTATCGCGGACAGTTCGAAGAACGCCTCAAGACCATCATGAAAGAGCTGATGGAGTCGCAGAATTCCATCATCTTCATCGACGAACTGCACACGCTAGTCGGCGCGGGATCAGCGGAAGGCTCGCTAGACGCCGCCAATATCCTGAAGCCGGCTCTGTCGCGTGGCGAAATCCAGTGCATTGGCGCGACCACGCCCGCCGAATATCGCAAGTCGATCGAAAAAGACCGCTCGCTAGAGCGCCGATTCCAGGCTGTAAAAGTTCCGCCGCCCAACGAAGTTGACGCGGTAAAGATTCTCTTTGGCATCAAGGAGCGCTACGAAAAATTCCACGCCGTCACCTACACCGACGACGCTATCAATTTTTCCGTGTCGCATTCGAACCGCTACATTCCCGACCGTTTCTTGCCGGATAAAGCCATCGACCTGATCGACGAAGCTGGAGCGCGCGTGAAGCTGCGCCAGACCACGCTTCCCGAAGAGTTGACCGAAGTCCAGAAGCGCATCAAGTTCATCGTCCACCGTATGGAGAACGCCATCGCGAACCACGAGTTCGAAAAGGCGCGCTTCTACTCCGACGAAGAACGCAAGGAGCGCGAGAACCTGCGCGCCCTTCGCGAAAAGTACCACCTCGATGAATCCTCCACCGGCGTAGTGGGTCGCGAGGACATCGAGGACGTGGTCAGCCGCTGGACCGGCGTCCCCATCACCTCGATCAAAGAAGAAGAGACGCAAAAGCTGTTGCGCATAGAAGAAGAGCTGCACAAGCGCATCATCTCGCAGGAAAAAGCGATCAGCGCACTGGCGCGCGCCATCCGCCGGTCCCGCGCTGGATTGAAAAGTCCGAACCGCCCCATCGGCTCCTTCCTGTTCCTGGGACCGACCGGCGTAGGCAAAACTGAAGTCGCGCGCACGCTGGCGCAGTTCATGTTCGGCAGCGAAAAAGCTCTGGTCCGTTTCGATATGTCCGAATTCATGGAGAAGCATTCCGTATCGAAGCTGATCGGTTCGCCTCCGGGATACGTTGGTTACGAAGAGGGTGGCCAACTGACAGAACGTGTCAAACGTGCGCCATATTCTGTCGTTCTGCTCGACGAAATCGAGAAGGCGCACCCCGACGTATTCAACATCCTGTTGCAGGTTTTTGAAGACGGCCAACTCACCGACGGCCTTGGCAACACGGTCGACTTCAAAAACACCATCATCATCATGACCTCGAACATCGGCGCGCGCCACCTGATGAAGCGCGAGGGCCTCGGGTTCCAGTCGTCCAAAGACGAGATGGTTTCCGAGAAGGTCGAAGACCTGGTGAAGAGCGAGGTCAAGAAGACCTTCAATCCGGAATTCCTGAACCGCGTGGATGAAATCATCCTCTTCCTGGCGCTCAGCGAAGCCGACCTGATCCAGATTCTCGAACTCATGGTCAGCCAACTGAACCAGAACCTGGCCCAGCGTTCGATCACGGTAACGGTAGCCGACGAAGCCAAGAAGTGGATTCTGAACCAGACGCTAACCGACCGCAGCTACGGAGCGCGTCCGCTGCGTAGAGCATTGCAGAAGTACATAGAAGATCCACTCTCGGAAGCGCTGATCCAAGGCACGATAACGACGCGCCCGGCGTTCATCGAGGTCTTCCTCGAAGACAACAAGCTGTACTACCGCCCAGTAGACGCAGAGAAAGCCGAAGGCGTTCTGCTGTACGAAAGTTAAGCTCGCGTACGGACGGACGCGTTCGTCCGTCCCCGCGAAGCGAAGCGAGCGAGGTTTTAAGCCGTCAGCGAAAGCTGGCGGCTTTGCTTTTGCGGGTGTAGGGACGGCCGTCGGAATTCATCGCTAAGCTATTGATTCCAAAAGATCGAACTGGGAGGGGTCGAGGGGTCTCCCAAAACCGAGATTCCGGATTCGCGCGGCGAAGGGAACTCGATTAGGTCTGAAGATCCTAAGAGCGAACAGCCCCAAGCGAACAGCACTAGAAAATCGATCTCCACAATTGACCGCAACACCGACTTATGCTTTACTCGATGCAATCGGGGCTGGCTCATAGCAGTTGCTTGGAAATACGTACCAAAATTCCGGGGCGTGAGACCGAGGTGCGTCATGAAGTCCAGCTCGTATTCAGCACTAGCAGTGTCCCTTCTTGCAGTTGCCGTTTTAACCCTAACCCCGAGTGCCAGTGCGCGTGAAACCGTTCTGCCCGCTGGAACCCTTCTGCAATGCACCATGAATGAACCGAACTTTTCGTCCGCCACCGTTGCCATCGGAGATCCCGTGCTCTGCCATCTGCATTCGGTAACGGAATTCGGCCATCAGACTTTTCCCCGCGGAGCCTACCTCGTTGGCCATCTGGAATCGGCGCAAGATCCCGGCCATTTCTGGGGCAAAGGCAACATGAGGCTGGTGTTTGATCGCATCGGACTGCCGGACGGCGACCTGCCGCTCGACGCCAAGGTCATCGCGACCCGCGGCTACAAAGTTGATAAAACTGGCGCCATCGACGGTAAAGGCCACGCCAAGCGCGACATCGTCGAATGGATGATTCCTCCGCTCTGGCCGTGGAAGATTATCATGTTGCCGGCCCGCGGCCCGCGTCCCACGCTCAAGGGCGAGAGCACGCTGGAACTGCGCTTAATGGATGACGTGCAGATTCCGCAAGTCTCGGCCAACAACGGCCCCGACTGGCATTTCTTCGGGAAACCGCGGATGGAAAACGACTCGTACTATCAGAGTGCGTCTTACCAGGGCACTTCTTACCAAAGTGCCGGCGCGTCGGGGGATAACACCATTCCCCAACTCGCAATGCGCAATGCAAACGTAAGAGTCATGTCGAGCGAGCAGGCAACGACTGCAATGGCTGAGGACAACCCGCACTTCGTCTACGCCAGCTATGTCACCAAGGGCGCGGCAGGCAGCGACGGAGCTCCGGGAGTGCCGGTGTTTGTACTCAAATCAGGCATGGTTCTGGAAGTCGGCAATTACACTTATCAGGACGGCCGCATCAGCTATGAACTCGCCAGCGGCGGAAACGGCGTAATCAGCGCCGATGAAGTCGACTGGAACACAACCACCCACATCAACACCCAGCGCGGCGTAAGGACGATGCTGCGAGGTGGACATCCAGGCACTGGTACAGCGGGCTTCTGAAGGGAGTCTGCATTCAGCATCCAGCGGCCGTCGGCAAAAGAGCTGGCGGCTTTTGCCTTTGCTCGCGTGGGGACGGGCGCCCTCGCCCGTCCAGCCGAGCGCAGCTCGGCAGCCTTGCCCGCCGTTGGCCAATTATCCTGCGACCAGCGGGCGCGGAGCGTCATCCATTGGAGCGGTGGGAACAGCCGAGGCTTCGAAGGGGATTCTATGTCCAAAATCAACATCGCCGAAAAGTTCGCCAAAATACACGACTATTACAATCCCCGCATCGCGGCCGAACTCAACGGACAGTATGTGAAGTTCGTCAAGTTCGATAGCCCGTTCGTGTTCCATCATCACGATCACGAGGACGAAATGTTCCTGGTTGTCAAAGGCCGCTTCCGCATGGAGTTCCGCGACCGGCACGAATGGATCGAGACGGGAGAGTTTATCGTGGTGCCGCGTGGAGTCGAGCATCGTCCAGTGGCAGAGGAGGAGTGCTGTGTTCTGCTCTTTGAACCAGCCACCACGTTGAACACTGGCAATATCGAAAACGAACGGACTGTGCACGAACTCGAGCGGGTTTGACGGGAAGCTCTTCATCATTGAAACTCTATCCACCCGAAATGGAAATCATTGTCTACTCCGCGCCCTGGTGTCCCCATTGCCGGGAGGCCAAGCGCTTCCTCGACCAGCACCAACTGGCATATACCGACATCAACATCGACGCCACTCCGGAAGCTGCCGCTGAGGTCGTGAAACGGACGGGCAAGCGCGCCATCCCGCAGTTTGTGATTGATGGAGAATGGGTTCAGCCATACTCGCCAGACGAAGGGTTCCTCTACGACGAGATGGCTAAGCGGCTAGGGGTTGAGCCATAGTTGTGAGTGTGTGGAGGCTTCCATGGAATCCTTGCTTCAAGACATGCGCTACGCGCTGCGTCAACTGAGCAGGTCGCCCGGATTCACGCTGACCGCCGTGCTTACGCTGGCCTTCGGCATCGGGGCCACCACGGCCATCTTCTTCATCGTGGAAGGGGTGCTGCTGCGACCGTTGCCATTTCCCAATCAAGCCCAACTGGTCACGCTTGGCGACATTGTGGAGGGCGTGAAATACGGTGCTGGCACACCCGGCGTCACCGCGCCAGGCATTCGCACGTATATGCGCGACACGCGTGCCTTCTCCAGCCTGG
>Ga0074044_10002654_pt1 | contig 15587 bp, 12 predicted proteins | sample BogForMeECP23OM1_FD_94443 | JGI IMG/M metagenome (GOLD analysis project Ga0074044, IMG submission 94443) | Bog forest soil microbial communities from Calvert Island, British Columbia, Canada - Bog Forest MetaG ECP23OM1 | ecosystem: Environmental > Terrestrial > Soil > Wetlands ...
CGTGACCGGCGAGAGGCCGCGTGCCAGTGAGCGCGTCTGGCCAATGGCCTCGCGCACGTTTTTGGCGATGTCACCGGCACGTTTCGCGGCGTCTTTGGACTGTGGTGTCAATTTTTGTTCCAGCACCTGGCTCATCAATTCTATGCCGGCCAGATGCTGGCAAAGGCCGTCGTGCAAATCATGTCCGATGCGGCGCTGTTCGCGGTCGCTGATTTCGAGGATTTCCCGTTCCAGCCGTTTGCGTTCGGTGATGTCACGCACGAAGCCGGCGAAAATCCGCCGGTCCGCCAGCCGGACTTCGCTCACGGAAAGGTCCATTGGAAAAATCGCGCCGTCTTTGCGCCGCCCGACCGTTTCGCGTCCGATGCCGATGATGTTCGCGTGACCGGTGCGGAGATAATTGCCGATGTAAGCGTCATGTTGCTCGCGATGGGGCGAGGGCATCAGGACGCTGACGTTTTTGCCGATGATTTCGCGCGCCTTGTAACCAAAAATCTGTTCCGCCGCCCGATTGAAGGACTCGATGGTGCCGCGCTGGTCAATCGTGATAATGCCTTCGACCGCGGTTGCCAGTATCGCGCGCAGCCGCTCCTCGCTGTCGCGCAACGCGGACGCGGCCCGCTGCTGCTGCGCCCTCGTGCGCGTGGCGTGGTTGGATTTGAATTTCTCAATCCAAGCGAGCAGCTCGGCTCGGGACATTTTCCGGTAACCCTTCATTTCAAGGATGAAGGGAATATCGGGAAATCCGGCGCCGCTGCCAATCTCAAACGAGTGACCTGCCTCCGCCCAGAGGCTACGGCGCGGCGGGCGAGTGGCAGGTGGCGGGGAACCAGCGACGCGCGTTGAGCCGCTTGTCACCTGTCACTTGTCACGTTTTCCCTCAGTGGGTGAGCAGTTGCGACCGGTAATCGGTGGGGGACTGCCCGAGGAGTTTCTTGAACACGCGGTTGAAGTGAGTCAGCGACTGGAAGCCGACTTCAAACGCGATTTCGCTCACGCGCAGATTGGGGTTCAGCAGCAGGTTTTTCGATTTTTCGATGCGCACCCGCGCGACATAATCGGTGAAGTTGATGCCCGCGATCTTTTTGAACATTTTGCAGAAGTAAAACGTGCTCATGTTGACCGCCTTGGCCACCTGGTTCAGCGAAAGTTCCTCGGCCTGATGCTCGTGAATGAATTCTCGGGCGCGCTTGATGACCGGCGGCTCGGCGTTTTCCTGCTGGATGAAGACCTGATTACTCAATATGGCGAGGTGCTGGGCAAAAATAGTCAACAATTTGATGGCCGATTCGTGTTGTTTGGGGGAGACGACCTTGCCGGCAAAATAGGCTTTTCGCAGGGTCTCGCGGTTCACTTCCAATCCCCACTTTTCCGTCAGGTCAACCGTCCGCTCAAACTGGGCCTCGGTCGGTTTTTTCCGGAACAGTTGTCCGGTCTGAAGGAAGCCAATCAAACGGTCGCTCAACCGCACTGGTATGGCTGTGTCGCAAAGTCCGGCGGCGCAGGTAACCGTCTGCGGTTCGCTCACGGCTTTGGCGCAAAGCCGTTCCTGCACCTGCAAACACGTGGCGCAAGCGCGGCTCTTCTGCGATACCAACGCACAGAACGGGTTTTCATTCCGCTTGCCGTGGTGCGGCAACTGCCAGGTTTCCACCGGTTGCAGCGCCACCGGCAGCCCGGTCATGTCGCTGAAGGCGCGTTCGTATTCCCGGTAAACCCGGGAACCGACCAGCGCGTCCACCAGCGCGCGGTTGCCGTTTCCATTGCCGTTGCCGTTCGGGGCGGCCAGAGAGTTCGACCGAAGATGAACCGCGTCAGGGGGGCTGTCCGTATTTGGCTTCGCATATATTGTTTGCATGGCAGCAAATTAAGGGAAATGCGCGCTGGTTACAATTGGTGCACCACCTGATTGCAGTGTGGGGCAAAGAACTAGGCATATAAGGGAATCCCTTATTCGCCGTGCGAGCGCTGGCCGGTGCCGGCGGAGCCGCAGTTATATTCGCCGGGCGTGGATGACGAGTGACCCGTTTTGGCGGGCACTTTTCACGATGGCGGGCTTCGGTTGGCCCCGTTTTTTGATTTTCGGGGAAGCCCTTGGCAAAAACAGCATTGCCTTTCGGGCTGGCAGCGGGCAAACTCCACTGCTTCAGAGTCGGGGCGTAGCGTAGCCTGGCTAGCGCGCTTGTTTCGGGTACAAGAGGTCGTGAGTTCGAATCTCACCGCCCCGACCACTTTTTCAAATGACAGATTTTCGATTGCGGATTGCGGAATGGAAAATCAAAACAAACTCATTGTCGAAATCCATTCCATCCTCGCGCGGCTGGACTTGACACAAATTTTTCCCGAACCGCAGCCGGTGGAAGTGGAACTGGGCTGCGGCGACGCGTCATTTCTCGTGGATTACGCGAAACTGCACCCGGAGCGCAATTTTATCGGGGTCGAACGGTTGCTGGGCCGCCTCCGCAAATTGGACCGCAAGGGCCACCGTGCCGGGCTGACGAACCTGCGAGGCGTGCGTATCGAGTCGTCGTATTTTCTGGAATATCTGCTGCCACGGCACTCGGTTTCCGCGCTGCACGTTTATTTTCCCGACCCGTGGCCGAAGAAAAAGCATCGCCGCCACCGGCTCGTTGGCGAAGCGTTTCCCGGGATCGCCAGGGCTGCGCTCGCGCCGGGCGGCAAAATTTATTTGCGCACGGACGACGGGGATTATTTCGAACAGATGACTGACGTTTTCAGCGCGGACAAAAGTTTTAAGGAAATTGAAACGCCGGTTGAACTTGCGGAATTGCCGACGGATTTTGAGAAAGAATTTCGCGAACGAGGGATTAAGACTTTGTCTGCGGCGTATCAGTTAAAATCGTAGCAGCCGACGTGAGTTGGCTCAAATTTTCGATTTACGATATACGATTTACGCGGTGCATGGATTGAAGCTGGATTCGCCAATCGCCAATCGCCAATCGCCAATTGAGTCACACGTCAATCACCGGTCCATCGTCACCATCGGTTTTTTGGGGTGGCGGACGCTGGCGGCGCTGAAACGTGACGCGGGTGTTGCCGGCGCCGGTCAAAATGTTTAGCGCGATGGACACGACACTGATGATGATGGCGCCGAGAAACGCCGCGCCGAAGCTGTCCACCCGAAAATGGGGCGCGAGCAGGATACCGACGAAATAAAGCAGCAGCGCGTTGATGACGAGCGTGAACAGGCCGAGCGTGAAAATCAACAGCGGCAACGCCAGCAACATCAGAACCGGCCGGATGAAGGCATTGAGGATGCCGAGGACGAGCGACGCGATGAACGGGGAGAGGAAACTGCTGGTCTGGCCGAAGTGGATGCCTGGCACAATGTAGTACGCCACCAACACCGCGATGGTGTTGATGAGCCAGCTTTGCAGAAAGTGCAGAAATCGTCTGGTTCCGGGCTGCATGGTCACGCGCAAATCAGCGTCCTCCACAATGCGCCAGTTCATAAGCGAAAACAAGGAGCGTTTTTAATGGATTCCGGCGGGCCGTTGTTCCAATTTGTCTGCGTTGCCATGAAAACATCCATTTTTCTTTCCGCCATGTTCATCGGCCTGGCCACTGTGCCGGGAATGAAAGCCCAGAGCGTGATCGCGCCTGACGCGAAACTTCAAAAACTTGCCGGCGATTTTGCGTTCACCGAAGGCCCGACCTGCGACCGGGCCGGCAATGTGTTTTTCGTGGACCAGCCGAACAATCGCATCATGGAATGGAGCGTGGACGGAAAGCTTTCCACGTTCATGCAACCGTCCGGGTACGCCAATGGAATGTATTTTGATGCGAATGGCAATTTGATCGCCTGTGCCGACGAGCACAACCAACTTTGGTCCATCGCTCCCGATAAAAAAGTGACGGTGCTCGTTACGAATTATCAGAGCAAATATCTCAACGGGCCGAACGACGTCTGGGTCGCGCCCAATGGCGCAATGTATATCACCGACCCGTTTTACAAGCGCAAATGGTGGGATCATGACACGATGGCGCTTCCCAATCAGGAGGTTTTTTATCTTTCGCCCGACCATAAAAGTCTGGAACGCGTCACGGACGACCTCACCAAGCCCAACGGCATCACTGGAACGCCCGACGGAAAAACGCTTTTTGTCGCCGACATTCAGGCGGATCAGACCTGGCGCTATGATATTTTGCCCGACGGCTTGCTCACGAACAAAACGTTGTTTTGCCCGAAAGGTTCGGACGGCATGACGATTGACGCGGAAGGCAATCTTTACCTTTGTGCCACAGGCAGGAGCAACGGCGTGACGATTTTCGACCCGACGGGGAAACAGATCGGCCACATTGACGTGCCGGAAAAATGGTCCGCAAACGTTTGCTTCGGCGGCAAAGACCGTAAAACCCTTTTCATCACCGCCAGCACGTCGCTTTACTCGATTCGGATGAATGTCAAAGGCGCGAACCCGGCGAAGTGAGATGATTTATTGCCGGGCTTTTTGTTCTTCAACGGGTTCCTGCCGGTCAGGCGGACGTTTCAAATTCGACAGAAGAAAGAACCAGTAAATCGGCGCGAAGAAGGGGTTGATTCCCAGGGTAATGAGCATGTAACCGATCAAAATAAGCGGCCGGTTTCGAAATTGGCCGGTGGTGCCGTTCCTCAGCACCTCGCCTTCGGAGAACACGTTCAGGAAGGGCATCAGGTTGTTGTAAGGACCAACGGCCTTACCGCAATGTTTGCAAAACCACGCGGTGGGCGGTTGTTCGGTCAAACAATGGGGACAAACTTCCGTGGCTTCCGGTTCGGATAATTTTTGCTCAACCTCGGCATCCCACGGGTCCGGCGTGGCCGGCGCCTCGCGGACCCAGACAATCAGTCCCCACAAGCCGGCGAGAAACAAAAGCGCGATGCCCAACCCGGCGACGACCTGATATGGATCACTGGTTCCGAACATAAGCGTCGTTGCAATCTCCCATCGCGCTTTGGGCAGGTCAAGTGATAGTCAACGATTGTCGCGCGCGACAAAGCGGCCACATTGCGTTTGGATTCACCGACAAGATGCGGCCGGCAGACAGGAAACCATATCTGATACCAACCGGGCTTATTTTCCCAGGTGGTTTTCGATGCAGGTGATTAAATCATCGAGTTTGACAGGCTTGGCCAGAAAGGTGAATCCGCCGATATTGCCGCCAGTGGGTTGTGTTTCCTCCTTTTTGACGATGGCGGAGAGAAATACAATGGGGATGTTGCTCAACTTTTTGTCCTCTTTAATCCGGGCGGCCACCTCGTCGCCGCTGATTTCCGGCATCATCACGTCCAGCAGCACCAGGTCGGGCTGAAACTCGCGGGCGGCGGTGATGGCAGCCGCTCCCTCATTTTCCGTTCTCACATCATAGCGGCCGGTTGCCTCGAGGTTTCGCTTGAGCATGCGGGTCATTCCCACTTCGTCGTCAACCACCAGGATTTTCTTTTTTGTCATAAATCAACCCCTGTTTGGAATGGGAAACGCGATGCTCACGGCCGCACCGCGAACCCCCTTCCGGTTGGCGATTTTAATGGTCGCCCGGTGCAGTTCAATGATATTCCGGGACACCGACAACCCCAGGCCCGTTCCCGTGCCGACGGGTTTTGTGGTGAAGAAGGGATCAAAAAGTTTGTCGAGTTTGTCTTCCGGTATGCCGGTGCCGGTGTCTTCAACCAGCACCACCACCTTTTCGCCTGCCGGGCTTTGGCCCGCGGCCTCGGAGCCGGATGGCTGGCTGATGAAAGTTTTCACCGACAAGGTCCCGTTATTGCCCATCGCCTGGATGGCGTTCATGAAGACATTGATGAAAACCTGTTTAATCTTGTTCCGGTCCATCATGACTTGGGGGAGTTGCCCGGCGAGGTGTTTTTCCAGGGATATATGATTCCTGGTGAGTTCATGTCTGACCAGCAACAGCGACTCTTCAATCACTGAATTCAAATCCAGCGAGGCCAGACCAAGCTGTTCGGATCGGGAAAAATCCAGCAATCCCTTGACGACCACGTCCGCCCGCCGGACGGCATCCGCCATTTCCTGGATCGTTTCAATGGAATCGCGATCTCCGGTGTCTTTCGTCGTGCGGGTCAAATAGTCAACGCCCAACTGGATGACCGCCAGCGGATTTTTCACCTCGTGCGCTACGCCCGCAGCGAGGCGGCCGATGGATTCCAGTTTCGCCGTCTGGATGAGTTGCATCTGGGCGCTCTTGAGTTCTTCATGGGCCTGCAGCAGATGTTGATGCGTTTCCTTGAGACGATCAATTTGCTCGTTGAGGTACTTTGAGATCAAGCCGCTGAACGCGCCCACCAAAAGAAAAAAAACTGTGCGGAACATCCAGTTGGACATGGTCTGCGACAATCCTTTGGCCGCATCCATCGGCATGTATGGCCCGAGAACAAAACCGGCCACCAGGGCGGCGGCAACGCCCCCGTAAATCCCGAAACCCGCTGCGGCCAGGATGATCGGCAGGTACATCAGATGCAGCCAGGCAAAACCGGTTCCACCGGTCGCGCGAACCAACATGCCCACCCCGGCGATTAGCGCGAGAATGAGGAGGCTCAAGAGAACGGCCCGCGAACCCCTCGGCTCCCGCCATCGGTCCACCCAATTCCTTTCCTCTCCCGTGGCCGGTATTTGGAGATGAACGTCTTCGTTCTTTGGCCGATTCACGCCGTTGTCCATTTTGAATGTCGCAACTTAAGTGCTGGAACTGTTTGCGTTTGATTACGCCGGTTGCCGGACTTGTTCAAACAAAAATGACGGTTTTTTTGACGCCATGCAGCGGTGAAATTGCCCGGTGGATGCCGGCTTCCGATTTCACACCCGTCGATTTGCCTTTCCCTTCCGGTAACTGACCTTTTGACTCTTTGCTTCCGTCGCCGGCGGCGAGCCGTCAATCACGCGTTTGAGTTCCTTGATCTGGTCGCGGAGCAGGGCGGCCTTTTCAAATTGCAAATCTTCAGCGGCTTTGAGCATCTCCGTTTCCAGTTCGTTGATGGTTTCGGTGAGGTCAACATCGAGTTTTGCGTCGCGCAAGACGGCGCGGGCGTCGTTGCGATTTGATTCGTAAGTCGCGAGGCTTTCCTCCACGGCGCGGCTGACACTGCGCGGCGTGATGTTGTGTTCCTGATTGTAAGCGAGCTGCTTCTTGCGGCGGTATTCGGTGACGGCCAGAAATTTTTTGATGCTGTCGGTCATCACGTCGGCGTAGAGAATCACCTCACCGTGGAGATGCCGCGCGGCGCGGCCGGCGGTTTGAATCAAACTTGTTTCGCTGCGCAGAAAGCCTTCCTTGTCGGCGTCGAGAATTGCGACGAGCGAAACTTCCGGCAAATCGAGTCCTTCGCGGAGCAAATTGATGCCGACGAGCACGTCGAATTCGCCCTTTCGCAGCGAGCGCAGAATTTCGACACGCTCGATGGCGTCAATTTCGCTGTGGAGATACTGGACGTTGACGCCGATGCCGCGGAGGTAATCGGTCAATTCCTCGGCGGTGCGTTTGGTGAGCGTCGTTACGAGCGTGCGTTCCCTGGCGTCGGCGCGTTTGCGGCATTCCTCGATAAGATCGTCAATCTGGCCCTTGAGCGCTTTGAGCGTGACCTTCGGGTCAATCAGCCCGGTCGGGCGCACGACCAATTCCACGACGCCGGGTTGTGTAGCGGCGGGCATCCTGCCTGCCGGTGAGGGCGGCATCTTGCCGCCTGGGCTGATGTTCGAATTCTCGGCGCGCTTCGAACCACCAACGGTCCTTTCGCCGGGCAGGATGCCCGGCTGACCGGCAGGCAAGATGCCCGCCGCCACAGCCGCTTGTCGCGACCATTCCAATTCCCTCTGCGCCGGGGTGGCGCTGACATAAATCGTCTGGCCTTGCATCGCCTGGAATTCCGGAAAGTTCAGCGGACGATTGTCGAGCGCGCTGGGCAGCCGGAAACCGTGCTCGGCCAAAACCGTTTTGCGCGAGCGGTCGCCCTCGAACATCCCGCCGATTTGTGGCACGGTGGCGTGCGATTCGTCAATCACCAGAAGGTAATCCTTCGGGAAAAAATCAATGACCGTCGCGGGGCGCGAGCCGGGCGGGCGTCCGGCGATGTGGCGCGAATAATTCTCGATGCCGGAGCAAACGCCCATTTCCTCCATCATTTCGAGGTCGTATTCGGTCCGCTGCTTGATGCGCTGAGCTTCGAGCAATTTGCCGCGCTGTTCGAACCACGCGATGCGTTCGCCGAGCTCCTCGCGGATGGTGAGGATGGCGCGTTTCATCTTGTCGCCGGTGGTGACGAATTGTTTTCCCGGGAAAATCGTGACTGCATCTGGCAATTCAATTTTGTTTCCGGTCAACGGTTCAAAGCGCGTGAGCCGCTCGATTTGCTCGCCGAAAAATTCCACGCGCAGCGCGTCCTCGCGTCCGGCGGGACGGACTTCCACCGTGTCGCCGCGCACGCGGAAATGGCCGCGCTCAAACGCGATGTCGTTCCGGTCGTATTGCAAATCTACGAGGCGCGTAAGGAATTGTTCACGCGAAATTTCGCTGCCGACGCGGATGGGAATGACCATCGCCTCGTAATCCTCCTTGCTGCCGATGCCGTAAATGCAGGAGACACTGGCGACGACCACCACGTCGCGCCGCGCGAATAGCGAGCTCATCGTGGCAAGCCGCATCCGCTCGATTTCCTCGTTCCGGCTCGAATCCTTTTCGATGAACGTGTCGGTGCGCGGGATGTAGGCCTCCGGCTGATAATAATCGAAGTAGCTGACGAAGTATTCGACGGCGTTGTTGGGAAAAAATCCCTTGAACTCGGCGTAAAGCTGCGCCGCGAGCGTTTTGTTGTGCGAAATGACGAGTGTGGGCTTGTCCACATTTTTGATGACGTTGGCGATGGCGAAGGTTTTGCCGGAGCCGGTGACGCCAAGGAGCGTCTGGTGTTTCGCGCCGGACAGGATGCCGTCGGTCAGCCTCGCAATCGCTTGCGGCTGGTCACCGGCAGGTTTGAAGGGCGCGACGAGTTCGAACATGCAATGTGAAGGTAGAAGTCCTGCCAACCGGAGTCAACAAGGGGTGCTCGGCACGATGCCCTCACGTACCTGTTATAGCGACAGTCCAAAAATTCAGGAGCTCTTCCGTCGTTTCCGTAATTATTGTTTCAGGGTGTCGAACCAGGTTTTTGCGGCTGTCAGGCAAGGCACCCAGCCATCTTTATGGTTGGCGCCTGGATCGGGATCGATCAGTTGTACCTGCGAAGCGCCACGTGCCAGGAAGTTACTATAGGCAACCTGAGAATTGGCATAGGGCACCTGGTCATCAGCGAAACAATGATAGAGGTGCATGGGCGCAACCGGTTTCCATTGATCCACATCGTTGTCTCGCAATGCCTGGCGGAATGGACAGTTGGGATCATTCTGGAGGTTGGTCAGCAATGCGCTACTGAGGATGTTCGAAATGTTGCAGGCGGGCAGGGACAAGTTGATGGTCGAGCCGTCGATATTGCCGTTGAACAACGGTGGGATGGTGGTGGCGTAAGGCGGTGCGAACAGGTCAGACCAGGTTGAAGCCAGGGCATACACGCGCTGATAGGAAATGATGACATAGGCGTAATAATATGGGTTGGGCGGACAGCGGGCGGACAGCAGGTCACTCAATTCCACTCCGGACATGTCATACGGCCCGGCCATGGGCGCGCTGGCGGTAATGGTGAACTCGTTGGTATGATAATTCTCCAGTTCACGGTGCAGGGCCATCGTCGCGTGACCGCCTTGGGAATAGCCGGCCAGGAACAACTGGCTGGTCAATGGGATGCTGTTGCTGGCGCAAAACCGGCGAGCGGCACGCAGCAGGTCAACACACGCAGTTGCTTCAGTGCGAGCGTGAACATAGGGATGGAACCCGGGGCCATCGCCCAGACCCAAATAATCCGGCAGCGCGGCGGCATAACCTGCAGAACCAAAAATCAGGCCCACAATATCATCATCCGAGGTTCCGCCAGAGGGCACGTCATTGGTCAAAGTGGTGGTGCCATGTTGATAGCTGAGCAGCGGAAGCGGCTTTCCGACATTCTGCGGCAGAAACAATGCGCCGGAGGCCTGGATGCGTGCACCCAGTGGGTCAATGGTATCATAATCAATCTTGTAGAAATTCACCGCATACGTCGCGGCGAGACCCAGATTGTAATAGTTAAAATAGCTGTTGATCGTGGCGATGGAATAGGAATAAACCAGATTCGAAGCGAGTATGTTTCCGCGAGTGGCGGATGGAACCGCAACGACCCGGTAAAAACGTGCGAGCTGATTGGAAGCTGTGGAGTCGAGCCATTGAGTCTGAACCGTGGGCCAAGGTTGGTTGGCAGCCAGCGTAACCCAAATGCTGTCGGCGAGTCTATCCCGGCTCTGCACCGTGTAATTGGTCCCGGCACCCGCATTTGGCCAATTCATCAGAAAACCATTGGTTACTCTAGCTGAACTGATGAATGAAAAGCCGCCAGGGGGGTTCTGGGCCCGGGCTGGCGCGGTGGTGAACCATACGGTGATGGCCGACAGCAGGATGGCGCCAAGAGGTGTGAGTTGGGTTTTCATAATGTCAGGTTTTAGGTTGCAACCGTCCGGAGGGCGGATGGAAAAAGGATTGCGGGCGGGCGTTGAAAATGTGGCGGCCGACGTGGGGAGGCTTACCGCAAATTCGGAAATTGAAAATTGAAATGAGCCTCGTTGCCTCGGCGGCTGCCGGGGAATGTATTCCAGCCGCGCGATTTCCCAACCGCGAATCAAGATTACGAGCGTCGCGCCCGGGGACTAACAGCAGACCGGCGTAACCGCGACTTCGATGGGAAGCGGAGTCTTGCAAGAATGCCTCCTGAATTGATCCAGCATGGCAATTTCGTTTTTTGGATGGCGGCCCGACCACCCGCTTGACCTCCGAGAACGTTGGTGTTCTCGAACCCTTCTGTGAAACTAATTATAACCCGGAAATGAAATTTGTCCAGGGTGCGAAACTTTGGAAAACTTGTCGTTTCTTTAGATTTTGGCACCAAAAGGGCAAAGACGGCGGTGAAATTAACATTGGGGCTTGTCGCAGTAAAATTGGACATGTCAATGCGAAGGTAGAAGGGCAACGCGCGAGAGTCAATGAAGCGCCGCTTCAGTTGGCGTACAATTTGAGAATTTGGTGGGGCGAGCGTTCGCGCGAGCCGGACTCGGTGCGCTAAAGCAAAGCGGCGGCGGCCCGTCAGGAGCCTCGCCGCACCAGATGGTAGCAGTACCCAACCTCAAGACTTCTCCTGGTTGGAAACTCCGGTTACATTGATCTTCGTGAAACCCAATTCGTGGCGTCACAGTGTCACGCGTTACCAATGGTTGGTGCTCTTCGTCGCGTGGCTCGGTTGGGTGTTTGACTCGATGGACTCCACGATCTACGCGCTGGTTCTGCAACCCGCGCTGCATGATCTCCTGCGCTCGCCCGGCGGCGGATTTGTCACCAGCGAAGTCATCGGCTGGTATGGCGGAATCATTTTCTCGATTTTTCTGATCGGCTGGGCCATCGGCGGAGTCGTGTTTGGTGTTCTGGCGGACTATTTCGGGCGGACCAAAGCGCTGGTTTTCACAATCCTGATTTACGCCGTGTTCACCGGCATGGCCGCGCTGTCGCAGACCTGGTGGCAACTGGCATTGTTCCGGTTCATCACGGCGCTCGGCATCGGCGGCGAATGGGCGGCAGGCGCAGCATTGGTGGCGGAGGTGTGGCCGGAGGACAAACGGACCAAAGCGGCGGGCCTGCTGCAATCGGCATGGGCGGCGGGATTCCTGGTGGCGGCGGTTCTCAATTTGCTCCTGCGCAACTGCGGCTGGCGGCCCATCTTCGTGGTCGGCATTGCGCCGGCGGTCGTCGCGCTCTTTATCTTCTTGTGGGTCAAGGAACCGGAACGATGGGTCAAGGCACGCGCTGAAGAACAACGAGCCGGCGGGACGCGTCCGCCAAAACTGGCAGAGCTGTTTGCGCCGGGGCTGGCCCGCTCCACAATGGTCGGTTCTGGCCTGGCGTTTGTGGCTGTGTTCGGTTTGTGGGGCGCGACGAATTGGACGCCGACACTCATCCGCGCTTTGCCAGACTTGCAGGGCATGAACGCAGCTGGACTCGCGAGCCGCGTCAGTTACGCCACCATGCTGCTGAATGTCGGGGCGCTGGCCGGTTATCTCAGTTTCGGTCCGCTGGCCGATCGTGTGGGCCGACGGTGGGTCTTTGCCCTGATGTGTCTTGGCAGTTTGGTGCTGCTGCCAATCACGTTCCTGACACCGCGGACCTACGCCCAGGTGCTGCTGCTGTTGCCGCTGCTGGGCTTTTTCAACAACGGCATTTTCAGCGGTTTCCCGATTTATCTGCCGGAATTGTATCCGACGCGGATTCGCGCGACCGGCGCCGGTTTTTGTTTCAACGTCGGTCGGGTGCTGGCGTCCACCGGTCCGTTTGTGACCGGCTATCTGGTCACGGTGCTGGGCAGTTTTGGCCGTGCTGCCAGCGCAGTGGCCGCGATTTATATCGTCGGACTTCTGATTCTGCCGTTCGCGCCTGAAACCAAAGGCAAACCACTTCCACCGTGAGCGTCGGCGAAGAAACAATCCTTTTTGATTGAATCGGCGGTGGGATTCCTCAAGTCTTTGGTTTCCTTCAAACTATGAGAACGATCATTGCATCGGCAATTCTGTTTTCGTCTTTGATTTTGTCGCACGCCGAAATTCTGGCCCCGATCCCGCTCTGGCCGGACGGCGCGCCCGGTGCCTTGGGCAAAACCACCAATGACATCCCGACCCTCACGCCGTATCTGCACGCCCCCACACATTCCACGGACGCGGCGTTGGTAATTTGCCCGGGCGGCGGCTACGCCCATCTCGCGCCGCACGAAGGAAACGATTACGCGCTCTGGCTGAACCAGCATGGTGTCACCTGTTTTGTTCTCAAATACCGGCTCGGTTCGAGCGCGTATCATTATCCCTCAGAGTTTGAGGATGTGACGCGAGCAGTGCGATGGGTGCGGGCGCACGCCGATGATTTCAACGTTGACCCGCATCGCGTCGGCATCATGGGTTCCTCGGCGGGCGGGCATCTGGCGGCGACGCTGCTGACCCATTTCGATTTCGGCAACACAAATTCGGACGACCCGATTGAGCGGCAAAGTTCGCGGCCGGATTTGGGCATTTTGTGTTATCCGGTCATCACCATGGGCGCATACACCCACGGGGGTTCAAAGGAAAATTTGTTGGGCAGACATCCGTCGCGGAACTTGGTGAAGCTGCTTTCCAACGAATTGCAAGTGACGACGAACACGCCCCCATGCTTCATCTGGTGCACCTACGAGGACGAAACCGTGCCGATGGAGAACAGCCTAATGTTCGCCGAGGCGCTGCGAAAAAACCATGTGCCGTTCGATTTGCACATTTACCAGAAGGGCGGACACGGCATGGGGTTGAAGGACAAACCGCCTTTCGCGCATCCGCATCCGTGGACCGGCGACTGTTTGTTCTGGCTGAAGCAACAGGGCTGGGTCAGGGACTAGATGAAACGCCGGTCGTTGAAACATTTGCTCGATTATTGCACCACCGAAAACACTGCGTCCCGAAGGGACATTTTGAAAATAGCCCGGCGTTTGAACGCCGGGGAATCGTGTTATCGCAAACGAGTCCCGGAGGGACGGCTGCCAAAGGCGTTTGTTTTCGGTCGTCCCTGCGGGACGTGACATTCTCTCCAGTCTGTCCCGGCATTGAAATGCCGGGTTATTTTCGATTGTTCCTTCGGAACAGAATGCCAGCTTAAAAATTGTGATGCGCACCGCAGCTCCTGGAACGAAAGAATTATTCTCGACAAAAGTGGCGGGTGCGAAATAGCGTCTTAGCCGTGGGAAAAATCATGTCAATGACTCCGAGGCAGTGCGAGATTGCAGCAGAATCATTCGCTGCATGTCTGCTTGCACAAGCAGGCTATGACGTGCTTGTTCAATATGGTCCGAACCAGCCACACTACGATTTGGTTGCAAATAAAGGTTCAAAGTTTTTCCCAATTTCAGTAAAGGGCAGTCAGGATGGTGGATGGATGCTTGCTGTTAAATATGTGAAGCCATTCGCGAATTATCATAAAGCAATAGATATGTGGCTTGCCGCTCAAAGAAAGGACGTGGTTTTCTTATTTGTCCAATTTATCGGTGTTGAACTTGGAACAACGCCACGCGCTTATATTGCACGCCCGCCCGAGATTGCAGCGCATATGAAAACACAGCGTCATGGTCGTGGACACGGAGCGCTTCAAGAAGATTACCGTCGTGACCATCCTAAATCAAAATATGACCATCGCATTCCTCCGGTATGGACTTTTTCGCAGCAGCGTCTCGGTGAAATCGAACTCTAACATTTTCCTCTTGCCATTCTTTGCATTTCCCCTATGATTACCTTGCCTGAACGCCGCGTGTGTGGACGTTCATTGAGGCTGAGAAAAAACAGTTAACAGACAACCTAACATTTTAACCTCCGTTGCCGTTCGCAGCGATTGGTCGGTTAGGCAATGGAGCTTCGGTCTGGATAGTGGAACAGGCTTCCGGCCTGTCAAACAGGCAAGATGCCTGCGCCACTGCCGGGCAAAGTCTCCCGCAGTTCAAATACAGTTATGCTCACAATGGAAGAAGCCATGAGGCAGACCGGCTCGCTGCCGTTTGCCGCAGGCAATATCGTCAAAGGCAAAATCATCGAAGTCCGCCCCAAGGAAGTTCTGGTGGACATCGGCTACAAAAGCGAGGGCGTCATCCCCGCCATGGAATTTGAGGACATCAAAACGCTGAAGGTCGGCGATGAAATTGATGTTTTGATCGAGAAACTCGAAGACAAGGACGGCATGGTCGTCCTGTCGCACGAAAAGGCCGAGTTCAAGAAGAACTGGGACAAGATCCTCACGATTTGCAATGAGGGCGGCCGCATTACCGGCAAGGTCAAGTCGCTGGTCAAGGGCGGCCTGGTCGTCAACGTCGGCGTCGAGGCGTTTCTGCCCGCATCGCAAATTGATGTCGTCACGCCGAGGAACCTCGCGCAATTCGTCGGCAACACTTACGAGTTCAAGGTCGTCAAAATCAATCAGGAGCGGCAGAACATTGTCCTGTCGCGCCGCGAACTCATCGAGCAGGAACGCAGCGAGCGACGAGCGCAGTTGCTCGCCGAAATGGTGCCGGGCGACATCCGCAAGGGCACCGTCAAGAACATCACCGATTTTGGCGCGTTCATTGATCTCAACGGCATTGACGGCCTGCTGCACATCACCGACATGAGCTGGGGCCGCATCGGGCATCCGTCGGAATTGCTCAAGATCGGCCAGGAAATTGATGTGGTGGTGCTGGACGTGAACAAGGAGAAGGAGCGCGTCAGCCTTGGACTCAAACAAAAGATGTCGAACCCGTGGGACAACATCGAAACAAAATATCCCGTCGGCGCGCACGTCAAGGGCAAGATTGTCAACCTCGTGCCGTATGGCGCGTTCGTGCAACTGGAGCCGGGGGTTGAAGGCCTGGTGCACGTCACCGAACTGTCGTGGACGAAGCGCGTTGCCAAACCCAGCGACATGCTCAA
>Ga0074044_10002656_pt1 | contig 15575 bp, 13 predicted proteins | sample BogForMeECP23OM1_FD_94443 | JGI IMG/M metagenome (GOLD analysis project Ga0074044, IMG submission 94443) | Bog forest soil microbial communities from Calvert Island, British Columbia, Canada - Bog Forest MetaG ECP23OM1 | ecosystem: Environmental > Terrestrial > Soil > Wetlands ...
ACTCTCGCATCTCTACGGGCACTTCCGGCTCGTACGCCTGACTCAGCTTGGCCGCGGTCCGTCGTGGGTGAAGGCGTGAGATCTTGTCCGAGAGCCGGATGCGGGAAATCTGCACGTCCGGTTGTGTGTCCAGCGAAGGCTGGCATGTTCAGCAGGGGATAGACCTGCCGGGGCAAGAGTCAGAGGCCCCGTAGTTTGGATAGCAGGGTGGCGGGAAACCAAGACTCTGAAGCCTATCGACAACATCTCCCTCGGGGAGATGACGAGTCACCGGGCCGTAACGACAGTGAACGCGAAAGTGGCCTCGAAAGTGAGTAGCCCCGAAGGCCGAGCCCCCAACCGGAGGGTGAAGGCAGCATGGGGAGCCGAAATCTGATCGAAGCGGCTCCTCACTTCGGCGGGGTGGAAGCGACAGCACGGTGGCAAGGACATGCCGAGCAACTGGAGAAGCCCTCCTCGTCCCGGCGAGAAATCACCGGAGCAGGTTCGATCGTATAACCGGCTCAACCGGGAAGTCGATCGAAGACGAGAGGGTGGCGGATGGGTCCGCAGTAGCGACGAAGCGGGGTAATGGCCGTGGAGCGAAGGGGCCCTGCTGTTTGCAACGTCTCCGACCATAAGCAAGGCAAGGACGAGATGACAAAGGCGTCCATCGATTTGCAGGACCTGAGGCGGAGAATATACGTCAAGGCGAAGGCTGAAACGTCCTGGCGGTTCTGGGGATTGTACGTCCATGTCTGCAAGCTGGAAACGCTACGCGAGGCGTATGCGCTGGCCAAAAAGAACGAGGGGGCTCCGGGAAGTGACGGAGTGACCTTCGAGGCCATCGAGGCGCAAGGCGTAGAGGCTTTCCTCGAGGAGATCGCGGACGAACTGGTCGGGCGCAACTATGTGCCGCTACCGGCCCGGAGGCAGGAAATCCCGAAGGATGGCGGCAAGGTCCGCATCCTGTCGATTCCCGCGATCCGGGACCGGGTGGTGCAGGGCGCGCTCAAGCTCATCTTGGAACCGATCTTCGAGGCGGACTTCCAACCGGGGTCGTTTGGATACCGTCCCCAGCGGACAGCTCATGAAGCAGTGGACCGTGTGGCGCGAGCGATCGTTCAGCAAAAGACGCGCGTCATCGACATCGACCTGCGCAGCTATTTCGACAATGTCCGACACGATCGGCTGTTGGCGAAGGTGGCCCAGCGGGTCGACGATGCCGACGTGATGCACCTGCTGAAGGTGATGCTCAAAGCCAACGGCAAACAGGGCGTTCCGCAAGGCGGGGTGATCTCGCCGCTGCTCAGCAACCTCTATCTCACCGAGGTGGACAGGATGCTGGAGCGGGCGAAGGAGGCCACGCGCTACGGCAAGTACACCTGCGTCGAATACGCGAGGTTCGCTGACGACCTGGTGATCTTGATCGACGCCCACCCGCGGCATGACTGGCTGATGACGGCGGTGGAAAAGCGGCTGCGCGAGGAACTCGCCGAGCTGCAGGTCGAAATCAACGAAGCGAAGAGTCGGATCGTGGACCTATGTCGCGGCGAGAGCTTCGGCTTCCTGGGGTTCGACTTCCGCCGGGTGCGCAGTCTGCGGGGCGTATGGCGTGCTCACTACACGCCCAAGCTCAAAAAGCGGACGGCGCTGCTGCGGAAGCTCAAGGACGTGTTCCGGCGCTACCAATCGCAGCCGGTTGATCGGGTCGTGAAGTTGATCAACCCGGTCGTGCGCGGTTGGGTGAATTACTTTGCGGTGGGACATTCCAGCGAGTGCTTCGGCTTCGTGAAAGACTGGGTAGAAAAGAAGATCCGGCGCCATATGCTGCGAGCCCGGAAACGGCAGGGCTTCGGCTGGATGCGGTGGAGTAGGGGCTGGCTGTACCAAACTCTCGGGCTGTTCAACGGCTACCGGGTGGTTCGACCAGGACCGAAAGTCGCGCCGGCAGGATAGGTCCCATAAGTCTTGGGGCGAAGCAAACAGGAGAGCGCAGTGCGAGGAAATCCGCATGCTGCGTTCGACGAGGCGGGGGCTGGAAACGCGGCACGGTCGAGATGGTGTGACACTCGCAGACGAAAGAGCGAGCCAACAGGGAACACAAACTTCGACCTAAACCGGCGCGCCAGGCTCCGACCCTACCGATGAGCGGAGCGCGGCCGGCAGCCGTTCGGAAGGGCGGAGGACCTCGACCGCATCGCGCAAGGGCTCAAGCGAGCGGGCCTGCCAGCCGTGCCTCACTAGCCAGCCCGTGGCTCCCGGTTCCACGCAGAGGCGAGCCCGGCGCGCGAAAAATCCGTGCCCGGCGCAAGGATCACCCGCTGCCGGAACATCGCCACAGCGGTCTCGTACTTGCCCGCGATCAGATAAGCGACGCCGAGGAAATGCAGGACGTCGACCGGGCGACCTTTGTAGCTGAAGCTGGAGTTGCGGGAGATCACCATCAAGCCGCCGAGCTTCGACAGATCGGTGATGATGTCCTCGACCATCCCGTCGACGAAATATTCTTGGCTCGGGTCGTCGCTCATGTTCTGGAACGGCAGCACCGCGATCAAAGGCTTATCTGGAGGCGCGAGCCGCGCCGAGGGCTTTTCCTCGGCTACTCGCGCGGCCGGCTTCTCCTTGGCGGCGACGCCGACCTCTAACGAATAGACGCGGATCGGATCGGCGATATTCTTGAGTTGCGTCGAGCCTAGATCGCTAACCAACAGGTCGAGCCGCGCTTTCACCTGACGATAAGCATCCTCGGAGAGACACACCGCGCCCGGCTTGGCAATTCCTTCGAGGCGAGCCGCGATATTCACGCCGTCGCCCATTAGGTCGCCGTCGCTTTCCTCGACCACGTCGCCCAGGTGGATGCCAATGCGGAAGACAATGCGCCGGTCCTCCGGCACGCCCGCGTTCCGCTCGGCCATGGCGTTCTGAATTTCGATTGCACACCGCACAGCGTCCACCACGCTGCGAAACTCGACAATAGCCCCATCGCCGGTGCGCTTTACCACGCGCCCATTGTGTACGGAGATCGTTGGGTCGATGAGATCGCTTCGCAAGGCTCGGAGCCTAGCCAAGGTGCGATCTTCGTCCGCGCCCGTGAGCCGGCTAAAGCCGACGACGTCGGCGGCGAGGATGGCGGCAAGTTTTCGTGTCTCGGCCACGTCCGGTCCTACGACGGCGAGGAATAAGCCGAGAACCGGCTTGGTCCGCATCTTTCAAACCTACTCTATTTCCTACGGATCGGGCCAGCAGTTCGCCAGGGGGTCTAAGGCCGCTTTGGGTCGAACTGACGCTTTCGCAGCTTGTTTCAGGGACGGTCGCTCCTGGCGCAACTCTACCGTCTCCCTTTCGACCGCTTTCTGGCTGACACCGGCTGTTCGCATATCTGCCGGACCTGTCAGACCCGAAGCCGCCCGATATGCCGGCGACGGAGGGAAAGTGGCTCCGAGTCATCAGTGGAGGACGCCAATAGGGTGCTCCAACGCGTCTATGGGCATGCCGCGATCTCTGCCTGCCCGGCTTCAGATAGAGGCGCTGGCAAACGCAACGCCCCCATCCACAGCGATGGTGACGCCCACGACATAGTCGCCGGCGCGCGAGGCAAGAAAGATCGCGACCCCGGCCATGTCCTCGTCGGCGCCAATGCGTTTGGCCGGGATGTGGGCCGCAACCTCCTCGGTGTGGTCGCGGGCAATAACGTTCATGTCGGTGGCGAACGCGCCCGGAGCGATCGCGCTTACGACGATGTTGTCTCCGATCAGCTTGGCCGCCATTCGGCGCGTCAGGTGGATGAGCGCCGCCTTGCTGGCCTGATAGGAATAAATCTCTAGGGGGGGTCGGCCTGATTCCGTCGATGGAGGCGACGTTGATCACCTTGGCCGGCTTCTCCTTGCTCGCAGCGTTCCGCAAGGGCTCCGCCAGCGCCTGTGTCAGGAAGAACGGCGACTTAACATTGAGGTCCATGACCTTGTCCCAGCCCTTCTCGGGAAAGGCGTCGAACTCAGCGAGCCAAGCCGCGCCGGCGTTGTTGACGAGGATATCGAGCTTGGGCTCGCGCTCGCGGTACGCCCCGGCCAGAAGCTTCGCGCCCTCAACCGTCGAGACGTCCTGCGGCAGCGGCAAGCAGGTTCCGCCATTCCTCGAGAGCTCCGCCGCGGTCTCCTCGCAAGCCGCCGCTTTTCGGGAGGAGATGTAGACGCGCGCGCCCTGGGCGATGAAGCCGGCGGCAATCATCCTGCCGATACCCCGCGAACCGCCGGTGATCAGCGCCGTGCGGCGCCAGCGAGAACAGGTCGGTCATCATGGGACAGCCCTTTCACTGGCAATCCAGGGGGGAGTGGGTCGGCGTGGAAATCCAGGATGCCATGTCTCGTAAAGCAAGCACCTGCGCGAGAGAGACGGCCCGAATAATAGGTCTGATGTCGCCGGGATTGGTCACGCTGTATAGAGCTCGATCGGGTCGGCAAATCCTTTGAGCGAATAGAGTCGCGGCAGTGTGCCGGCGAGCTCCGGCTGCACCTTGTCGTAGACAGCGTGCGTCACGAGGATTTGGCCGGCTTCGGCAACAGATTGCGCTCGGGACGCTGCGTTGACGACCACGCCGATGGCGGTCACGTCGCGATGGGATTGGCCGAATTCCCCGAAACTGACCTCTCCGGTGTGGATGCCGATGCCGACGCCAAGTTCGGCGCCTATCAGGCCGAATGTGTCCTTGAGCCGCGCTCGCCGGTCGCGACATCGCTCCTGGATGTCACGCGCGGCCTGCAGGGCGCGCCGGGCATGGTCATTGTGGCTGACCGGAAAATTGAAGACCGCCATGACGGCGTCGCCGATGGTCTTGTTGAGCAATCCATCCTGTTCCCAGATGGCGCTCGCGCATTCATCGTAGAAAGCGTCGAGCAGTCCGGACATCGCGTCCGGCGATAGCGATTGCGAGAGGCCCGTGTAGCCGCGCAGATCGGCGAACAGAATGGTCGCGTCGATCGTCACCTTGCGGGCGCGCATCACCGTCGTGAAATTCAGTTCACAGATCGTACAGAGATTGGGGTTCATCCGGCTCGGACGGACGCCGAATGCCCGGAACGGAACCGAGAGCGGACCGCGCAACGGCACGGGCAGACGCAAGCGCTCCCAGCAGCCCTTGCAGATCGTCGCCCGGTCGAGCGCCATGGTTCGCCTTTCGCGCCCGGTCGGCGCCTCCATCGAGGCGGACGAGACTCAATCGAAAATCAATCTTGGTTCGTCCAAGCTCGCCTTGCAAGAACGATCGCGAGATCGACGAACGCTATGTCGGCTATCCACCCTTCGCGACGTTCTGCTGGTGCCTCGATCAAGGCCTGCTTCGGGCGGACACCCTCCGATCGGTGGGCACGACGAACGAGACCGATACGTCAGAAAGCGGTCTGAGGCTGAACGCGTGGATTGCGCCACAAGCGGTCTTTCCTCAAGCGGGGCTTCCGATCGACGGATGCGCCCTACCGACCTATTGCCAGCGCCGGACGCCAGCTGCCCGCCGGGCTGGTTTCTCCATGATCCGTCCGACGTTCGCCTTTCGAGGGCCGATTGGCGGCACGATCTTGCGTTCTTGGAAACGCAGACGTACAAAAATTGCACCGCCTGAATTCGCGGCGTGAGGAAGACGGTCCAAGGCAGGTGTCGGGGCCGATGAGCCGAGCCCTTTTCATTTACGGAACCCGCGACGTTCGGGTGGCGCCGTTCAATCTGAGGGAAGGGCGCGAGGAGGAGGTCCTCCTTGACGTGGCCTCGGTCGGCGTCTGCGGCAGTGACCTGCACTACTACAAGGACGGCGGCATCGGCTCGGCCGTCATTCAGTCGCCCTTCGTTCCCGGCCATGAGTTCGGCGGCTATCTGTGCGACGACGTCGAGGATCGCGGCTTGAGGCGCGGCGAGCTTGTCGCTGTCGATCCGGGCAAGTCCTGCGGACATTGCGAGTGGTGTCGCGAGGGTCATCCCAATCTCTGCCCGAACGTCGAGTTCATCGGCGCGCCACCGTTTGACGGCGCCATGACCGAACGCATCTGGGCGGCGAAATCGCAGCTCGTCGCGCTGCCGGACTCGTTCGACGCGCTGGACGCCGTCATGCTCGAGCCGCTCGGCGTGGCGATCCACGCCGTTCGCCTCGCCAAGCCGGGCATGCTCGAACGTGTCGCCGTTCTGGGCTGCGGCCCGATCGGTCTCCTCATCATGCAGGTGCTGAAGGCCGCGGGCGCCGGGGAGGTCCTCGCCTGCGACCCTCTGCCGCATCGCCGCGCGATGGCCGAAAAGATCGGCGCAGACCGGGTGGCCGACAGTCTCGCAAGCATCGTCGAATGGTCCAGGGGCGGCTGCCCGCTTGTGCTCGAGGCGACCAATTCGCCCTTCGGGTTCCGCGACGCCGTGCGCGCAACCCGCATCGGCGGGCGCATCATCATCGTCGGCATTCCCGACGGCGACACATACACGCTTCCGGCCGCCGACGCGCGTCGCCGCGGCCTCAAGATCAAGTTCGCGCGGCGGATGGGAGACGTCTATCCGCTCGCGATCAAGTTCCTCGCAGCGGGAAAGGTCGATGTGCGTTCGATCGTCACCCACCGCGTCGGGCTGGAGGAAGCGCCGGGCGTGTTCGCGGCTCTTGCCGACAACGTCTCCGGCTATGGCAAGGCCCTCATCGACATGAAGAGGCCCTGAACCGACGCAGATACCGCACTCAATCTCGAGAACATGGGAGGACAGACTATGAGAAAATGGCTCCTGGCGACGCTCAGCGCGCTCGCATTCACCGCCGCCGCGACGCTCGTCGCTCCCGCGCCCGCCTCGGCGGCGGAATGGGACATCGAGAAGGCTGCTGCCCCGTATAAGGGCACCGAGCTCAACGTTATCTTCCTCGACCGGCCGGGCTATCGTGCGATCATCAAGCTGCTGCCCGAGTTCGAGAAGAAGACCGGCATCAAGGTCAACTATGAGATCGTTCCGTACGAGAACTCGCGCGAGAAGGAAGTTCTCAACTTCAGCTCGCACGGTGATCTGACGTTGGCGCTGGTCGATCTGGTGTGGATGGGCGAGTTCGCCGAGAACGGCTGGATCGTTCCGATCGACAAATTCACGAGCGACGCGTCGATCACCGACCCCAACCTCAACCTCAAGGGCTTCTTCCCGCTGCTGCTCGACGCCTTCGGCTCGTGGGGCGGCAAGGTCTATGGCCTGCCGTTCGACAACTACTCGGGCTTGCTCTTCTACAACAAGTGCATGCTGAAGGACGCCGGCTTCGACAAGCCGCCGGCCACCTGGGACGAGCTCTATACGACCTACGCGCCCAAGCTCACGCATCCTGAGAAGAAGCAGTACGGGTTCGCGCTGCAGTCGCTGCGCGGCGAGACGCAGTCGTGCGACAGCTTCATGCGCGTGGTCTGGCCCTTCGGCGGGTCGCTGCTCGACAAGACGTTCCACTCGAACCTGCTGTCGAAGGAAAGTCAGACCGGCCTCAAGTTCCGCCAGGATCTGATGAAGTACATGCCGCCGGGCGTCGTCTCCTATGACCATGCCGAGGCGGTGAACGCCCTCGCGCAGGGGCAAGTGGCGATGATCACCGAGTGGTCGGCCTTCTACGGTACGCTGACCGATCCGAAGACCTCCAAGATCGGCGACTGCCTCGCCGTCGCGCCGGAGCCGTCGGGCCCGGCCGGCCGCCTGCCGGCGCTCGGCGGCTTCTCGCTCGCCGTCGCTTCGCAAGCGAGCGACGCTCAGCAGAAGGCGTCGTGGATCTTCGTCCAGTGGGCCACCTCGGAAGACATCGCTCGCGCCTATGTCGACGCCGGCGGCGTCTCCGGCCGCATGTCGATCTACGAGCAGCCCGACATTAAGGCGAAGTACCAGTTCGTCGAACCGATGGTCTCTTCCTGGCAGAAGGGCGTGCCGGAGTTCCGTCCGCGCTTCCCCGCTTGGCCGGCGATCTCGGAAGTCGTCGCGGAGTTCGGCTCCAAGATGATGCTCGGCGAGGTGACGACTGAAGAGGGCGCGAAGCAGATCGGCGCTCGCATGGAGGACATCCTCAAGAAGGAAGGCTACTACGACGGCAAGAAGGCGCTCCGCCAGTAAGGCCGTCCGCAGCGGCCGTCCGCTCTTTGAGCTGCCGGCCGCTGGCGCGTCTGGCGTCTGTTGTCGTTTCGGTGCTAGCTAGTCTCCCGAACAGCCGCCTCGCTCCCCGCTCCCGGAGCGGGGCGGCGCGTGGCGGTTGGGAGGACATTCGCGGTGACGCCGGTCGGTTCGAAAGACTAGGAAAGAGTCAGGACATGACCACGCTTTATCGCGCTGCGCTCGATGATCTGGAGCGGGTTTTTGAACGCATCGATGAGTCGGCGGTCGAGCGGGCGGTCGACGAAATCGCTCGAGCTAACCGCATCGCTCTCTACGGCGTCGGTCGCGAGGGATTGCAGATCAAGGGCTTCTGCATGCGGTTGTTCCATCTCGGCCGCAGGGCGGCGGTGGTCGGCGACATGACGACTCCGCATTTGGGCGCCGGCGACCTGCTGATCGTCTCCGCTGGGCCGGGGTACTTCTCCACCGTCGCCGCGCTCATGGGTGTGGCGAAACGGGACGGGGCGCGCACGCTCGTCGTCACCGCCCAACCGGAGGGCGAGTGTCCAAAGGCGGCCGATGCTGTGCTGCCGATTCCCGGCCAGACCATGGCGGACGACCGTGGCCCCGCAGCGTCGGTGCTGCCGATGGGCTCGTTGTACGAGGGAGCGCAGTACGTTCTGTTCGAGGTCATGATCCTGAAGCTGCGCGACCGGCTCGCGGTTGCGCCCGAGGCAATGCGCGCCAACCACACCAATCTGGAATGAGATCATTGACGACGGCGCAGCACAGCCCCTCGGGGCAGATCGTCTCGACCGCGCCAAGCGGCCGGGCGCGCCATCATCCCGGTTACGGCCGCTGGACGCCGTTTTTCTTCCTCGCGCCGGCGGTGTTCGCGCTGTTCGTTATCGGCATCTATCCGACGATTTTCGCGCTGGTGACGTCGTTCCGGCAGTACAACATCACCCGCCACGCCGACATGCAGAGCGGCTTCCCCTTCACCGGATTCGACAACTATGTCTCAACGCTGACCAACCGGACCTTCTGGGACAGCCTGCTGCTGACCGGCAAGTTCTTCCTGACGGTGATGCCGCTGCAGATTGTGCTCGGCGTGCTCATCGCCCTGATGTTGCACCGTCCTGGCTTGGGCATGCTGCGCGCCTTCACTCGGGTGTCGCTGGTCGTCCCGCTGGCCGCCACCTACGCCGTCGTTGGACTGATCGGTCGCCTGATCTTCAACCGCGACTTCGGCGTCGCGAACCAGTTCATGAGCTGGTTCGGCGTCGCATCGTCCGATTGGCTCGGCAACGAGCTCGGCGCCTTCGTGGCGATCGTCGTCATGGACGTCTGGCAATGGACGCCGTTTGTGGCGCTGATCTTCCTCGCCGGACTGTCGATGGTGCCGGTGGAGATCGAAGAGGCGGCACGGCTCGAGACGAAGAGCCACTGGGCGCTGCTGCGGCACGTGCAGCTTCCCTACATGCTGCCGGGCCTCACGGCCGTTCTGATTCTGCGTTCGGCCGACGTGCTGAAACTGTTCGACACGGTCTTCGTCATGACCCGCGGCGGCCCCGGCGCGGCGACAGACCTCATATCGATCTATGTCCAGCGCGCCGGCTTCAAGGTGTTCGATCTCGGCTTGGCGTCGGCTCAGGCGATACTGCTGCTGATCCTGACCATCGTGCTGAGCCGGATCTACATCCGGGTGTTCTACAAGGAGATCGAATGATGCCCGGTCCGCGCCTCGGCACGATTCTGCACGCCGTCGGTCTGCTGATCGTCCTCGTCTTCGCTCTGTTCCCCTTCTATTGGATGGTGACCTCGAGCCTAAAGACCCAGACCGACCTGCTCGCGTCGCCGCCGATGTGGCTGTTCACGCCCACGCTGGCGAACTACCGCGACATCTTCGCCGACACAGTCGTCACCACGGCGGTCCTCAACTCGCTGATCGTCGCCAGTTCGACGACCGCGCTGTCGTTGCTGCTCGGCGCGCCGGCGGCTTACGCGCTGGCGCGCTTCGAGTTCCGCGGCAAGGCGGACCTCTGGTTCTGGTTCATCTCCAACCGCATGATCAGCCCGATTGTGCTGGCGCTGCCGGTTTACATCCTATCGCGCCAAATTGGGCTGCTCAACACGCGGCTGATTCTAGTGCTCATCTACCTGACGTTTACTCTCCCGATCGCGGTATGGATTTGCACGGATCAATTCCGCTCAATCCCCCGCGATCTTGAGCAGTCAGCGCGGCTGGAAGGGGCGACCCAGTTCGACGTGTTCTGGCGGATCTATCTCCCGCTGGGGATTCCCGGCGTGGCGGTATCGGCGATCTTCGCCTTCATCTTCTCCTGGAACGAGCTCCTCTACGCGCTTGTGCTGATCACCAGCCAGGGACTGAAGACGGCGCCCGTCGTCGCGACCAACTTCATGTCTGGCTACGAACTGCCGTGGGGAAAGATCATGGCGACCGGCACCATCATCGTCCTGCCGGTGACATTCTTCGCGCTGCTGGTCAGCCGCCACATGGTGCGCGGCCTGACCATGGGTGCGACAAAGTAGCGATGCGGGCAGCCCATGGCGACGCCGCTCGGGGTGAACCTGTCCTTCTGCGTTAAGCGCTGGGTTACGCCGGCGCTGTGGGTGCCGCTGGTCCGAGAGGATCTCGGTCTAGACCTCGTGCAGCTTTCCTTCGACTTGGTCGATCCGACGTGGCCGGACGATTTGCTCGACTCGCTGGCGGACGACATCCGCAAAGAGACGGCCGCGGCGGGCGTACGCGTGCATAGCGCCTTCGTCGGCTTGGCGCATTACACGTATAATCAGATGCTCCACCCGAATCCGCGCGTCAGAGACGTCGCTGACAATTGGTTGAGGCGCGCCTATCGTTTCGCCGCCCAAGCGGGCGTTGCCGCGGTCGGCGGGCCTCTTGGGGCTATCGCCTCTCGGCGCGACGGCCGCGAGGCGGACAGCATTTCGGCCGCCGACTCCGCCGACCTGGTCGCCCGTATGCTGCGCTTGGCGGAAGCAGCGAAGCATGAGGGGTTGGCCGAACTCTACGTCGAGCCGACGCCAATGCGCCGCGAATGGCCGTGGACGACGGCGCAGGCGCTGACGATGGCCAACGACGTCGCCGGCGCCGCGACGCGATGGAAGTTCTGCGTCGACTGGGGCCACGGCGTGTTCGAGCCGCTGTACGGCCGCTATCGCGCCAATATGGCCGACTGGTTCGAAGCGCTCGGGACGACGATCGGCGTCGTCCATATCCAGCAGACCGACTGCCAGCTCGACCGCCATTGGGACTTTACCGAACTGGGCTGCGTCGATCCGAAAGCCGCCGCCGCGTTGCAGCGAGCCAACGGGCTCGAAGCCGTTCCAGTCTTCCTCGAGGCCTTCTATCCTTTCGAGCGCGACGACGCTTCGGTCCTCGACGCGATGAAGCGATCGACGGCGCTGCTGAAGACCGCCTTCCTGTGAGGTCCGCCCGTGAACGCCGCCGCCAGCCTGCTCGCCAGCATTCCCGCCGCCGCCCGCCGGGCCTGCGTGAACCCATTGGCGATCCGCAACAAAATGAGGCCGATGGACGCCGCGTCGCAGCGCGGCGGTCGGCACTGGCAGGAGTCGTCTAGAGCCATGCCGTTCCTGAAACTCGACAAGGTGGTCAAGCGCTTCGGGTCTGTCCCCGTTATTCAGGGGGTGAGTTTCGAGGCGGAGAAGAGCGAATTCGTCGTGTTCGTCGGACCCTCAGGTTGCGGCAAGTCAACGCTGCTGAGGATGATCGCCGGCCTCGAAGAGATCTCCGAGGGCGACGTCTCGATCGACGGCCGCGTCGTCACCGGCGTTGCGCCTGCCGATCGCGAAGTGTCGATGGTGTTCCAGTCCTACGCGCTCTATCCGCACATGAGCGTGTTCGACAACATCGCCTTCGGCCTGAAGATGGCGAGGATGCCGAAAGAGGCGATCAAGACGCGGGTCGACGAAGCGGCGCGCATCCTCCAGATCGACCCTCTGCTCGATCGCAAGCCGCGCCAGCTCTCTGGCGGGCAACGCCAGCGCGTCGCCATCGGCCGCGCCATCGTTCGCCAACCCAAGCTCTTTCTCTTCGACGAGCCCCTGTCGAACCTCGACGCCGAGCTGCGGACGCAGATGCGGGTGGAGATCGCCAAACTGCATCGCGATCTCGGCGTCACCATGATCTACGTCACCCACGACCAGGTTGAGGCGATGACGCTCGCCGACCGCATCGTCGTCCTGCGCGACGGCCTCATTGAGCAAATCGGCACGCCAAGCCAGCTTTACGATGAACCGGCCAACCGATTCGTCGCCGGCTTCATCGGCTCGCCGAAAATGAATTTCATCGAAACGAAGGTCGCGGCCGCGGCCGACGGATCGGTCACCGTCGGCCATCCCGCCTTCGTTGACGGCTCGCTGCGCATCTGCCGCGCCGCCAAGCGCCCGGTCGCCATTGGCGAACCGGTCGTCGTCGGCTTTCGGCCGGAGAACCTCGCCATTAGCGCTGCTCAGCCGATTCTCAATCTCATCTCCCACTTCTCTGAGAATCTTGGCGGTCACACCCAGATCTACGCGACCGCTCCCGGCGCGCCGTTGCTTGCCGTCGTGGCCAACGGGAGGCCCGCGTTTGGCCGCGGCGACCCGCTGAAAGTTGGGCTCGCCTCCGGTCGAATTTATCTGTTCGACGCGCAGGGCCTCGCGCTCTGAGCGGCAAGCGACACAGGAGAAGCGTGACATTCGCATTCCGGTCGGCTTCATGAATCGCACGATCAAGAGGACCTGGTCCTCAGAGAAAGGAGACTCCCAATGAAAGCCTTGGTTCTGGAGCGCCCGCACGAACTGTCCCTCCGCGACATCGACCTGCCACTCAAAATGGGTCCGCGGGACGTGAAGATCGCTATCGACACGGTCGGGATCTGCGGCAGCGACGTGCACTATTACGCGCACGGGCACATCGGCTCGTTTGTCGTCAAAGCGCCTATGGTCCTCGGCCACGAAGCCGCTGGCGTCGTCGTCGACGTCAGCTCCGAGGTGAAAACCTTGCGTCGGGGCGACCGGGTCTGCATGGAGCCGGGAGTGCCGGATCTGGCCTCCAGAGCGTCGAGGCTTGGCCTGTACAACGTCGACCCGAGCGTGACCTTCTGGGCGACGCCGCCGATTCACGGCTGCCTCACGGCTGAGGTCATCCATCCGGAGGCGTTCACCTACAAGCTGCCCGACAATGTCAGTTTCGCCGAAGGCGCTCTGGTGGAGCCGTTCGCGATCGGGATGCAGGCGGCGTCCAAAGCCAAGATCGCGCCCGGCGACGCCGCCGTCGTGATCGGCGCCGGAACAATCGGCATCATGGTGGCGCTGGCGGCGCTGGCGGGCGGCTGCGCCCGCGTCATCGTCTGCGATCTCGTGCAGGAGAAGCTCGACATCGTCGGGCGCTACAGCGGCGTGACCACCGTCAATGGCCGCAAGGAGAATCTTTCGGCTCGGGTGTCGGATATCACCAGCGGCTGGGGCGCGGACGTGGTGTTCGAGGCCAGCGGCAGCGCCAAGGCGTATGACGGGATGTTCGATCTCGTGCGGCCGGGCGGCGCGGTGGTGCTGGTCGGGATGCCCGTCGACCCGGTCAATTTCGACGTCATCGGCGCCCAGGTTAAGGAAGCCCGAATCGAAACCGTGTTCCGTTATGCGAATATTTACGCCAGGGCCATCGAACTGATCGCGTCGGGCAAGGTCGATCTGAAGCCGCTGATTAGCGGAACCTTTCCGTTCGAGGACAGCGTCGACGCGTTTGAGCGGGCCGCGTCGGGCCGACCGGGCGACGTGAAGCTGCAAATCCGAGTGGCGGACCGCTGACCGGGCCTAAGATCATGCGCTGGCTTCGGTGACAAACGAACCTAAGTCTCCCGCGTTCGCCGGGTCCCGTTCAAGACCAACGCGCGTCGCTGCCGTGCGTAGCGCGTCGGTCGCTCCCGTTCAGGCGATCGCAAAGCCGCCGTCGACGCGGTACGTATCCGGCTGCTTTCGCGCCTCGACAGCAGGCGGGTCGGCGCCGAGCAGTGCGCGGGCCGTTGCGATGCTCTCGGCGCGGTTCGCGCCGGCCAGGAGCCCGTAGTGGCGGATGCGATGGAAGCCCCTGGGCAATACGTGCAGCAGGAATCGCCTGATGAACTCATGCGGATGCAGCCGCATCGTCTTCCAGCGCGCCGGGCCGTCGATGCGGTAGTCCTTCCAGCGGAACGCGACGCCGGCGTCGTCGGCTGCAATGAGGCGGCGATTCGAGATGGCGACACGATGGGCGTAACGGGAGAGATAGCGCAGCACCTGTTTGGGTCCCGCAAACGGCGCCTTGCAATAGACGACCCACTTGATGTGCCGCAGCGGGGCGATGAAGCGCTTGAACGTCTTCTTGTCGGCAAGCCCGGCCTGCGTGTTGAAGAACTTCAACTGGCCGGCGCCGTGCGCATCCATGAGCATCGCCAGCATCTTGCCCCGGAACAGGCGTGCCAGCACGTTGACATGCACGAGGAAGTTGGAGCGCGAGGAGACCCATCGCGTGCCGTCGAACGAGAGCCCTCCACCCGGCACGATCATGTGCACGTGCGGATGATGGGTGAGCGCCGAGCCCCACGTATGCAGCACGGCGGTGATGCCGATCCTCGCACCGAGGCGCTTTTGATCGGCAGCGATGGCGAGGGTTGTCTCGGCCGCTGCCTTCGTCAGCAGGTCGTAGACCACGCGCTTGTTCTGGTACGCAATGTCACGCAGCTTGCTCGGCAGCGTGTACACGACGTGAAAGTGCGGTACCGGCAGGAGCTCCGCTTCGCGATCGGCCAGCCATCGGCGCGACGCCGCAGCCTGGCATTTCGGACAATGCCTGTTACGGCACGAGTTGTAGGCGATGAGCGTATGGCCGCACGCCGCGTTCTCGCAGCGTGCGACGTGGCCGCCGAGCGCCACCGTGCGGCAGCGCTCGATTGCACTCATCACCTTCAACTGGTCGAGGCTCACATGGCCGCGGTTGGTTTCGCGCCAAGCGGGACCGTGCTCGCGGAGGATGTCCGCGAGCTCCAGAACTGGTCGAACCACGACGGCGCTATCGCGCCGGCGGTTTCTCAGTGTCTCGCTTTGCTTGCCTGTGGCGCGGCGCGTTCAGGCCCTTAAGCGGGCTCTCGATCTTGGCGATCATTCCGGTCGCCACGCGGGTGTAGCGAGCCGTCGTCTCGAGCTTGTCGTGTCCAAGCAACGCCTGAATCACCCGAATGTCCGTGCCGCGCTCGAGCAGATGGGTCGCGAAGGAATGGCGAAGCGAATGAAGGGAGAGCGTCTTGCGCAGCCCGGCGGCTTTCGCGGCTTGCTTGAACAGTCGGCCGAACTGGCGTGTGGTCATTGGCTGATGATCGCCGCGACCGGGAAACAACCAGCGTTGTTCCGGCGCAACGCCGGTGTCATGCCTGGTCGGCCGCGCCTTCCACCATTGCCGCAACAGGTCGAGGATCTCGGCCGGCAGCATCACGTGTCGGTCCTTGCGG
>Ga0074044_10002657_pt1 | contig 15567 bp, 17 predicted proteins | sample BogForMeECP23OM1_FD_94443 | JGI IMG/M metagenome (GOLD analysis project Ga0074044, IMG submission 94443) | Bog forest soil microbial communities from Calvert Island, British Columbia, Canada - Bog Forest MetaG ECP23OM1 | ecosystem: Environmental > Terrestrial > Soil > Wetlands ...
GTCATCAAAGTCGCCTATGAGAATACCGCGCGAGTTGGGAACTGCGAGATTATTGACCGCGTTAACCCATCCGACTATCGGCCTGGAATCAGAGGGGCCGAGCGGCGCTGCGTGCGCCATCCGGTGGTCGAGGCCGCGATGAGACCGTTCGCTTTAACCATATTGGAAACTTGAGAATGTGTACCGCGCGGCGCGGTGAATAGGGACTTCGGGTGGGTGATGTCCGATACTCCGCGATCTTGAGCGCCAATGTCAGTATTTGCGGAAGCCCTGCCGATGACGCTGGACCACGTTTGCGGGCTTAACCAGCACCATCGCCTTCAAGCAGCGTGGCCAGTGATCGGCCGGAATCAGGATCTGGGCGAGCCGACGGCGCTTTACCAGGGCGACCACTAGCCAAAGCCTCAGCACACGGTTCCTCCGCAAAGATTATTACCCAGCGAGGTGCCCCCGGTGACGTTGTGGTTCGTGTTGTTCAGAACGTTCCCACTGTAGCCAGTGGTTGCCTGGAATGCGTCGATCCCATCGGCGTTGTTCAAAATAGTATTGCCGGAGATCAGACATCCGCTCCCCAAGCAACTAATGCCGATACCTGTGTTGGCGCTTGCACTATTGCCCGAGATAACACACCCGAACCCGTTGCACACAATGCCGTCGGAAGCGCCACCGGTTACAGTATTCCCGGAGATAGTACACTCTGCGGAACAGAAGATGCCGGAAGCACCGACTGCACTATCAGTGGAGTGGTTTGCTGTGCAGCCTTGCACCAGGTTGCTATTCCCGACACCGATGCCAATTCCGTTATAATCGGCATGTAGGTTTTTGACGATGCCGAAGGATCCCACGTTGATGCCGGTGCCGAATTCGGAGACCGTCCCATTTTCCACCGTCACGCCGATGAGTCCTGACGCATCAATTCCGGTAACCGTGGTGACCGAACTGCCTGGCCCGAGAATCACGAATCCGTTCAAATCGATTGTGACTTGGGCCGCAGCCACATTAATTGCGTTGGTACTTTTCGAATTTGTGAGGTTGCTCGTGAGGATGTAGCTTCCGCTGGTTTTGATTTTGTAGGGAAAGCCTCCTGCCGCCAGCACCGTCACCTGGTTTATCTGGATGGGGCCGACGGCGCCTGCCGATGCGCCAAACCCGAGCATCGTCACGACAGCAAAGAATACTGCTGCTGATGGCTTCCGTTTCATTTCTGGCTTCCTCTTCGACCGTGGTGGTCATTCCTGCGTGCGCCGGTGCTGCGGCAAAGGGAAATTTACGTTTGCCTTTCCGACTTCAACTGCGTTTTTAGGCCAAACGGCCTCCGCCGGCAAGATTCGGCTTGCACCTGAGCGGAATTGTCAGCTCGCTCATAGCTTTGGTGAGCTTTACCGCTCGGTTGCGAACCAGCGCACCCTCATCGAGGAGCATCTGCACCGTTTCTTCCATGAAGAAGGGATTGCCCTGGGTGTGTTCGATGATCAGGAGCTTTAGAGGCCAAACTTCGGCACTTTCTCCGACCAGCGCGGTCAGCATTTCCTCCGCGCTTTCTTTGCCGAGCGGATCAAGTCGAAGTTGAATGTAGTACGTCTTGTTGCCCCAACTGTCGATGTACTCGGGGCGGTAGTTGACCAACGGCAAAACACGCGCTGTGCCGATCGAATCGGCAAGTAGATTCAGGAGCGCTTGCGTCTCTTCAACGATCCAGTGCAAGTCCTCGAAGACTACCATCAGGGCGGATTCAAGGACTCGCGAAGAACGATGCGTTTGATCGCGTCCATGATGCGCCGCTTGTTGATTTGCCCGTCCATTTGCGTTGGCGAATCGTTGCCTTCGACGATACCTAGCAAGCTGCGGAGATGGGGGAGCGTATCTTCCGAAATCCGGTCGAGCGCGAGCACGCGGCCAGTTACTTCTCTCGCCGTGTACGTTCATTGTCGTCGGAGGTGATCTTGAAATAGTTCCGGAGGAGCTCAATCACCGGAAAGTAGGCGGAGGCTTTACCGTGCGAGACCGAAAAGGTTTCCAGCACCAGCCAAGCCCGATTGCGAAACTGCCTTGAACTCAAAGAATAGGCGCGACTTGCCGACCCCGGCCTCGGCCATCGCGGCGACGATTTGCCCGCGGCCAGCTTTGCCCGCGGCCAGCTTTGGCCTGTTTCCGCCGCATGCTTCATCGCGTCAATTTCGCGCTGACGCCCAACGAACCTGGTCAGCCCGCGACCAGCGGACCGTTGCAGGCGCGTGCGGAGGGGCCCGAGCCCGGTAGCTTCATGCACAATATACCGACTCAGTCACACCTTTGATACGCGCCGGACCCATCGCTTTCAACGCGAAGTAACCTTCAACCAACTTGCGCAAAGTCTCGCTAATCGCGATCGATCCCGGCGCGGCCAGAGCCGCGGAGCGCTTGGTGTGGCAAGCTCCTGCATAAGCGTCATGGAGCGCAGCTCGCAGCCGAGGGGCATCGTCCTCCCCACTGCGCCCACGGATTCTGATCGGAGGAAAATACAGCGATACCGGCCAGAATGCCCTATAAATGCGGCGGTGGTCCTATCTTCGGTGGCGACACTCCGGCCACCACGATCGCAGGACTCGTACCGTTGTAGGCCACGTCGACAGGCTGCTCGCTTGCCGACCCGGCGATGGTCGGCGCGTACTCGACATCGAATGAGCAGGTTCCGTCCGGCTTGATGGTTTTGCCCGAGCAGGTATTCGCACCAGTGGCAATCTTAAACGGCTCGAGCACGGTCACGCCGGCTATCTGGGCCGCGAGGTTGCCCTTGTTAGTCAACATCACCCGTTTGGGTGCACTGGTATGATTCGCAAGGAGTTCGCCGAAGTTCAGGGTCGCCGGCGCCGCGGTCAGTATCGCAATTTCTCCGATGCCGGTAAGTACCACCGTCTGTGGATTGCCGCTCGCGTTGTCGCTAATCAGCAACTGTCCCTGGATCGCGATCGCTTTGGGCGTAAATGTCACCGAGATCGCACACGAACCGCCGGGCGCCAGAGCTCCGGCAACGGGACAGTTGTTGGTCTGCGTGAACCCCGCCGGAGAACTGGGAGAACCGAAAGTCGCAATCGATTCGAGCTGCACCGGACCTCCAGCAGCGGTCAGCGTCACGGTTAGCGGATTGCTCGACTGTCCGGCGATGGTCTCCGGAAACGTGAGCTTTGGAGGCACGATCTGGAGCGTCGGTGGCACGCCGGTGCCGGTTAGCGACACCTTCTGCGGACTATGTTGGGCGTTGTCGGTAATCGTCAGCGTTTCGGTTTGCGTCGGGTACGCGCTGGGAAGAAACGCCACCAGGATCTTGCAGGAAGCGCCGGGCGCTAAAACTCCACAGGTTGAACCTGAAAAGAGGAACGAAGTGGGAGTTGAATAGGAAATGTTTTCGATAGTGACGGGACTTCCAGGTGTAGGATTGGTAATCGTTACTGTTTCCAATGGGCTGCTGGTTCCGACCACCGTATTCGGAAACGTGAGCGTCGTCGGGGTAATCTGCAATGTTGGAAGCACCCCCGTGCCGCTCAGCGTCACACTCTGCGGACTGCCATTCGCGCTGTCGGAAATCGTCAGCGTTCCAATGTGCGGCTTGGCCAAGCCGGGTGCGAAAACCTCCGAAATTACGCAAGATTGGCCTGGCGGCAAAATACCACCGCAGCCGGGTTGCTGGTCGAATCCTTGCGTGGTCGAGACCTGCTCAATCAATACGTTACTCGAGCCCTTGGGATTGGTCACCGTCACCATTTCCTGGTTGCTCCTCGCGCCGATCACGGTATTCGGAAAGCTGAGCTTCGTCGGCGTGATTCTGAGCGAGTGATTGGCTGAGTACGCGTTGGCGAAAGTGCTGATGTCCACCGTGCCCCAGCCGGTGGTTAGATCGTAGCCGGGCCCGGCAGAGTAGCCTACGACGCCGACCTCGTCCGACGGCGGGCAAGTTCCATTGGACGGTGGCGTAGTGGTGCAAGTGATGTAGTTGTTATTGCCGGTGAGTACATCTCGAAACCCATTAGCGCTCAAGCCTCCATTGGCGAGCTGATAGATGCGGGGATCCATGTTGCCCAGCCGCGAACCGGTCATTTGTTGAACAAGCCGGGAGATCCCGGCCCACATCGGCGCGGCCACGCTGGTCCCGCCATCCTGTGTAGCTTGCAATTCGTCGCTTGGCGGATTGGTGAAATCATTGTCGGTGGTCACGAAAAGCCCCGGATTGATCGGGCTCGCTACCATTGCAACATCCGGAACGTCACGGACGCCGTCATTCGGCACGCCCTGGCCTTTCTGCCACGACGGTTTGGAGGTGAAAACCTGGCTCTTGCCCCCACCGGTCGCGCTATTGGTTCCGGCGTTGCCTGCAAGGTTATTGTCATTCCACGCGTGCTCGGCAACAAACCCCACGTCATTGCCGTCCGAATCCCAGTTCGGAACGAATTCCGTGCCCCCAACCGATGTGACATTGGGGTCGGCGGACATTTCATTGACGTTCGGCACCCCCTTGCTGCACATGTCGACCCCGTGATCGCCCGATGCAACAAATACTGACTGTCCGTGGGCGACCGCCTTGGAGAAGATCGGGTCCATCGTTCCGCTCCAAAAGGACGGGGGATCACCGCATTGCGCGTAACTAATATTAATGGCGCCGCATAAGTTCTGATTCACCGCGGCGCCAACTCCGTCCTGCAGGTTTTGCTCGCCGGAAAACGAATTTGGATTGACGAAATACAGAATCTGCGGATCTCCCGGCGCTACCGCATGCGACCATTCAATGTCCAGGTACGCTTCGACATCATAACCGCTAACAACCCCGGGGTTGCCCTCGGGGCCGAGGTAATAGCTGAGATCGATCGCCGCCAGGGTAAATCCATTGGCGCCGGTGAAAGCATTCAGGATGCTCGGAAAAACGTCGCTCAGGGAGTAGATCGCGATACAGTCATTAGAGGGGCTGCCATTGATGCCTGCGTTCAACAGCGGGGTCTCGTCATAAAACGTGTACAAATCCGGCGGGGCAAAGGTGTTGCCTCCGTGGCCGTAGCCGTGATCGGCCCAACTCCAGGCTGGCAGGCTTTTGCCCAAGTTCTCCAACCCAACGATATCTCCGATCAGGCCGGCGAACGCGGCCGGAATCTCCGGCTCCGCCATGTTGGCAAATTTCGAACCGTCGCCGAAGGTCATGATTCTCGCGTTGAATTCCTTCTCAACCGCTGCAACAGTTCCGCTGAATCTGACCAGGCCTTCCTGGCGCGATCCGCTGGTGATCTGAAACCCGCTCGAAGTCAGCCAGTCTGCGACCGCATTGAAGTCGCGCTCGGTTGGTCCAAATCGCCGTGTGTATTCCTCATCCGTGAGCCATTGGTGGTATTGCGGGGAGGTCGAATCTTGCTGCGCGGCAATTAGAGCATCGAGCTGCGCATGGTTACGTGGCATAAACTCGATCGCCATCGTCAGGAGCTTGGTTGGATCCGCAGCCCCGACCGGGTTAAGCCGAATCGCATCCGGCGCCACAGTGTTATGCAGAGAAACCGATTGCGCCGACGCCGGCGGCGCTGGCGCCAGCATTGCGGCCAAGAGCGCTAACGCGCCAGCGCGTTGCACCATTGCTCTGGTGATCCGGAATTCAAAGGGCGCCCCGCGCTGACCAAGCTTTTGCACTCGCTCCCCCGCGCAGACGTGCCGCTTTAAACTTTCTATCAAACGGATTCACGATGCCGTGGTCGGTGTCGACGTGAATCGTCGCGCTCTGGGTAATCGGATTGACTGCAAGCGCGGCCTTGATTTTGGACGTGATAACCGCGTCTTTCAAGTCAGCGTTAGCGCATAACTCCGGCCGGACGAGCAATGACGGAATCGGACATGAAGAAAGTCGTTCGCCAAGTCCAGGCGATGTACCACAAGCATCGCGGAACACTGGCAGAGAGCGCTCTGGAGCTTCCGAATCTCGATCCCGCGGACGAGAATTGGCGCGAGCAGCTCCTTTCAATCCTGCAGGCAATGCCGCCGGACGCATTTGAGCGCCTAGCCCAACGCATTCTGCTCGAGTCTGGTTTCGTAGACGTTCATGTAAGGGGTGGGACAGGCGACGGCGGAATCGACGGCCTGGGCGTTCTACGAGTCAATCTCCTATCGTTCAGAGTTTTTTACCAATGCAAACGCTACAAGGCTAGCGTCGGTTCCGGTGAGATTCGCGACTTCCGCGGAGCCATGGTGGGGAGAACCGATAAAGGGTTGTTTATGGCTGCGTACCATTACGGCCTTCATGCGGCAGGCTGTCAATCGTGACTGGCAGACTGGCCTAAACTGATTTAGGCCAGTCCGGGCAAGAGCGCAATTCGCACAGGATTTGAACGGTGACCTCAAATGGATTGGGGCCAACCACCATCTCCGCATAGTTGCCAACCGCCAATCTGTTCTTTTCGTCGCAGGCTACCTCGAACAGATGGCGGCAGGCATCACAGGCGCGATGCAGCGGTGGAGTCGGTCGTGGAGACCGTTGGTAATCGGAGCTAAATAGAGACGAGCGTGAGGTTCGTTCGGAACCTTCGCGGCGGGAAGTAGACTTCGGTTTCTTCCCGCCGTTATTTGTCAGGGGCTGACGCGAGATGCGCACGACGCAGAACAAAACACCATAGAGAGCAACGATTGAAAGGTCAGAACCCTGGAATCTCTCAGCGCTGGCAGAGGTTCAAAGCTTGCGTACACCTGCCGAGGCTGCGAGCGAAAATTCACGTATATAACCGCGAACGACCTTGGGTGACCAAATGGCGACGACGGCACGCCCTGGCTGACGAGATCAGCACGTGGTGGCTGACCGAACCTTGTCCCTGTCGACCACGAACACAACCATAAAGATCGCCTCAAGGTGAAATACCTCGTTAAGCGTGACGCCGCCAAATAGTTGTAGGCGCTCCAGCCGCAAAACGCCTGAAGCGAGAGTTGAGGGATTCCCTGCCGGCGCGCTAGATCATCAGTTGAGGTCCTTTCTCTCCTCGGCTGCCTAATTCAAACGGCTGGCACTAGGTAGAAAAAGGCACGGCGAGCGTAAAATTATTACCATCCGAGAGGCGGCGGAAATCTTCCGAATCCTCCGCATCACGCTCTGCCGGATGCTCGAAAACCCCGGTGGGATCCCTGGAGCTTTTCCAGGTCGGCCGGGTCTGGCGCTTCGACCTCGATGAGCTGGAGCGCTTCCTCGAGAGTAACTCCCGGCGAACGAAGTGAGATTCAACAGTTTCACTTGACGCGTCGCATATCGCGCGAGTAGGGTCCGCTTGAACATTTTGCGCGACCTCTTCGGGGAAAGCCGGTTTTCGAAAGGAGCTGGTTTTTCTTTTCCTGTTTTCTCCACTACTAGACTCGGTTGAATGTCGGTTGGCGCATCTGTCCTCCGCAGATCTAATTCGAATCTAGTCCGTTGGTATGGATTCGAAGAGCTTTGAGCCATCTGGTCATTGTGCCATTCGATCTTGGCAGATTGCTGTAGTGCTCATCGCAAAGACGCGGATGGAGGGTGAGCAGATTTCCCGGTTGCTCATAGTAAGAAATCGCTCGCTCCTTGCCGGAGCGTTGACAGCTTCCAAATTGACAGCGAGGAAGTGGGCTCATCAGCTTGCCTCGGAGTTGCGCGCGATCCCTCATTCAACTCACGATACCCAGTAGCCCACAAGCGCGACGGGACTTCATTTCAAATTTCCAAATCACGATGTTTGTTTGAGCGTACTACGGCTATCGAGTGCGTCCCGAATCGGCGATTCTCCCCTGCACGTAGGGCGCGGTAGTCCAATTATTTCACCGCGACCACCGCGACCTCCGTAAGTGTTCCGAGCATGGCCTTGGGCATCTCCTAAATCCGTTGGACCCAGACGACGAGCCGGTCAAGCGCGACATCGCGCGGAATGGATCAAAACGCTTTGGAGAGTCTTGATTCTGCGCGTACTCGGAGAGGAACCAGAATTGCCGGACTGGATCGATCGGCCCGCCCGCTCGCGCGTTTCGGCAACCTCACCGGAAATCGTTCGGCGGCTCAATCAGTACCGGAAGCGCGCACCCTACGCCGATCAAGTCGAACCAGCGGGCTTCGTACTCGCCCCACACGTCCAGCGGATGGGTTTGCCGGAGGGAGTTGACCCGAAGAAATTCCAGCTGATCGCGCCCTACAGTTCCGACCCGAGAGACTGGTTCAAATTGCCGTGGGTGGATCGCCACTCAAGAAAGCGCTACGCCATCACCACGCACGACGGTGGCGACAGTCGCGTAGCTCGCGTGAAATCGTATCGCGATGTTCTCGAAAAATACGCGACACATCCCGAGCCAAAGAGCACGGACGCCGACGGGAAACCCTGCTCACGATCGATGTGCGACCTGCTGCATCGGCGGCCCGTGCAAGCCGAATCGATATACTACGTCGGCAAAGAATCGAACTATCTGGAGGACGTGGAGTACGGAATGCTCCACGATTCCGACGAAGTTCAGGAGCACTCGCGTACCTTGCGAGCAAAACCAGCAAGAGCGAAAGCTTTCTTCGCAGGGTTCGAAATGGTCATAAAGGAGCATCAGCAAAAGTCGAGGCGAAACTGACGTGCCGCGCGCTGAGCTTGCACAGCACGTTTCGGCGACGAATGAGAACAGCGATTTGCTGGTTTCAAGATCCTTGACCGCACGTCCATGTATCCGGTCACCTGGATGATCCGGCTACATCCAGAAGAACCTTTCCACCGCGTTGCGCGTGTGCGACGGCTTCCATGATGGACGAGAGCGGGTAGATTGCCGCGACCGGCATGTGCACCTCGCCGGACGCGATCATCTCGGCCGCTAGCGCTACCGCCGGCGCGATTTTGGCCGCTGGTACCGGATGGCCCAACCAAAAGCCTCGCACGGTGACACGTTTGAAGATGACGTCTAGTGGGCTGATTGGCATCGGAGCCAAACTCATCGCCGCATAGGAGACCAGCGTGCCTTGGGGCGACAGCGTCGATGCGAGCACGCCGGTCGCCGATCCGCTCACACCGTCAAGCGCCAGGCGGAGGTCAGCCTGACCGACAGCTGCTTTGATCTCTTTCGATACATCCGGAGAATCGACAACAACGACGTCTCCGCCAATCGCTTCAAGCTCAGCCACGAGTTCTGGCCGGCGGACGATGTTGACGGTCTTCAAGCCGCGCGTTTTCGCGAACGCTATCACCCACCGCCCGACGCCTGAATTGGCGGAGTTCTGAACTAGCCACTCGCCCGGCTTCAGGTTGACAAAATCGCTGAGCAGCAGCGCCGCAGTCGGGGGATTGATCGCCAGCATAGACAACTGCCGCGGGTCCGCGTCAGCAGGAAGGGGGAAAAGGCCGTTCGCCGAAACGACCATTCGCTCCCTCCAGGTGAAGCTGGAAAGCGGCGCCAGGACGCGGTCGCCGACCTTGACGTTCTCCACGCCTACTCCAACGGCGAGAACGCGGCCGACTCCCTCATTTCCGATGACGGTTGGAAGCAGGGGGTGCGATGCATAGATGCCCTGTGCGAGTATGAGGTCGCTCTGGTTGATTGGGGAAAACTCAATTCCGATGAGAACCTGATTCGGGGCAGTCGCCTTGGGCGTATCTTGGTTTGGAGACAGTGGCCATCCAGCTCGCTGTGGGTGATCGGTACGCTCGTCGGAATCAGCATGATCATGACCGGCACGACTCGCCTTATGATTAGCCTGGCAGCAGGACGCGCAAACGCATAGTCGGCCTGCATATCGGTAAGCGAGCAGGGTCGTGACGCACGGCTTTGGTCGGCGCGCTGCGGGTTTCAACCTCAAGCAGCAAGCCGACCGTGCAATCAGTACTTGGCTTGCCAAACGTGTCTGTCAACGTGCCGAGTGCTATGGCTTGTCCCGCAGGAACGCAATAAACGAATAAAACCGTGACTCTAAGTAAACAATCTTTGCTTGCGATTTCATTGGTTCTGGCGCTACTCGATGTGCCGGTTGTAAATGCGAGCCCGTGGCCTGAGATCCGTCAAAGCATTCGTTCCTGTGATTCCTGAAGTTGGCCGCCTGAACTGCTAACCTAAGTCCCGACTCGTTGAAACTGCGGGCGGAAGATCGCGCGACGAACAGTACGAACGGTTAGACTTGTGGAACGTTTGCCGCTCGCACGTTGGCGTTCCTGGTCAGGGGTTGATGGTGCGAAAGCCTTCCGCACGCGCGAGCTGCAAAACCAACCTGCCCACCGTTGATCCCGCCGCAGTTTGTGTCAGCCATCCGCTTTGATTTGCATTGCGGAAGACGCTGGAAATGCTGAAGTGCGGGACTCTGATCGATCCGGAAACCGAATTCCCGATGTGGCAAAGAGGTTTTTACGGTCTTTATCGGATTCTGATGTTCGGTACGTAAAGTTGCAGTTCCACCCCGGAGAATCTCCATTCGCCAGCAGGCCGGTATTTTTTCGTCAGCGAGGCTTGGAGGCGCTGGACCGCAAAAAAATGGTCCGCGGTGTCAGACTCTCGGATCACCAGCCATACCCGCTGTTGGTCGACAGGCGCGGGAGCCAAAGCTCTCGGCGGTTGGCTGACCTCGGCTTGGCGCTGGTAATACTCGAACGGCCTCTGAGCGTAGGGCGGATAGAAAACAATTGCGTCACTAGGACGCATGTCGTTTAGGACCGATCGAGTTGCGTCGCGCCAGTTTTCCAACCCGTCGCGGCCATAATAAACTGCCAGTCGTGTCGCTGAAAGCCAAACAAGCAGGGCAACGAGCATTCCGGTTGCGACTGGGCGGCGGAGCTCCGCTATGGCAGAAGCACCGAACAGGACAAGTGCCGGCACGCAGATAATGAGGTAACGATCGAGAAACATCGGCTGCACGAATGAGGCGGTAAAGCTGAGAGCGATGGGCACCACCAGCCAGGCGGTTACGAATCCCTGAGGCCAATACCTCCGTTCCCTGACGGCGCATACAGTCGCCCAGAATCCGCAGACGAGCAGCGCGATCAACAAGAGCCGGCTGCCGCCGGCGAGGGCGACCAGGACAGCCCAAAGATCATTCACTGAAGGCTGCTTGATCCAGCCGATCCAGCCGGCACCGGAGTGGTAGGCGATGATCACCTCCGGAAGGCATAGCAGCAGGATCGCTGCTGACACCTCGAGCCACTCTCGCTTCAGTGCGCCGCGCCGCCGCATCACCAGCACCGTTGCAAAGTGGACGACTAGGACATACGCAGCGAAGTAATGCGCGTAGACTGCCAGGGTACTCGTGATCGCATAGGCGATCCGATTGGGCCTCGTCGGACGATCGAGTTCGATGACCAGAAAGTACGATGACAGCGAGACGAGCAACACAAGCAACGCGTAGCTGCGCGCCGTCTGCGCATACTTAACGACGAAAGCGTCGAGAGCGAATAAAAGGCCTGCTACAAGACCTGCGGTCCGTCCAAACAAGCGGACTCCCAGTAAGTAGACCGATGCCACAGCGAACGCACCGAATAGGGCGGACATGCTCCTGACCGCAACCTCGCTTTCGCCAAAAGCCCTCACCCAGAGGTTCAGCAAGAGATGGTAAAGCCCCATGTTGGGGTCACCTCCGGCGAGCACCGGGAGGAGCGTGGCAAAGCTAAGGCGGCCGTACAAAACGCTGGTCGATTCGTCGAGCCAGACACTCTTAGTTCCTAAGCGAACGAGATTCAGCAGAAACGACAGGAGCATCAACGCGTAGAGATCGCGACGTGCCGGGGAGTGGCGCGCTATGACGTTTCTCTGAACCACTTCGGGAAAAAATGCCTATGCGGAACGGGCAGAATTCTGGCTAGCAATCAGCCGCACGAACATGCGCCGGTCGATCTCGATCTGGACGATCACGCCGATTGATATGAGTAATGCCATCACACCGATAAACCCCTGAAGTCGCAGGAGGCGGGATTGCTCCGGTACCAACCACCATAGGATCGATACCCACACGATGCACCAGAAAATCCCGGTCAATGCCGCCGCAGTAGCACTGCGCCGCATCAACTTGAGATGTGACTGAATGCCGCCCGGAGCGAAACGTCGTATAAGGTGGTACGTATTTTACCAGCCAAACTCCCAATCCAGAGAGCTCCAATCAACGCGTGCGCGGCGACTACCGCATACCAATCGGTTAGAAGAGGCAGCGCAGAGCCGGTGGGAATGAGAACGCTGAACATCGGAAACAACATCATCGCTTGGCGACGACCGCCATGAATCCCGCGCTATACGCGGCACGATCAAGACCAGCATCGCAACGATGACCACTTGTGAAACGGCAAAGTAACCGTGATTCATACCTTCGATTTACCGCCTTTACGCCCTCGATCCAAGCGCTCTTTCAATCTTCCCGGAAGATTTGAGCGGCTTTCCGATCATCGCGGAGAGCGACGCATTTGGGATGTCATAGCCGATTCTCGGGCGTCCATTCCAGAAACTCAATCGAAGCGACTAGCTGCGGCTGAAGCCACCGGCAATGCTCCATGTCTTCTTCCGGTAAGCCCTCGCCCCAACGCCCCTTACCGCGCTCGGGCAGGTTCACAAACGGGCATTCCTCGAGTTGCAAACCGCGGAACTGCGCGAACACTCGCTGTCGCGATGCGAGAACAAAGCCGGCGCCAATCCGGGCCGCATATCTGAGATCTGGCCCTTCGTAGTAGCCGACCAGAATTGAATCGAATGTCGTGGCGCTCGGCACGTATCCGCCGATCACAAGTTCCTGTCCACGGTTCGCGCGCATCTTCACCCAATCGCCCGAGCGGTCGCCCGGTCGGTAGGTACTGTTGCGCCGCTTCGCGACGATGCCTTCAAGACCGTGTTGTCTAACGGTGGTGAGTAGTTCTTGCGGCCGGCACGTCGATGGTCTCGGAATGACGAATCGGATCCCCGATCTTGGGGACCAATTCGCGGAGCAGCGCGCGCCGCTGTTCGAGGGGCCGCGATCGCAAATCTGTGCCGCCGAGGATGAGCAGGTCCAAAGCGTAGAGCAGGATCGTGTGCTCGGCGCCGGCGCCGTTCTGCAGAAGGTTGAAGGACGGCATGCCGTTCTCGTTCACCGCGACGATCTCGCCGTCGATGACCGTTTCGCCCGGTAGGCGGTCAAGGGCTCTCGTGATGGTCGCGAATCGTTCGCTGAAATTCTTTCCATTGTGCGAGGCGAGATGCGCGCATCCGTTGCTCTTTATCCCGATGCCGCGGTAGCCCTCGAGCTTAAGTTCAAGCTGCCACTCCGGACCCTCAGGCAGTTTCGGCACCGCCAGGCAAAGCATCGGTTCGAAAAAACGCGCGTTCACACCGAGAGTGCCTAAATTGATTTGGGCCAGTCCGGGCAAGAGCGCAACTCTGGCAAGATTTCAACGGTCACCAGAAATGGATTGGGACCTGCCACCATATCTGAATAGTTGCCGAACCCGGATCTGACCATTTCTTCGTGCGCCACCTCGAACATCCGGCCGCAGGTATCACAAGCCCGAATGTGCTCCGCTGCCGCAACCAGCAAATCGAGTGGCTTTCGGCTCCAGATTGAACTCATTTTCTTACCCTTCGCACAGCGGCGTGTCGGGGCTTCATTCGCACACGACCACCATTGCGCACCCGGCCGCGATCGATCAAACCTTAGGTAACAGAAACCGATTCGGAGGTGGCGACCCATGAGTACACCGCAGTGGTCAATCGAGTGCGACTACATGGAAAGCTGCAATTGCGACTTCGGTTGCACCTGCAACTTCAGCGGGATTCCCACCGGCGGCCGCTGCGAAGCCTTGGTTGGTTACCACGTTCGGAAAGGCAACTTTGGCAATGTGGCGCTGGCTGGTTTGGACTTCATCTATGCGGCTTCCTGGCCGCGGGCGATACACCAAGGCGATGGCACCGTGCGTCTTTACATCTCTGACCGCGCTACGGAACCACAGCGTCAAGCGATCGCCGAGATCGCATACGGACGCGCAGCGGGTACTGGAGCTTTTGCGGTCTTTGCCACAACGATGCGTTATAAGCTCGATCCCGAATTTGTCTCGATCGATCTCAAAGTCGATGGTAAGCGGAGCCGTTTCGCGGTCCCTGGCGTCCTGGAGGTCGAGCTCTCTCCGCATTTCGATCCTGTGTCAGGCAACGAAAACGACGTTCAGATCAATCTGCCCAACGGCTTCATCTGGAAAACTGCCCACGCGATCAAGTCAACATTGATGAGGATCGCGACTCCAAACTTGAACTTCGATCACTCGGGACAGAACGCTTTCTACACGGTTGTCGAACATCACGGACCCTAGTGGGCGTCGTCGCCAACGCTCCGATCCGACCGACCGTCGTCGCGGTCCAAGTCTTGCGGATCAGCGTCGATACGCCCTGCCGATATTGCCGGTGCTCAGCGACCTTCGAACAACCGGCCGGTCGACGCGATCAAAAGTGGATGCGTTTCCGTTGGATTTCTTGAAGACCATTCAAGAAAACCGATTTCTTCGAAACGCGAGATGGAATCTGCCGAGTGATGCCATCTGTCACCAAGCAATTGATGACGACGGGGCCAGTTTGGGGGAGGGAATTAGGGCAGGTGGTTGAAGACGTGACGATGACGCTTTTCGACACGAATTCCCGACGATCTGGCTTGGAGCGAAGATCGCGGCGACATACGATACCGACCCCGCTCACCCAGGCAAATCGGAGTCGGGGGCGTGATGCGCAACAAAGAAAGAACACCGACTTCATTTCCCCACAATTTGGATTGGCCTGCCGCGATCAACTGATATTTCTATTTGCGTTATGCCTGCCGCAGAGACGTATTCGTTAGGCAAGACTAAGCTCACTGAATTCTCCGAAAAATCGCCGAAGCGTCCGGCCAGGCATATTGGATATGCATGCAGCTCGTTGCGTGTGCCGCATCTCGTGCAAAACACAGATACCAGGGCAATTCTGGGCTTCTTTTGGCCTGACATCGGAGCGGATAAGCGCCGTATCGTAGGTAGGCACCCAAATCCAATGTCGGCTAGCTTTGCTGGCAAGTGCCAAAAAGCCGGAACGTTGGCCAGTAACAAACACCTAATCCAGGCCCCAACTGCTGCTTGCTGAAGTCGAAAGAGTAATTGCCAAGCATCTCGGCGTCCCGAAAGTCTCACCATCGCGGTCGAGGCGAGGTCGCGGCAGGAAAGAACAACCAAAAAATTAAAATCCGAATAGAGAGCCAGGTGTTCTATCCGCTCGACCGCAACTCGCGCACTCCTCGCCCCACTTGACGGCGCAGCAGGAGGCGCAAGCTCACGCCATCCGCATAGCCAACGCTGGAAGCGATTTCGTCTACACTCGCGTCAGTAGTTTTGAGCAAATGTACGGCGCGCTCGATTCGCAGGTCCTGGAAATACGACAGCGGAGATTTGCCTAACACTTTATGCATGCGGCGCGCGAGGGTGCGTTTGCTGGTCCTGGTCGCGCGCGCCGACTCATCCAACGAGAAGCCATTCCCGAGCCGCAGGCGCGCCCATCGTTCAAAACGCTCGACGACCGGATCCGAATGCGCAAGGTGGCTGGGAATCATGTAGGCCGCCTGCGAAGGGCGAGTATCCACCACTAGATACTTCGCAGTCATTGCCGCCAGATCGGGACTGGCCTGCCGAA
>Ga0074044_10002658_pt1 | contig 15566 bp, 13 predicted proteins | sample BogForMeECP23OM1_FD_94443 | JGI IMG/M metagenome (GOLD analysis project Ga0074044, IMG submission 94443) | Bog forest soil microbial communities from Calvert Island, British Columbia, Canada - Bog Forest MetaG ECP23OM1 | ecosystem: Environmental > Terrestrial > Soil > Wetlands ...
CAACGCCATCACCCTCTCCGAATCCGACGCCGACATCCGCTCCAAAACCAAAGTCATGGTCACCGACCCCGCCCGCAAGCGCCGCACCGACCCCGGCAATCCCGACATCTGTCCCGTCTACGACTGGCACAAACTCTTCTCCACTCCCGAACGCGATCCCGGCCGCCTCGACTGGGTCCAAACCGGCTGCCGCTCCGCCGGAATCGGCTGCATCGAATGCAAATCCGCCATGGCCGAAAACCTAATCAAGTGGATCACTCCCATCCGCGAGAGACGCCTCAAATGGGAGAACGATCAAAAAGGTGTCCTCGAAATCCTAGATGCCGGCTCCGCCAAAGCCCGCGAGTCCGCGAAGCGGACGATGCAACGCGTCCGCGAGTCCATTTTCCATTGGGACCAGAAGAAAAAAGAGGTAGGATTTTCTATCAACAAGGACATCGGTTCCTGATCGCTGATATCTGATCGCTGGTCTCTGTTCTCCAAAACTGATAACTGATGACTGATAACTGATAACTCAAAAATGTCCTCTCCCTACCGCATCCACATCCCCATCTACGAAGGTCCTCTCGACCTCCTGCTCGACCTCATCAAAAAGCAGGAAATGAACATCCACGACATCCAAATCTCCAAAATTACCGGCCAATACCTCGACTACCTCCACCAGCTCGAAGTCCAGAACATCGACGTCTCCGCCGAATTCATCTACATGGCCGCCACGCTCATCTACATAAAATCCAAAATGCTTCTCCCGCCCGATCCCTTCGCCACAGAAGAAGACCAAGCCGCCGACCCGCGCGAAGAATTAGTCCAGCGCCTTCTCGAACACGAAAAATTCAAGAACGCGGCCCAACTCCTCTACCAGAAGCAGCAAATCGAGGAAAACGTCTGGTCCAAGCCGGACAAATCGCTTTACCACGACGAAGGCACCGAAGGTGAACTCGTCGTCTCCCTCGTCGATCTAGTCCGCGTCTTCCAGCAAGTCCTCGAACGCAAAAAAGAAATCGCCCGCATCGATCTCCAGCACGAACAATTCACTGTCGCGCAAATGATCGCGCAACTCCGCAGCCGCATCCTCGCCAGCGACACCGACGCCATCAGCCTCGTCGACTTCTTCGACGCCTGCCCCTCCCGCCACGCCATGATTGTCGCCTTCCTCGCGCTCCTCGAAATGGTCAAGCTCCAGGCCGTAGCCCTGATCCAGGAAAAGCAATTCGGCAACATCCTAGTCAAGCGTGCCAAGTCTTTCGACGTAGCCTTCGACGAATCCGGCACCCTCCGCATCGACGCCGAATACCAATAGCGTGAAAATGAAGTGAAGGAAGTAAAAGAAGTAAAGGACAGGAAACGTTTCCCGCTCGCTGTGGGTCTTTCCTGTACCTCCTTTCCCTCCTATACTTCCTTTACCTCATGTAAGATGGATTTCATGTCGAACGCCACCGACCGCAAAGCCGCTCTCGAGGCCATCATCTACGCCGCCGACGAGCCCGCCACGCTCGACCAGCTCGCCGCCGCTCTTGGCGAAGAAAAGCTCGTCGTGCAATCCGCCCTCGACGAACTCGTCGCCGCCTACGCCACCGACGAGCGCGGCATCGAAGTCCGCGCTGTTGCCGGTGGCTACAAGCTCTACACCAAGCCCCAGCACCACGACGTCGTCCGCCGCTTCATCAAATCCCTCCGCCCGCCGCTGCGCCTTTCCATGCCCGCTCTCGAAACCCTTGCCGTCATCGCCTACAAGCAGCCCGTCACCGCCCCCGAAATCTCCGATATTCGTGGCGTCAACACCTCCGGCGTCATCTCCACGCTCCTCGACAAGAAACTCATCACCACTGCCGGCCGCAAGGAAGTCCTGGGCCGCCCCATCCTCTACAAAACCTCCAAGGAATTCCTGATGCGTTTTGGCCTGAGCGATCTTGACGAACTCCCCAGCCTCAAAGAATTCGAAGCTCTCGCCCGCGAAGCCCTCGGCACCGACGAAGGCATAGTCCCCGCCACCGACGAAGCCGTCCTCGACGCCGCCCCCGCCGACTCGCTCGAAAATCTTCCCGCCCCCGAAGAATCTTCCAGCCCCGCCCCACTCGAACCAAAACTAGCCGCCGCCGAGCAATTACGCGAAGAAGAAGTCACCGCCACCAACGAAGGCATGCCCTCCGGCCAGCTCGACGAAGATCCCCAGCCCCCCTCCGCCCAATCCGCCTCCGCCACCAAATAATTCCTGCATTTGTGGCACAGTCACTCTTGCTTGCCCTGAGCCGCGAAGGGACTGTGCTCTTGGGTTTTCCTTGTTACGTCACTCTCCTACAGAACTTGAGGGTGCCCCACCCTTCGTGTTTTATGCGAAGGGTGGGCTCTTACGATCGGATATAACGATCCCTCTTCTCCTCCTCTAGCTTTTCTCTTCTCTGTAAACTCTGCGGCCCCTCTGCTAACTCTGTGGTAAGCCTTTTCTTTCTTCCCCTCCTTCCAGCGCATCGCCCCATCTCGATGTAGAATGTCTCCGGCACGCAGCGCCCAAAGGAGCCGTTTCCCGATCGCTGATCTCTGATCGCTGCTATCCGTCTTAAGTTCTAAGTCTTAAGTTTTAAGTACTAAGTAAAAGGTACGGAACTCGGTGATCCAGCAGCGCACGTTGGTTTTTGCTTTACTGAAAACTTACAACTGAATATCCCCATGCTCGACCGCCTCCAAAAAATCATCGCCCACGCCGGCATCGCCTCTCGCCGTCACGCCGAGCAGCTCATCCTCTCCGGACAGGTGCGCGTCAACGGCCAAGTCGTCACCGAACTCGGCACCAAAGCCGATCCCTCGAAAGACAAGATCGAAGCCGCCGGCCGCCTCATCGAAGCCGAAGAGGATCACGTTTACCTCGCGCTCCACAAACCTCCCGAAGTCGTTTCCTCCCTCGCCGATTCCGAGGGCCGCCGAACCCTTCGCAATTTCCTCCGCGGCTTTCCCAAGCGCGTGTATCCTGTCGGCTCCCTCGACTACGCCGACTCCGGCCTCGTCTTTCTCACCAACGATGGCGATCTCACTTCCGCCATACTCAAATCCTGGTCCCATCTTCCGCAGGTCTACCACATCAAAATCAAGGGCCGCCTCACGCTGGAAGAACTCGATCGTCTCGGCAAGGAAACCGGCACCCGCCTCCGCACCGTCCGCCAGCCCGATTCCACTCGCGGCCGCGCCGCCAATTTCTGGTACGAAGTCACCACCACCGGCGCCAAACTCGACACCCTCCGCCGCACCCTCTTCAAGGAATTGCATCCCGTCGAAAAAGTGAAGCGCATCGCCCTCGGCCTTCTGTCCCTCGAAGGCATCCCCCAAGGCCGCTACCGCCTCCTGGACCCCCGCCAAGCCGACTCTCTCCGCCATCCCGCCCTCCGCACCAAAATCCTCCACCAATTCACTCCGCCCCCCAAATCCCACACTCATCCCTTCCCCTCCGCCAGGCCCCATCGCCATCCCACCTCACCCCCAAAGCGCAAAGCCCCCCGCTGACCCTTCGCCGCTCTTGTGGTACAGTCACTCTTGCTTGCCCTGAGCCTCGAAGGGACTGTGCTCTTGGGTTTTCCTCGTAGGGGCGCCCCGACCGGGTCGGGGCGCCCCATGTCCGCACAATCTCCGCGTCTTGAGTTTCTTCCTCTTCTTCTTTCTCTTTCTATGGTTACGCCGCCCATCAAAGTACTTGAGGGTGCCCCATCCTTCGCGCCTTTTGCGAAGGGTGGGCTCTTACTCATTAACGCCACAACCTCTCTCCTCTGTGAACTCTGTGTCCTCTGTGATCTCTGTGTAAGTCTTTCCCTCCGTCCGCCCAACCCAATCTCATCGTAGAATATCCCTCGCGCCCTAATGGAGGCCCGTTTCCTGATCGCTGATATCCGATCACTGATATCCTTCTTAAGCTCTAAGTTGTAAGTATTAAGTATTAAGTTCGGAAGTCGCGGATCCCGCACTGAGGTCTAGCCTTTGCTTTACTGAAAACTTAAAACTGATAACTGAAAACACTTCCATGCCCGCCCGCCTCCAAAAGATTCTCGCCGCCGCCGGCATCGCTTCCCGCCGCAAGGCCGAAGAGATCATCGCCGCCGGCCGCGTCACCCTAAACGGCCAAGTTGTCACGGAGCAGGGCACCAAGGCCGACCCGCTAACCGACACCATTTGCGTTGACGGCAAGCCCCTCCACCGTCCGCAACGTTTCGTCTATTTTCTGTTGAACAAACCCAAGGGCTACGTCACCACCGTCAGCGATCCCGAAGGCCGCCCCACCGTCATGGAACTCCTCGGCGATCTTCCCGAACGCGTCTACCCTGTCGGCCGACTCGATTACGCCAGCGAAGGCCTCCTCCTCCTCACCAACGATGGTACCCTTGCCCAAAAACTCACCAAGGCCGGCTCCCACATCCCCAAAACCTATCTCGTCAAAATCAGCGGCAAGCCCGACGAAAAATCCCTCCAGCGCCTGCGCTCCGGCGTCACCATCCCTCTTGACGACGGCCGCCGCGTCAAAACCTCTCCCGCCAAAATCCGTCTGGTCGAAGACGCTCCCAATCCCTGGTACGAAGTCATCCTCATCGAAGGCCGCAATCGCCAAATCCGTCGCATGTTCCAACAAATCGGCTTCCTAGTCGAAAAAATCAAGCGCACCCACCTCGGCCCGCTTGTCCTTGACGTTCCCACCGGCAGATTCCGCCCCCTCACCGAAAGGGAAGTCCACCGCCTCAAAAATCTCGCCTCTCCTCCCGAATCCTAATCCTCAACCGCCAGCACACTATTTTGGAGTGCGGCGGCTCGCCGCCACTTTTACGGCTGAATGCGCGCCGCCAAACCGTTGTTCATCTAAGCCCCCATCCCCGCACAATCCCGGCGTCTTGAGTTTCTTCCTCTTTCGTTTTCTCTTTCTTTCCCATGGTTACGCCGCCTATCCAAGTACTTGAGGGTGCCCCATCCTTCGCGTCTCTCAGCGAAGGGTGGGCTCTTACTCAGTAACGCCACAAGTCCTCTTTTCTTTCACTCTTTCACTCTTTTACTCTTGTACTCTTACACCTTTTTATCTTCTCTGCCGGGTGCTCCAGGCACGGAGTGCGTGCCTGGGTATTGGGTTCCTACGGACACGTCTCCCAACCAAGTACTCGAGGGTTTACCCTGAGCCCCGAAGGGTGCCCCACCCTTCGCGAAGCTTGCGAAGGGTGGGCTCTTACTCAGTGACGCCACAAGCCTTCTTCTCTTTCACTCTTTTACTCTCCCACCTTTTTATCTTCTCTGCGACCTCTGTGTTATCGTTTCTCTTCTGTCTTCTTCCCCAAGGACTCGTCTCGTGCGCCTTGACGCCAGCAGTGGCCAGCCCCCCAGCCGCCGTGTACTCACGGCCGCCATCGCCTTCCTCATCGCCGTCTGGACCTTCAATTTCCTCGCCGCCAAAATCGCGCTCCGCTACATCGAGCCGCTCACCTTCGCCTCTTTCCGTCTCGTCCTCGCCGGCGTCTTCATGGTCCTCATCTATTTCATCTGCCTTCGTCTGCCCGCCTTTGCCGAAGCCGCCCGTGCCCGCCGCGCCGGCTGGTCCCGCCATGATCTCTGGATCTTTCTCTATCTGGGTTTCTTCGGCGTCACCATGAACCAGTTCGGCTTCACCGTTGGCCTGCGCTACACCTCGGTCATCCATTCCGCCATCATCGGCTCACTCTCGCCCGTTTACACCCTTGTCCTCGCCGTGCTCTTCCGCCTGGAAAACGCCACACTCCGCAAAGTCCTTGGCATGAGCGTCGCCATAGCCGGTGTTGTGCTCATGGCTGCGGGCGCAGGAATAAGCCGCCATTCGCCCACGCTTCTCGGCGATCTAATCACGCTCTCCGGTTCTCTCGGCTTTGCCACTTACGTCGTCCTCGGCAAACGCGTCGCCGGTGTCTACGACTCCCTCACCATGACCACCTTCAACTGCGTCTTCGGGGGGCTCATCGTTCTCCCCATCGCCATCCAGCGCGCCATCCTTCTCGGCTCCTTCGCCCATTGGCGTGCCTTCCCCTGGCCGGTCTGGGCCTGCATGCTGTACATGGCCCTGTTCAGTTCGGCCATCGCCTATGTCCTCTACTTTTGGGTCCTCCGCTACCTCGAAGCCTCGCAACTCGCTTCCTTCACTTATCTCTTGCCCGTCGCCGCCACTGCCCTCGGCATCCTCTTCCTCGGCGAACGCGGCTCCTGGCTCGAACTCCTCGGCGGCCTCTTCGCCCTCGCCGGCGTCTACTACATCGAAGCCGCCCGCGGCCGCTAACCAGTCTTTCTTCTCCTCCGTACAAAGCCAAAACGGTCATCTTTCTTCGCCCAAAGCCAAAATTGTCATCCCGAGCGGAGCGGCCCGGCCTTTTCTTCCGCGCCGCATTTTGGCGCGTCGGGCCGCGGAGTCGAGGGATTTGCTTTGTCCGGCTGCACCAGTGACACTCCTGGTTTGTGGCACAGTCACTCCTGTTTACCCTGCTTGCCCCGAGCTTCGAAGGGAGCTTCGAAGGGACTGTGCTCTTGGGTTTTCCTGCTTACGTCACCTAACAGATGATCTTGAGGGTTTACCTTCAGCCTCGAAGGGTGGGCTCTTACTTTCCAAAACCGCAGCCCTCTTCTCCTGCTCTTGGTTTTCTCTTCTCTGTGAACTCTGCGATCGGCGTTTACCCCCGGCCCGGTCGCGGCGACCTCTGCGTAAGCTCCGCTCTTCTTCGCCATCTTCCCCTGTTTGCCCTGGAGGGTGTCTGCGATGGGTCCTCTCCTCTTGCCTTGACACCGCCGTTCCCCGAGGGTACACCATGGATGAGCGATTCATTTCCTCTGGCGTTTTCCGGAGGTCCCCATGCCGCGCTACGAGTTCTACTGCGAGGATTGCAAGAAGCCGTTTGAGATGATCCTTAGCCTTGCGGAATATGACAAGGGACGCTTCAAGTGTCCCAAGTGTGGCGGCAAACACGTCCACCAGGAGGCCGCCGCCTTCTTCGCCGTCACATCAAAGAAAAGCTGACCGTTACCGCTGGAGCCCCCGCGGTCGGCGCCTGCACCGGCTTGGTCGGGCAGGGTGACGCCTCTTCCTGGCTTCCTCTTCCCTTCAAACTTTGTGGCACAGACACTCCAGCTTGCCCTGAGCCCCGAAGGGTCTGTGCTCTTGGGTTCCTCTTCTCTGCGAACTCTGTGTCCTCAGCGGCCTCTGCGTTAGTCTTACTGTTCGTTTCCGGATCGCTGATATCTAATCGCTGATATCCTTTCTTCTCCCAATTCATGCGAGAATGAGTGCCTGGCAGGAATGCGCAAATGGACGAAATGACTCTTCAAGTCAACGGCCAACAATGCCAATTTGCCGCGGACAAGGAGACTCCCCTTCTCACCGTCCTCCGGGAACTCCTCGATCTGACGGGAAGCAAATACGGTTGCGGCGAAGGTCAGTGCGGCTCCTGCACGGTGCTGATTGACGGGAAGGCGCGGCGTTCCTGCATGGTTCCGGTCTGGGCCGCCGTAGGCAAGCAGATTACGACCATTGAAGGTCTGGCCCAGGGTGACCAGCTCCATCCCGTGCAGCAGGCCTTTCTCGAAGAAGGCGCGATGCAGTGCGCCTTTTGCACCTCGGGCATGATCATGTCCGCAGTCTCCCTTCTGAACGCCACCCGAAACCCTTCGGAGGCGGAGATTCAGGTGGCCATGCAGGGAAACATCTGCCGCTGCGGCACGCACCCGCGCATTATTGCCGCCATCCACAAAGCTGCCACCCTCTTGCAAGGGGCGCGGGCATGACCCCCAAGACCACTCCGCCGTTCACGATTGAGCCCGAGCGCTACGAGTTGACGGCCCCAGCATCCTATGTGTTCCAGAGCGATCGCCGCGAATTCTTCAAATTCCTGGGCGCGGGAATCTTCATTGCCTGCGCTGTTTCAAAAGCACAAGCGTTTCAGGAATCCCGTGGCGCCAGGAGAAATCCGGAAGATTCACTCCCGCAGGAAATCAGTGCCTGGCTGCACATAGGGGAAGACGGAACCGTAACCGTGTTCACGGGAAAAGTGGAAGTGGGGCAAAACATCCGCACTTCTCTGACGCAGGCGGTGGCGGAAGAACTGAAAACGCCGGCTGCGTCCATTCGCCTGGTCATGGGTGATACCCAGCTCGTGCCCTTTGACATGGGCACCTTCGGCAGCCGCACCACCCCGATCATGAATCTGCAATTGCGCCGCGTTTCCTCCGCGGCGCGCAACGTCCTGCTGGCCATGGCGGCTAAGCAATGGAACGTCGATCCTGCGCGATTGCTCGCCCAGGACGGTAAGATTGCTGATCCGCAAACAAAACGCTCTTTGAGTTACGCCCAACTCGTGCGAGGCCAGCAGATTGCCCAGGTTGTTCCGGCGGAAGATCCCTTGATTCCGCCGCGCGAATGGACCATCGCGGGACAACCCCTGCCCAAAATCGCTGGGCGCGATTTTGTGACCGGAAAGCACCGCTATCCGTCCGATCAAACACTTCCCGGGATGTTTTACGGGAAAGTAGTGCGTCCCAGCGCGTTTAACGCCACGCTGGTTTCCGCGAACACCACCGAGGCAGAGAAACTGCCGGGAACCGTTGTTGTGCGCGATGGCAATTTTCTGGGAGTTGCGGCGCCGGCTTCCGCAATCGCTGAGAAGGCGGCTTCCTTGATTCGGGCCGAATGGAGAGCAGATCCGCAACCCTCGAACAAGGAACTCTTTGAGTACCTGAAGCAAAACCAATTGCCGCGCGGCGAGCATAATGACAATTCCCGCTTCGAGAGTGGCAACGTGGATGCCGTCCTGGCCTCCGCAACCCGGCAATTGCAGCAAACCTACAATGTGAACTACATCGCCCACGCGCCGCTCGAACCACGCGCCGCGTTGGCTCAATGGAGCGACGATCAACTCACGGTATGGACCGGCACGCAGCGCCCCTTTGGGGTTCGCAGCGAACTGGCCACGGCCTTTCATCTGCCCGAAGAAAAAATTCACGTCCTGATGCCGGATATGGGCTCTGGCTACGGTGGCAAGCACTCCGGCGAATGTGCCGTCGAAGCGGCCCGGCTGGCGCGCGCGGCCAAGCGCCCGGTAAAGCTTGTCTGGACGCGGGAAGAGGAATTCACTTGGGCCTATTTTCGGCCCGCCGGAGTCATCGACGTCCGCAGCGCCGTGGGCGACGATGGAAAAATCACCGCCTGGGAATTTCACAACTACAATTCCGGCGCTGCTGGCATGCGCACCTACTACGAAGTCCCCAACCAGCGTATCGAGTTCCATCCCGTGAACTCACCGTTGCGTCAAGGCTCCTATCGGGCGCTGGCGGCCACCGCCAATCATTTCGCGCGCGAAGTGCACATGGACGAAATCGCGCATTCGCTCAAGATGGATCCGCTGGACTTTCGCCTCAAAAATCTGCAAGAGGAACGCTTGCGCGCGGTCTTTGCGGAAGGCGCGAAACACTTTGGCTGGGCTGGAACGAAGGCCGCCAACCACGGTTTTGGTCTGGGTGGCGGCTACGAAAAACTTGGTTACGTGGCCACCTTCGTGGAAATCGCCGTTGACCGCAGCTCTGGCGATATCAAGATCCTGCGCATTTTCACCGCTTTCGACTGTGGCGCCATCGTCAATCCCGACGGCCTGCGCAATCAGCTCATCGGCGCAAATATCATGGGCATTGGCGGGGCCCTCTTTGAAGCCGTCGAATTCGAGAATGGCCGCGTGCTGAACAATATGTTCTCCAAATACCGCGTGCCCCGCTTCAGCGACATTCCTCCGCTGGACGCATTCCTGATTGACCGCAAAGATGAACCGCCGGTGGGAGCGGGGGAGGCGCCGATCGTGGGTGTGGCGCCCGCCATCAGCAACGCCATCTTCAATGCCACCGGAATTCGCCTGCGCTCCTTGCCGCTAGCCCCGCTTCTCGTCCCCCACGGCCTCCGCCTCTCCTGAAGCGCGCCTGTCTACCTCTTCTCTGCGGTTCTTGTGGCACAGACACTCCCGTCTGTGCTCTTGGGTTCCTCCTCTCTGCGACCTCTGTGTTCTTCCCTCTTCAGCTCCTTCGCCAAAAACCAGAATTGTCGTCCCTAGCGGAGCGGCCCAACATTTTCTTTCGCGCTGTAGTCTGGCGCGTCGGGCCGCGCAGCGGAGGGATCCCTCCGCTGTTTTTCCCTCGGCTTCCCCCGTTACGCCGCCCAACGAGGCACTTGAGGGTGCCCCATCCTTCGCGTTTTGTGCGAAGGATGGGCTCTTACGATGGAAGGCCGCCCCATTTCTTCTCTTTGGGTTTGCTTCTCCCTGAAAACTGACAACTGACAACCGTGAACTCCTCTAATCGTGCAGCACCACGCTCAACAGCGAGGTGTTCACCTGCAGCCCACCGTTGTACTTGATGAACCCCAGCTTCTTGAATTTGTTCATGAAGAAATTCACTCGCGACCGCGTCGCACCGATCATCCCCGCCAGCGTTTCCTGCGACACCTTCGGGACCATTCCGTGCGGCTGGTCCTCCTTACCGTAGCGCGCCAGCAACAGCAGTGTTCGCGCCAGGCGTTTCTCGCTGGAGTTGAAAAGCTGGTCCACCAGGTCCTCCTCAACGCGGATGTTCCGGGTCAGCATATGCGCGATAAACAGGTCGGAGAGAGCATGTTCCGTGCGCAGCACGCGCATCATCTCGTCTTTTTCAATGAACAGAATGGACGTGGGCACCATCGCCGTCGCCGATCCCATGCGGATAGGCTGCCCGGCCAGGCATCCCTCGCCAAAAAAGTCCCCTGGCCCCAGCATCGCCACCACCGCCTCTTTGCCGTCCTCATTGATTACGGAGAGTTTCACCCCGCCAGTTTGAATGTACTTCACACCTCTGGCGGGATCCCCTTGTGTGTAGATTCTCTCGGATCTCCGGTATTTTATGACTTGCCGTGCTACGCCGGCCGTTTCCAGAAAAACGCGCAAATCGAATGGGAGCTTCTTTGGAGGAGCGACCCTGGTCTTCTTGGGTCTTGCTTTGGGCATACTTGATTTACCACATGGCCGAAAAAGTCTTGCTAGCCAAGCATCGTCAAGTACATTCAAAAAATACTCCTACTGTGGCGCTCTTGGCAAGGTGCTGATTGGGGACACACCGCACAGCCAACAATCATCCCGTTCACCCGCCGCGTCCACGTTCTTCAACGTTTGGAGCGCCGCGCCGACAATTCGTTAAACTGTGCAAAAGTGAACAGACGTGCAACTTGATGTCGTCTAGGATGGACTTGCTGTAAAAGGACTGGTTCGCTCGCCAGGTCATCCACGGAGCTTGTTTCCCGCGGTCTTCACAAGCGTCAACGACATCGAACGACAACTGAGCCAGACACTCTGGCCGGATAGGCAGTAAGGCGATTTGCAGAGTGCAAGCGGTTCGTCGGTTTGCCCGCACCACGCCATGCATGGAGCAATCCCGGGGGCCAGGCTGGAAGTGTCTCGCAACACGGACAGAAAGGAAGAAAGAGTATGCCTCTCATGCAAATTCTATTAGTCCTGATCGTAGTGGGCGTCCTCCTATGGTTGGTGAATCGTTTCATCCCCATGCAAGGCAGTATCAAGTCGATCTTGAACGGGGTCGTGGTCATTGCCGTGGTGTTGTGGCTCCTCAACGTTTTTGGATTATTTCACTCCCTATCCCGGATCCACGTCGGTAGGTAAGCGTGTAGCGATGAACGACGCAGACCAGAACTGCGATCCATTTAACGAGATTAACGATCGGCAAGAAGTGCCGCGTCTCCTTCACACGGTGATGCGCGCACGAATTCGCGGTAAGGAAGGCAACATCATGAAACCATTTGGAACTATCAGTACAACAGCACTGTTTCTGCTTCTGGGACTTGCTGTTCCGGCCCACGCACGCCAGGAGAAACAAGAAGAAAAGGCTAGCCCCCCGAAACAAGAGCAACAAGCTAAGCCCGAAAAGCAGCAGGAGGCCAAGCCCCAACAGCAGCAGAAGCAGCAGCAACAAGCGGCCAAGTCCGAGAAACAGCAGGAACAGAAGACGCAGCAGCAAGAAGTAAAGTCCGAGAAACAACAGCAGAAGACCCAGGAGCAAGCCAAGGGGCAGCAGAAGCAGCAGCAGCAACAAGCCAAGTCCGACAAACAGGAGCAGCAGCAGGCAAAGGGACAACAGAAGCAAGAGCAGGAACAGGCCAAGTCAGAGAAACAACAGCAGCAGAAGACCCAGGAGCAAGCCAAGGGGCAGCAGAAGCAGCAGCAACAAGAAGCAAAGTCCGAGAAGCAGCAACAACAGAAGACCCAGCAGCAAGCCAAGGGTCAGCAGGAACAGCAACAGAAGCAGCAGCAACAACAGGCGAAGTCCGAGAAACAGCAGCAACAGCAAGACAAGTCCGCGAAACAGGAACAACAGCAGCAAGCGAAATCCAACAAACAGCAGCAACAGCAGCAGACTGCATCTTCACATGGTGGTCCCCAGCGCACCCAGCAAGCCATGGCCAGACAACGCTCCCAGCCGGAGCTTCGCCTCACTGAGCGGGGCAGCGGCCGCATTCCCGACGATCATTTTCGCTCCCACTTTGGCCGTGAGCACCACTTCCACATGGGCAACCCAGTTATGGTCGGCGGGTATTCCCGTTTCCAGTACGGCGGCTTTTGGTTCGGTTTTGTTGACCCGTGGCCGGTTGGCTGGTACTACACCGATGACTTCTACATCGATTACGTGGATGGCGGCTATTACATGTATAACCCGTACTATCCCGGCGCCCGAATCGCAATCACCGTCTACCTGAACTGATCGTTCATCAAGCGCGGTCACTCAATGCAACCCCGGCCCAGCGTGCAATTCTGCCAAGCAATAAGAATGCTGCCGGGGCAGGGAACTTGAATCTCGTTAGATGGATTCCGCTTAGGAAGGAGCAACTCATGCTTGGAACTCTCTTGATCGTTCTTTTGATCTTGGTGCTCTTGGGAGCTTTGCCGCGCTGGTCTCACAGCCGAAACTGGGGTTATGGCCCCACTGGCGGCGTTGGTCTCGCGCTGCTCATTGTTGTCGTTCTTGTGCTTCTCGGACGCCTTTAGTTTTTTCTGCACCCAGTCGTCGCACTCTAGAGCCTGCGCCTTCGGAGCTGATTAGCCCTACTAGCGCGAGCTTGCGAAAGTAACCCGCGGGAGAATCGGGTGACGCATAACCCTCTCCTGACGTAAACGCGTTGAAAGTTCTTCAGCCGGAAATCTGTATCGAAGCAAACGTCTAGAAAAGCAGTGTGACCCTGGAGGTCAGCGATGAAAAAGTATCTAGTAGCCGCAGCATGTCTCACCCTCGTAGCCGGAGTAGTGTATGCCCAGGATTTGAATAAGGAGCAAAAACGCCTCGAAGAAAGTGGCGTTGTCATGCAGGAAGTCCTCAACATCCCGGACAACATCCCTCATGATCTTTTGGAAAAGGCGGAATGCGTCATCGTGTTCCCGGCCGTCAAAAAGCTGGCTTTCGGAGTCGGTGGAGAATACGGTCGCGGAGCCATGGTCTGCCGCACCGGCGAGAAGTTTCGTGGACCTTGGGGCGCACCAGCCATGTACGCTTTGGAAGGTGGCAGTTTCGGCTTTCAAATCGGCGGAGAAGCTACCGACTTGATCCTGCTGGTCATGAATGATCGCGGCATGGAATCCATTCTCAGCAGCAAGGTCAAATTGGGCGCCGACGCTTCCGTTGCCGGAGGGCCCAAAGGACGTGATGCTTCCGCGGATACCGACGCATGGATGCGCGCCGAGATCCTCAGCTACTCGCGTTCCCGCGGCTTGTTTGCCGGCGTCTCGCTCGAGGGCACTACGCTGCGTCCCGACGATGATGCCAGCGCACTCGTCTATGGCCACGCTATCAAGGCAAAGGACATCGTAAGAAGCGAAAAGATGGACGTGCCTGCATCGGGCCGTCACTTCGTCAGCGTTCTGGAAAAGAGCGCACCGCACAACGAATCGAAGGAAGCAACATCGGTCAAGTAGCTGCCTTATACCAGTTGGCCGGGTTCTGCCTATCCCGGCCAACTACCCTTTACCCGTCCCCAGATCCCCGCCTGTAGCTCACCCCTTTAGGGGTGAGGTCTTCCCCTGCCTAGGCAACCACTTCATCGGGGCACCACACGCAACACGACGTCCCGCCAAAAAGCAATGTCATCCCGACCGGAGCGCCGGCGCTTCTCGGCCGGCGCGCAGTGGAAGGATCTACTTTTTCCGTTCTTCTCTGTGAACTCTGCGTTCCTATCTCTGTGATCTCTGTGTTACCGTCCCTCCTCTCCTTCTTTTCCCCAGCGCACAGCTTCAGCCATGCCACTCTGATCCCGTACATGGATTTTCTGCAATGCCACACCAGGTCAACCCGAAGTGCACTCTACTCGTGCAGGACAACCGTCAGCAATGACTTGTTCACCTTGATCTTCCCGTTGTATTCGATGAACCCGAGTTTTCTGAACTTGTTCATGAAGAAATTCACGCGCGATCGTGTCGTTCCCACCATGCTCGCCAGCGTCTCCTGGGAAACTTTCGGCAGTACGCTGTCGGGTTGTTCTTTTTCTCCATAGCGCGCGAGCAGCAACAGCGTCCGCGCCAGGCGCTTTTCGCTGGAGTTGAACAGTTGGTCGATCAGGTCCTCTTCGACCCGTATGTTGTGCGCCAGCATGTACGCGATGAATTGATCGGATAACGCATGCTCCGCGTGGAGCACGCGCAGCAATTCTTCTTTTTGCATGACCAGAAGGGTGGTCGGTGTGACCGCCGTTGTCGTGCCCATCCGCAGCGTCTGGCCCGCCATGCAGCCCTCGCCAAAAAAGTCCGTGGGACCAAACATTGCCACCACCGCTTCCTTGCCGGACCCATTCACCACGGAAAATTTCACGCCGCCCTTCTGGACGTACATGACCGTTTCCGCGGCATCACCCTGGGAGTAGATCGATTCATTCCTTCGATATTCAACAACTTTTCTCGCCACCCCCGCGGTATCCAGGAAAACTTGCGGATCAAAGGAGCCGTTACTTCCATTTTTCTTGAGTTTCTTTGCTTTCATAGTCGCCTCGAAACTCCATCTGGGCGTGGACATTCCACCCCAGTATCACCCTACCAAGAAGGGTTGCTCGGGACTGTATAAAATTGTACAGCGCGCCTCCTTGCCACCCTCTAAATTCCGCGAGTGAACGGCGAGAAAGAGCGATGTTGGCCAAAAGGCCGGGCGGGCCGGATGGACGGTATCAACTCTCTCGCCGTTTCTTTCTTTTTGCGTCTTAAAAACGAGCTCTGCATTTCCAGTTGACTCCGGCCCTTGGCATCACGATTGTCATCCTCTATGCACTTGTTCTGTGGCGGCTCCTGTTCAGCTCCGCTCGGGGGCCTGGCCTCCTCTTCTCTGTATTCTCTGCGGCCCCTCTGTTATCTCTGTGGTGAGCCTTTTTCTTCCTCTTCGTTTCCTGATCGCTGATATCCGCCTTGCGCCACCTGTCGAGCCATTTAAGAATGTAACCCTGGCTGGGGTTGTCGAGACATTGGAAATGTAACCGAAAGTTTGTTGTTGCGGCTGTGGGAAAGTGGGAATCCCGCGGGGGGTGCGGGATTCCC
>Ga0074044_10002660_pt1 | contig 15566 bp, 14 predicted proteins | sample BogForMeECP23OM1_FD_94443 | JGI IMG/M metagenome (GOLD analysis project Ga0074044, IMG submission 94443) | Bog forest soil microbial communities from Calvert Island, British Columbia, Canada - Bog Forest MetaG ECP23OM1 | ecosystem: Environmental > Terrestrial > Soil > Wetlands ...
AGATCGCGGCGCTGCCGTCGCCGGCAGGATAGTGCGAGTGCAGCGCGGAGCAAATTTCGATGACGACGCTGGGGCGCAGGGAAAAGTGTCTGCGGAACCGTTCGGAAAAAGGGTATCTCCGTTTGAAGGCTACTTGTACAGGTTTCAAAGAGAACCGGATCGGGCCGAGGCCGCCGCCACTAAATTGTTATCCTTGTCCGAAGAGCATGGTTTTTCGTACGCGTGCGATTTGGCCCGCGGCGTAATGGGCTGGGCGCGAGCACAACTCGGCCGCACCGCCGAAGGCGTCTCGCTGATCCGCCAGGCATTGGCCGGACTGGTCGAAAGAGGGGCAAGGGTGGGAATCACGGATGTGCTAACTCGTCTGGCCGAGTCTCAGGACCTTGACGGCGCGACCGATGACGCACTCAGCACAATCGAGGACGCGCTCAACGAGAACCCCAAGGAACTCATCTTTCGGCCCAACACTATCAAGTGCCGTGGAGATTTGCGGCTCAAACTTGGCCAAACCGAACTGGCTGAGGCCGACTTTCGCGAAGCGATCGCGATGGCGCAAAGGATGGGCGCGAAGGCTTGGGAACTACGCGCAGCGATCAGCCTGGCGCGGATACTCCAGGCGCGCCGCGATCCCGATGCCGCCCGCGATCTGCTCGCCCCGCTCTACCACTGGTTCACCGAGGGCTTCGGCACCGCCGACCTGAAGGACGCCAAATCACTGCTCGACGAACTCGGCTAGTGACCTGGCTCGGATTCTAAGAAAGACCTATCGCGTCTCCTTAGCTGTTCCAGTTTCGAGCCTTTGACCCTTGCGCCCATCACGCACTTCGCGGCGTTTGGCTCAAACCATGCTATCGGCGCGAGAGTTCTCTGGTATGCTCGACCAGCGCTACCAAAGGTGCGGGATTGGCGGAGTGTGAATGGGCCTCTTGCTTGGCTTCGGCTGCCAATTTGTCCAGGTGGTGCTCAGCTTCGGGCAGCTTGGCTCTCATCGCCGCAGCAACCTCCGCCAGTTCCTGCGGCGATGGATGTGGCTTGCAGAATAGTTCCGCGATGGCGGAATCCCTGATGGCCAAAGCCGCGGGAAGCGTTAGTATGCCATCTCGCAGGTCTTCCTCCCCGCCACCACCGAGAGACTCCAGCCCCTTAACATCTCCCACGTCATCGCAACCGTGATACAGCACGCCGAGCAGGTGACCAAATCTACGAAGAGTCTCATCGCGAGTTGCCAGGCAAGCGCAGGTCTCGAACATTGAACCTGTGTCTTCGCTGGCGATTTTCAGCCAATCCTCCACTCCGAGCGGCTCTCGGCGTAACCGCCACTGCAGGCACTCAGCCACCGCAAGGCGCTTAAGCAAGTCGGAGAACAGCAGGATGTCGAACGGATCTCCAGCTGACATTTGATATCCATCCGCAACAATATAGCCAGAAGCCATCAGCGCCGGCAGAAGGCCGAACTTACTGTGTAGTGTTGGCTTACCGCGCCGTTCGTCAGAGTCGTCAAGGATGTCGTCAACGATCAGTGAGACGTTGTGCATCATCTCCAGCACGGCTGCCGAACGCAGCAAGCTATACGGAATTGGATCATCTGACATAGCACGATAGCAGCTGAAAACCGTCAGCGGCCTGAAATATTTCGATTTTGCTACGAACTGCCATTTGAGAATCCTGCGCATCTCGGAACTCGACTCTCTCATCCACATGTCGAGTATCTCGCGAAGCCTCTCTACTTCCTCGCGAAAACCTAGTTGGGCTATGATACCCTCGGTTGTCGTCCGTGACATTGCTATAGCCATAGTTCTCGTGCAGCTCCGCCGGGTCACTCTGATGGGCTCATCGTTTTACGCGCCAGCGCCGGAGCGCCTTATCCTTTGAAGTAGCGCCATCTCCAGTTGGTAGCTGATGCGAGGTGACATTTTTCAGAAAATCGCCCGCCACGGACAAAGCCTTCGCACCCAAAGCTGCGAGACTTGCAGAGGATGCTTCCGGTTCTGTTGTTGAAGCTGGCCCGCCGGGTCCCTTCCCGTCGTACAGCACGCTCTTCCAGAACGCGTATGCGGTTTCCAACCAGTCAACCGTGTAGGTAAGGGGCAGCAGGAGCATGTTGGCCGCGGGTGAGATCACCCCCCGAGGGAGGTCTCCTTTTTCCAGATCCGGCACTGCGTCAAAGGCGATCGACCACCACTTCGCCCAGTAGGCAAACGGGATCAGCGCGAGCTTCATCGCCAGGAATGTGGTCTGGCTGTGCACCTCCGGCTCGGCGATGGTGACGGGTTTTCCCAACGGCTCCCTGTTCCACAGCGCTTGGGCGGCCTGGAGTCCACTCTGGACGGCAGCCTCGACGGTCGCCATGTCCACGTCGGTCCTGCAAAAGTCGCCGGCGAAGAATACGTTGGGCAGTGCTTCGTAGCTGGCCTCCGGGCGCCACCCCCAACTCCCGACCTCGTTGATGAAAAGCTTGTTCATGTTGTTCGGCAGGAACCTGGTCTTCTTCCAGCAGATGTCGCTGTCCGGATCTCCCCAGTGGTCGCCGGGCTCGAACACCGGGAGATAGTCGTGCAACTTCTGGATCATCATGTACCCATCTTCAAGGGGCTCTTCCGAGGGAAGCGCGAATAAGTCCGAGGCAGCCAGCACCAGAGCCGTTCGGTCCCGCATGTTGCTATCGCCGGTCCAGAGCTGCGAGATATCCAGGAACGTCAGGTCGGAGTCCGACCAGGCCAATCCTACATGCTCCTTGGGGATACCGGGCAGCTTGCGCTTGAAGTATAGGTCCACGACCGCGATGCGTTCTCCACGCAGCCGCCTCAGCTCCGACAACTGCGGGAGTCGGTCGATAATGCGCGTGCCCTTCTCGCCGTGCTCGATCAGGTTCGCCAGCGCGTGGGCAGGCACGGCGAGCACCACGTAGTCCACCTGCGGCCGTTCCTCACCTTCCACGTCGATTTCGGGTTTGCCGTCCTTAACCTGAACCGCTTTCACCTTCGTGCCCGTTCGTATCGTGCATCCAAGCGCTTCGAGCTTCTGTTGCAGGGGCCCGATGATCTTCTCCTGTAGCCTCCCCTTCAACATCCATGCGAAGGGCGTCGCGCGGGGAAAGCCGAACGTATGCTTGACGAAGTCCTTGTAGGACGCGGCAGAGGTCAGGTTGCCGTGGATCGACCAGATCACCATCAGCATGAAGTCGTGCAGCTCGGCGCAGCGTTCCGTGGCGTATGGCCGCGAATGCAGGAAGCCATTGACGCTGAGCCTGCTCAGCACGTGGATAAACGTCGTGATAGACGCCATCGAAGTCCTGAGAAGACAGATTTCCGCCCAGTATCTTCTTCTCTTCATATAGAGTGACTTCGTAGCCGCGCTGCGAGAGGCGCAGGGCGGCTGTCAACCCGGCAATGCCGGCTCCGACTACAGCGACACGCATTTGGGGGACCTCCCAGAGGTTGAGTTTTCATTCTGGACAATCGGAAGGAGGTCTTTGACCCTCGGATTACCGGAGGTCCAGAGCGTTACTTGAAGACGGGCCGACTTCTTCGCCACGTCGGCCAGCCAGGACGCATGCCAGAGCGGATCGTCGATCAGGGAACGCCACCATCCGCGCTGCCATGCGCCCAAGTCGCCGATCAATCCACTTGGCCTGTTGACTCTTCCACTCAGAAACTCGAGGAACATCTCAGCGCTTCCCTCGCCGAGGTAGCCTATAATCCTGGACCACAGCTGTCCCAGAATCGGGAGCGGCCGCAAATCGAGCCCGCCGGACGAGGATCCTGCGACGCGAGCGAACACCGGATCGGCTGCTGCCTCTGCGAAGCCGCGCGTCCCCGCCCTCAACCAGAACTCCCGGAAGTGCCAATTGCGCATGAGAGCCGCGCAGACATCGAGGTAGCGCATGGCTGGATCGAAGTAGCGCCGGAAATCGCGCTCGAACCGCGACAGGAACGCGGCATCGAACCTTCCCCGCTCGAGCGACTCGGCCAAGGTCGATGAGGCGATTAGCGCGGACTCCATCCCGGGCGTGATTCCCTCGCCGGTCATGGGATCTACGAAAGATCCGGCATCGCCGATAAGCACGCCACCATCGAAGTGGTTGCGGCCGATACCGCCGTAGGTTTTGACCACACCGCCCAACGGTTTCCCGGCCACTCGTATTTGGGCACAGCCGGGATGCCGGACCCGGAGCTTCTCGATGAACCCACCGAAAAGCTTCGGAACCGAAAGGCCGTAACGATGGCAAGACTCGCTGAGAATTCCCACGCCGACGTTGGCCCGGCCACCCGACATCGGAAACATCCAGCCGTATCCGGGAAACAAGTCATGGTCGAACCAGATCGTCGCCTCACCCCTCTCGACCGAGACTCCCTCGACGTAGGCGCGCTGGGAGATCGCGATGTAGCGACGATCGGTTCGCGAGAGCCCGAAGCTCCTGGCGACGGTCGATTCGGTGCCGTCCGCGCCGACGACCAGCCGCGAGCTGAGGGTGAAGTGCCGGCGTCCGCTTCGCACACCCACCCGGACGAAACCTTCCTCGCGGCGGATCTCGGTTGCGGCGCAGCCTTCGTACACGGTCGCCGACGCGGCTCGCGCACGATCGAGTAGATGAGTGTCGAGCTCGTGCCGCGGCACTATATACCCAAGCGGCGGCAGGCCATGCTTCTCTTCGTAGTATGGAATCTCGCCGCGATACGCGACCCGGGACCGGATGAAAACCCGGGTGCAGGTGATCGGAAGACGCGACGAGTCGTCCAATACCCGGCGGCATTGCATGGCTTCGAGGATTCGGAGCCCGCCCGGCTCGACGAAATCACCGCAAACCTTCTCCCGTGGAAAGCTGGCGCGCTCGACTATCGCCACCCGCACGCCACGCCGGGCCAGCGACCACGCCATGACCGATCCGGCCGGCCCGCCGCCGACGACGATGACGTCGTGAACCTCAGCGGTGGACATCCACTATCCCGGCCGGAGGATTCATACATTCCGGCGCCGCCGGAGACCCGTCGATTAAGAGCGGATCAACCCTTGCCGATGAAAGCCGTTCAATCTACCGTAAAAGCGCATCGCGATCACGACCAAAAATGGAAATTCGGCCTGATCCCTACCGGGATCATTGCTCAACGCCCAAGGACACGGAGGATAACTGCTATGGGACGGATCTTCTTTCGCCGCGCAAATCTGATCGACGGCCGCAACGCGCCGAAGAAAAACGCGACCGTCGTGGTCGAGGACGAGCGTATCACCGCGGTCGCCGCCAATGGCGACGCGCCCAAACCTTCCGCCGCCGATGTGGTCTATGATCTGGCCGGGCGCTCGCTGATGCCCGGGATGGTCCAGTGCCACTATCACGCCGCCTACGCCGACGCTGAACAGCTCGAAGATATCGACTTGAAGCATCCGGCGACGATGCTCACTTTGATCGCCGCAAAAAACGCCGAGCTGCTATTGCGATCCGGCTTCACTGGCGCGGTCAGCGCGGGCACGCTGCACAATATCGACGTCACTCTCAAACGCGCGATCGACGCGGGCATGATACCTGGACCACGCTTTGTGCCCTGCGGACAAGACATCATTACTACTGGCGACTCGGTCGATGTTCATCCGACCTGGTGGAAATTGCAGCTGGAGGGGGGCGTTCTGATCTGCGACGGACCCGACGAGTTCCGCAAAGCCGTGCGGAGCGAAATCAAGCAGGGCGCCGAAATCATTAAGGTCAATCCGACCGGCGGCCATGGCCTGGGGTCCGCCGATGTCATGACGATGACGATCGAAGAAATTAATGCCGCCGCCGACACCGCGCACGAACGCGGCAAGAAAATCCGCGGGCACATCGTGTCCAAGCGTGGCATCATCGCCGCGCTCGACGCGCGGTTCGACCTCATCGACCATTGCGACAGGATGGACGACGAGTGTATCGAGCGCCTCGTTAAGCAGGGGACCTTCGTCACCCCGAGTCTTTACTTCCCATACGTGACGGTCGAGCAGTATCGGCGGAACAGGAATCCCGCGATGGCCGGAATGGACGAGTTGGAGCGCGGCCTCGAGCATTCGTACAAAATGGTGCCCAAGGCGCACGCGGCCGGCGTCAAGCTGGTGGTCGGCGATGATTTCGGCGTCGCCGGCTTGGTTCACGGCGACTATGCAAAGGAGCTCGAGGCTTACGTCGAGGGCGCGGGAATTCCAGCCCTCGACGTGATCGGCTGGGCGACCCGCAACGGCGCTGAGATGCTCGGCATGAAGGATGATCTTGGAACGATCGAAGTGGGCAAGCTGGCTGACCTGCTGGTGGTAAACGGCGATCCGGTGCGTGACATTGCAGTGCTGCAGGATCGCGCCAATCTCGACGTTATAATGAAGGGCGGGAAGTTTATCGAGTGCCAGCTCACGCCGGGCAAAGCAGTTGCCAAGTCCGCGTAGTCCTGGCTTCGTTAGTCCTCGGAATCAGCGTTGCGAGCCCGTTCTCCGGCATCGATCACGCGAGGAGACGAGACCGCCGATGCCGACAAGTTGACTATCCTGCCCGGGTGTTCAGTAATATGCGCGCGATGGATTTCAGGCGTCTTGTGCTAGAGTCCGACGCGTGCGATCAACGGGCTTGGGAAACCAGCCTCAATATCAACGTGAACCTCAAGGAGCGGACAAGATGAAACGACTCGGATTGGCGATCGGAACTATCGTGGTTGCGACCATTCTGGCGTCGGGTTTCGTCGATAGCGCGAACGCCGCGGGTAGCGCGAAGGACGAGATTACGGCCGTCGAAAACAAGCTCCTCGCGGCGACCAGCGCCGATGAGGTGATGAAGTATTTCGACAACAAGGACATCGTCCTCTACGATTTGGTACCAGGGTTGCAGTACAAAGGGGCTGCTGCGGTGCAAGCCGACGAAAACAACTTCTTCAGTAATGCCACGGACGTCAAGGGCGAATTCGTCGAGCTGGTGGTGGTAACCGATGGCAAGATGGGGATGGCCCGCAGCATCCAGCACATCACCTGGAAGGACAAAGCCGGCAAAGCACAGGAAGCTACGCTCCGCGTGACCGACGTTTACCACAAGGTCAACGGCGAGTGGAAAGTCTTCCATTCCCACGTCTCGGTACCGGTCGATCTGAAGACAAGCCAGGGCCAGATGAATTTGAAGCCCTAAGGCTAGTGGGCTGGCAGGACTGCGGGACCTGAATGATTCCCTTTGCCGGTAATCCGCTTAATCGGGCGAGCGAAAAGCGCACCGATCCAAACTGGATCGAGTCCAAACGGCGCGATCCGTCCTCGCTTATACTTCCGATGTGGCGTCTGGAACCGTTTCTTCTCGGGGCGGAAAAGTCGGACCCGCCGATCGAGCTCGGACTGTTGCGGCCGGCAATTGCGGATTCGCTCGCGGCTGCCGGAGCAACGTGCATCTTTCTCGGTCTTGACGGCACCCGGGCGATATTTGCGCTTGACGTGACGGACGCCGGCGACCCTGCGAATGTCGGGCCGCTTGGCGGACTGGGCTATTTCCGCGAGGCGCGTGTGGCGGCACAAATGGTCTCAATCAAAGACGCCGCAATTATCGCGCAGGCCAAGGCCCTGATCGACTGGCATCAGCGGCACGGCTTCTGCCCGCGCTGCGGCGCGCCGACCAAGCTGATGGACGCGGGTTACCGGCGCCTGTGCGGCAGTTGCAACGCCGAGCATTTTCCTCGCGTCGATCCGGTGGTCATCATGCTCGCGACCGAGGGTGAGGCGTGTCTGGTGGGACGCGGCAAGCAGTTTCCGCCCGGGATGTTCTCCGCGCTGGCGGGCTTTGTCGAGCCCGGCGAAACGATCGAGGAAGCGGTCCGGCGCGAACTGATGGAGGAAGCTTCGGTGAGGGTGGGCGAGGTAACTTATTACGCGACGCAGCCTTGGCCGTTTCCCTCCTCGCTGATGATCGGATGTTTCGCCAAGGCCGAAAGCCGCGACGCGAAGGTGGACGAGAACGAGCTCGCCGAAGTGCGCTGGATAGAGCGCAGTGTCGCGCGCGAGCTGATCGAGGGAAAGCAGGTGGATGGACTACGAGTGCCGCCGCCGATCGCGATCGCCTATCATCTGATCAAGACCTGGGCGCTCGGTGATAAATGACTGCCTGGTTTCTGCGACGTGCGGGCCAGTCGGAGGGGTGCCGATTACGGCCAGGCGCGGTTCATCATGCGATGGTCAATGCGGGCAACCACCTCGCCTTTCTGATTGATCAGCGTGGAGCAAATCACAACAAATATCATTGTGCCGGTACGGCCGGTTTTCTCGTAAGTGTCTTTCACTTTGGATGATACGCGGATTGAGTCGCCGGCCCGAATGGGCGCTTCTAGCTCGAGGTCGATACCGCCCATGAGCCCGCCGCTACCGAACCGCGGGAGTTGAGCGAAGACGTTGTCCACGTAGTGAAACGAGGCTACGAACGCCGGCGGAGCGATGATCTCGCCGTATGGGCCCGCTTTGGCTGACTCCGGATCGACGTACAAAGGATTGTGGTCGCCGACTGCGGCACAGAAACTGGCGATCCTTTCTGCGGTCACGAGCACGGGCGCGCCCGCCTCGAAAGTGCGGCCCACCGGTTTTGATTCGTCGTATTGCACGCTTCGAGCAGTCACATCCGCATAGATTCGTCGCAAATTAAACACTACCGCGCAACCGCTTTGTCGTACCGCCCAAATGGTTTCCGGAACGCTGACCGGCGGACGGCAATTCCTTGGCAATCGCGGCGGGTTCTGCTAACCGATAGCCGGTGTGAGGCGAGCTCGTCGAGCGGGTTTAATTGGAGGACAATGCGATGGCTGAGCTATACCGCGTCCACGGCGTCGAAATCTCGCCATACTCCGTGAAGGTCCGTTCGTACTTTCGCTACAAAGGAATTCAGCACCGATGGATTCCGCGCAGTCAGGACGCCGACGGCGAGTATCAGAAATTCGCAAAGCTTCCGCTCGTTCCCCTGGTCGTGACGCCTGGGAACGAAGGAATCCAGGATTCCACACCGATCATCGAGCGCGTCGAGGCGCTTCATCCGGAGCCGTCGATTCATCCGGCCGAGCCGGTCGCAAAGTTTGTTTCGATACTGCTCGAGGAATTTGGCGACGAGTGGGGTAACAAGTGGATGTTCCACTACCGCTGGGCGCGCGAGGTCGATCAGCTCTCGGGCGCAGTGCGTATCGCACGCTCGATGATGCCGACGGCGGACGACGCGCAGCTCGCCAGCGGGATCGCGATGGTTCGCGACCGGATGGTCAATCGGGTATCTTTCGTCGGCTCAAATCCGGTGACCGCGCCGCAAATTGAGGACTCCTTCCGCGACACGCTCACTATCCTCGAGCCTCATTTCGCCAACCGGTCTTATCTGTTCGGTCAGCGTCCCGCGTTCGCCGACTTCGCGATGTGGGGGCAGCTCTACAACGCCTGGACCGACCCGACGCCAGGTGCGCTCATCAACGCGACCGCGCCAAATCTGCTTGCCTGGATCCACCGTATGCTCTGGCCCCGCGCCGAAGGCGACTTCGAGCCGTGGTCAAGTCTTGCTCCCACCTTGACGCCATTGCTCGATCGCCAGGTCGGGAGGCTCTTCATTCCATGGACATTGGCGAACGCGCGAGCGATCGCAAGCGGCCGGGAAGAGTTCACCGTGGAGTTGGCGGGCAAGACTTGGACGCAGAAACCGCAGAAGTATCATGCTAAATCCTTGAGCGCCCTGCGCGAGAAGTACGCCGCGCTGCCTGACAAGACTGCGATCGACGCGGTGCTGCAACCAATCGGATGTCTGGCAGCCCTTAGCGGGTGACGTCCGGCTCAGAACGATCGACTGCCGACGCAGGACGAACATTTCTCCGAATCCTCACGGAGGCAACCTCTTCATGGATATCAGCAAGGAAAAGCTGCTCGAGATGTACCGCACGATGCAGAAGATCCGGCATTTCGAGTCCAAGGCGCGTGACCTGGCGATGGCCAACGAAATTCCCGGCTTCGTCCACGTCTCAATCGGCGAAGAAGCTTGCGCCACCGGCGTCTGCTCCGCGCTGCGAACGACCGATCGTATCACGTCAACCCATCGCGGCCACGGACATCTGATCGCCAAGGGCGGACGCCTCGATCGCATGATGGCGGAGATTTTCGGCAAGCGCACCGGCTACTGCAAAGGCAAAGGCGGCTCGATGCATATCGTTGACTACTCGCTCGGCATCCTCGGCGCCAATGGGATCGTGGGCGGCGGACTGCCTATCGCCACCGGCTCAGCGCTGGGCGCCGTGATCGCGGGCAAAGACGATGTCACCGTGGCGTTCTTCGGCGACGGCGCCTCCAACGAGGGCACCTTCCACGAGTCGCTGAACCTCGCGGCGGTGTGGAAGTTGCCGGTGGTCTTCGTATGCGAGAACAACGGCTTCGGCGAGTTCACGCCGATGGCGACCGTGACCTCGGTCAAAGACATAGCAGTGCGCGCGAAGGCCTACGACATTCCCGGCCATATCGTCGATGGCAACGACGTGCTCGAAGTCTTCCGCTACACCACCGAGGCGGTCGCACGCGCCCGCGCGGGAGAAGGTCCTACCCTGCTCGAATGCAAGACCTATCGATGGGAGGGACACGTCGTCGGCGAGCAGGCTTTCCTTGGCGATGGCGCGTATCGCGAGAAATCCGAAGTCGAGGAATGGAAGCTCAGATGCCCGCTGATTCGATTCGAGAAGTGGTGCGCGGAGAGCGGCAAGATAAGCTCGGCCGAACTTAAGAAGATCGTCGCCGAGACCGAACAGGAACTCGCCGACGCGATCGAATTCGCCCGCTCGAGCGAACTGCCCGCAGCGTCGGAAGTTACCGACGACGTTTACGCCTGACCGCCCGCGCGCGGAGGAATCGTCATGCCGCAAACCACTTTTATCCAGGCGATAAACCAGGCCATCGCTGAAGAGATGGAACGCGACCCTCTTACCTTCCTGATGGGCGAGGACGTCGTGCTCGGCGCGTTCGGCGCCACCAAGGGCCTTATCGATAAGTTCGGCGCCAAACGGGTGCGCAACACCCCGATTTCGGAGGCGGGCTTCGTCGGCGCGGCGGTCGGCGCCGCGATGGCAGGGACGCGGCCGATTTGCGAAGTCGAATTCGCCAGCTTCTTCTATTGCGCCTTCGACCAGGTCTGCAACCAGGCTGCCAAGCTCCGCTATATGTCGGGCGGACAGGCCACCATGCCAATCACGTTTCGCGCCGTGTTCGGCGCGATGGGCGGCGCGGCTGCACAGCATTCCGAGACGGTGTACGCACAATTTCTGAGCGTCCCCGGCCTCAAGCTGGTCATCCCTTCGGGGCCGTCGGATATGAAGGGGCTGCTAAAGAGCGCCATCCGCGACAACAATCCCGTGATCGTCTTTGAGCATGGCGCGCTCGGCCGCCTCAAGGAGGACATCCCCGCCGGCGAGCACCTGGTGCCGTTCGGCAAGGCCGCCGTGAAGCGGCCCGGCGAGAACGTTACCCTGGTCGTGATTGGTGCGATGGTGCCCAAGGCGATGAAGGTCGCGGCCAAGCTCGAGCCTGAGAGAATCTCGGTCGAAGTGATCGATCCTCGCACGCTGATTCCCCTCGACGAAGATGCGATCCTTGCTTCGGTCGAGAAAACGAATCGAATCGTGATAGCCGACGAAGGCCACTTGCGCGGCGGCGCCGCCGCGGATATTGCCGCAATCGTCGCCGACAAGGGCTTCGACTTTCTTGACGCGCCGATCCGCCGCGTCACATCGCTCGACGTGCCGATCCCGTTCAGTCCGCCGCTCGAAAAGGCAGCCATCGCGGACGAGGCTCGTATCGAAGCCGCGATTCGCGACCTGGTTGGGCGATAACCAGGCCCGGCAATTGCGGAACTGCTGTGGCGGTTGAAGTCACGATGCCCAAGTTCGGGCTGACGATGCATGAAGGAACGATTCAGCGCTTCTTCAAGGCAGCCGGCGAGCGAGTCAACGCGGGCGAACCTCTCTACGAGGTCGAGACCGAGAAGGTTCTCTACGAAGTCGAAGCGCCCGCATCAGGCAATCTCGCGACCACCCTGTTCGACGAGGGCGCAACCGTCGAATGCGGGGTGACGGTGGCCGTGATCGCGGAAGCGGGCGAGGACATTGCGGCCGTTGCCGCCCGCTATGAAAAATCCGCCTCGAAACCCGCCAACCAAGGTTCACCCGCGACCTCGTCGCCAGGCAATCCCAGCATCACGGCCAACGCCGGCGCGCGGCGCACCGCAAGCCCGGTCGCCCGCAAACTCGCGTCTGAACTCGGCGTAAATCTCGATAAAATCGAAGGCACAGGTCCCGGCGGACGGATCACCCGCGAAGACGTCGAGCGAGCCTCGAGAACCGCGACGAAAATGCAGCCGCCTATATCGGCAGCGGCGCCATCCACTCATCGCGTCGCGTTTCGTGGCGTGCGCAAGGTGATTGCCGAGCGGATGCATCAGAGCCTGCACGCCAGCGCGCAGATCACTATCACCGCCGAAGCCGATGTCACGCCGGCGACCGAGTTCCGCGCCCGTCTATCCCGCGAATTTGATTTTTCTTACACCGACATGATGATTCATTCGGTCGCGCGAGCCCTGATGCGCCATCCGCGAATGAATGCGCGCCTTGACGGCGCGGAGATTGCTTTTTCCGCAAGTGCGAACGTCGGCATCGCCGTCGCCCTCGATGAGGGGCTGATCGTTCCGGTCGTGCAGCGCGCCGAGAGCAAGTCGCTTCGCGAGATCGCGGTCGAAAGCCGCGCACTCGGCGAAAAGGCGCGCTCCGGCCAGCTCAAACTCGAAGACGTAACCGGAGGCACGTTTACGATAACCAACCTCGGCATGTTCGGGATCGACGCGTTCACGCCGATTCTGAATCCCGGCGAGACCGGAATCCTCGGCGTCGGGCGAATTACCGAGAAGCCAGCGGTCTATGCCGGCGAGATCGCGAAGCGCGCGATGCTCTGGCTCAGCCTTACGTTCGACCATCGAGTGGTTGACGGCGCGCCCGCAGCCGAGTTCCTTCAAACCGTAATTGAATTCTTTAACAAACCTCGTTGAAACAGTCCTTGTGGTTCCCTTTCAGTTCACGAAGGGCCGCACACGCAAGGATGTCGCGCAGTTCTCCGGAGAATGCTCAAGCTAAAGGACTCGCTGGCGGAGCGCAGTCAATTCGAACTCCCGGGCGACTTCGAGAATCGCTATACCGACCCAAGCGCGCGAAAAGTCGCCCGTGAGCCGACTGGATGTTCGGAGCAAATCGAGCAACTCGATTCCGGAACTGGACTATCCACCACCGCGAGCTGTTATAGTAAAGAGCAGCTGGACTTGGAAAAGGAAACAGCCCGCGGCTACGAGATGAAGCTCGACACGCTGCGCAACTCGCGCTCGGTATTCTGCCAACGCATAGCCATTTCAGGTGTCACACTCCGATAAAACCCAGCCTGTTGAGAGCCGCGCGGCAAAGATGCTGCGCGAGGTCTTCCAATCAGGGCGGCCACTCACCTACATCCGCTCCACCGAGGAGCAGCGAATCGGAAGGGTGCTGCGCGAGGTCGGCCGGGCGCTGCACGCGTCCGGGCCGGTGCCCGTTTGGACCTGGAGCCTGACCGAAGGATTGCTTCGCGATGACGGAGTGGCCGAGATCGGCACTCTCGGCCCTCGCGAAGCTCTGGACTTCATCGCCGCCCACAAGGACGCCGCCATCTTCCATCTCAAGGACTTTCACGAGCCGCTGCGCGAATCCCCGGAGATCAGGCGCCGTTTTCGAGACCTGTACGAACGCTGTCTCGATCAACGGAAGTTCGTAGTCATCAGTTCGCCGGTGCGATTCATTCCTGAGGAGGTCGAGCGGGACCTTTTGTATCTCGAGTTGCGGCCGCCCGATCTCGTCGAGCTGGTCGAGCTTTTGCGAAGCGAGGCTCCGCGACTCTCGGCGCCCGGCGTGATCACCGAGGTGAGCGACGAAACCCTGCACCAGCTCGCGCGCGCCCTGCAGGGAGTCACGCTCCAGGAGGCGGGCCACGCAATGCGCCGCGCTCTGGCTGCGGGTCGAGGCCTCGGTGCCGAGTCGTTACCAGCCCTGCTCGAGGAAAAGCGGCTCCTGGTCAACCGCGGCGGAGTCATCGAATACGTTGCCGACACCACCGGCATCGAGGAGGTTGGCGGCCTCGGTCAGCTCAAGCAGTGGCTGCTGGAGCGGCGTAAACTATTTGAGCTCCGCGAGAGCCTGAGCACCGACATAGTACCCAAAGGCGTCCTCGTCATGGGCGTCCCGGGCTGCGGTAAAAGCCTCTGCGTGAAGGCCATCTCCTCGCAGTTCGAGCTTCCTCTCTATCGAATCGATATGATTGAGGTCTTCTCCGGCAGGCATGGGCAGCCCGAGGGAGCATTCGTCCAAGCATGCAAGACGCTCGAGGATATGGCGCCGGCAGTGGTTTGGTTCGACGAGATTGAGATGGGGATTACATCGGGGGAGCCGGGCGGCGAGCAGGGCAGAATCTTCGCCTTTTTTCTGACCTGGATGCAGGAGAAGGCGCGCGGGCTCTTTGTCGCTGCCACCGCAAACCGGATCGACCTTCTCCCCGCCGAAATGATTCGCAAAGGACGTTTCGACGAGGTCTTCTTCGTTGACTTGCCGCTGGTTACCGAACGGATCGAGATCTTGAAGATTCATCTCTGCCGCCGGGGAACGGATGCAGCCAAGTTCGATCTGGAACGCTTGGCGGCCTACATGAAGGGATGGACGGGCGCCGAGATAGAGCAGACGGTCGTATCGGCGCTGACCAAGGCGCGGCTGAAGGACCAAGAGGTCACCGAGCAGGATCTCTTCCGGGCCGCCGGCGAGCTGGTTCCGCTGGCGAAAACCATGAAGGAACAGATCAATCACATTCGTTCCTGGGCGTTCGAGCGCGCGATCCGCGCATCTCCCATCCCCCGCGACTAGCAAGGCTATGTGAATGCCTTGGTCGATCGCGTGGAACTCATCGATACCGGCATTCGCGTTTTGATCAAATTGCCGACCCCGGCAGGCGATGAGCGCGATGCCGTGACCCCAAACGAACTTGCCCTGTTTCACTTCAGCAAACCGTCAGACCTGCTGATGATGGTCCTGCTCGACGGCCGGGAACGCACCGAGGCGGATTTCCGGATCCTGTTCGGCCGAGCCGGGCTGAAGCTCAACCGAATCGTTCCTACGGCGTCAGTAGTTTCGATCGTCGAAAGCGAGCGCGCCTGATGCTCGCCGATATCTACAACTGGTTTACCGAGCGTTTCGACACCGCCGACTTGTAAAGATGCCAAGGCGCTGCTCGACGAACTAAACGCATAGCTCCTGCAAAATGCTACAATCGTTCGCGGCAGGTGCAACGATTACGACGGAATCGAGGACGATCGCGGAGGAAAACGCGTGGACAAGCATCCGATCCGCTTTGGAGTTCAGACCGGACAGCAGAACATCGAATGGGAGCAATTGCGCACCTTCTGGGGCAAGGCCGACGGCTGGGGCTACGACTCGCTCTGGGCATTCGATCATTTCTATCCGATCTTCGTGCCCGACCCGACCGGCCCTTGCATGGAAAGCTGGACGCTTCTGAGTGCGCTC
>Ga0074044_10002661_pt1 | contig 15563 bp, 14 predicted proteins | sample BogForMeECP23OM1_FD_94443 | JGI IMG/M metagenome (GOLD analysis project Ga0074044, IMG submission 94443) | Bog forest soil microbial communities from Calvert Island, British Columbia, Canada - Bog Forest MetaG ECP23OM1 | ecosystem: Environmental > Terrestrial > Soil > Wetlands ...
AATCGGCTGGCGCTTTTCAGTGAGAAAGACCTTGACCATCGGCGTGCTGATTTCAATCACCCTGCGCTTGCCGAAGCGTGGAAGGATGTGAACGTTCAGCTGCCCGCGATAAGAGCGCAGCGTTTTCTCCGCCAGCCCGTCGGCGGCATTCGCGAGGAACGTTTCGGCCTGCTCGGCGAAAGTGACGTCGCGCCGACCGGGGTTTAGCCCCGCGCCACGCTTCTTGATCGCGTCGGCCAAGGCCGCCTCGGCGGCTTCTTTCGTTTCGAACTGCGGACGCCCAAGCAAATACTTGCGAAGGTTAACCTGCCAGATCGGGTTGCCGGAACGCTGAACGATTTTACGAATATGCTCCATCAGTATCCTCCCGACCCAATCGGGGCGGGGACACACATCGCTCTAACGCGCGCCTGAATCCAGTGCCGATTTTTCGCGGGATTTGATGAAATCCGCCACCTGCTGACGGGTAAATCGCACGGCGCGACTGCCAGCAATTCCTGTACTGATGTGGCCAATCGTGCCCCGGCGGCTCATTTCATAGACGACGCCCGGCGTGGTGCCCAGCACCTCGGCAACCTCGTCGGCCTTCAGCAGGCGCTGCGGATCATCAATCGTCGTTTCGGCGCGGACCGGCGCGGACGTGAGAAGTGCGGTCGTCAGCGTCGTCGACACCGCGTTGCAAGCCATCAGCATGGCCGTGAGGATCTGCGTAGAGAGACCGGCGACGGACGCGGGATTTTTGTGAACTGCGTCGAGGGTCGGGGCGGTCATGATGCCATCGCCATTTCTGGCGATCCCTGAAGCTCAAACTTTCCCTCTATCATGCTGGTCCAGCCGTCAGCCTTCTGGCGTGCAAATAGCTCTATTCTGTTTTTGCAACCGAACGCCGGATCGTTCTGCTGAATTGAATTTCCCTCTGCCACCGCCCCTCACCAACCAAGGTCACAACGTCAGGGGGTCGTTGGCGGCCCCGGCGTCTTCATGTTCCACGTCTTCCCTTCCGATCAATCTTGCTTCGACATCGAGTGCCGCGAATCGCTCGAGAATGACAGCTACATACTCCGGTGACAGTTCAACGCCATACCCGATGCGATCCAGTTGATGCGCGGCAAGCAGGGTCGAGCCGCTCCCACAGAACGGATCGTAAACGAGTTCGCCTGGACGACTGCTATTCGCGACCATGCGGGCGATCAGTGCGACAGGTTTCGTCGTCGGATGCAGATCGCTGACGCTTGGCCGGTCGACCTCAAACACGGAATGCTGAGTCCGATCGTCCGTAAAATAGTGCGCACCGCTTTCAATCCATCCATAGAGGACGGGCTCGTGTTTGTAATGGTAATCGGATCGCCCCATAACGAGCGATTGCTTGACCCAGACGAGCTGATGCTTATAGCTGAAACCGCCGTCTTCCATGCCCTGAATGAAAAACTTCAGGTAGACGGATGGGACCGTCGCGTAGATCGCCGCCCCGGGCTCGGCATGAACGGCCGCCGCCTTCAGCGCGCCGGCGAATAACGCCTGAAGCTCCGCGGGCTTCAGATTGTCGTTCTCGATCACGCGACGGGTCTTCTGGGCGCCATGTTGCTCCATCCAGGCGGTCTTCTCGCCATAGCTGACGCCATAGGGAGGATCCGTCCAGACCATCCGCAAACTTGGGGCGCCGTTGGCCCACAGGCGCCCCACGGCGGCTTCATCCCGGCAATCCGCGCATAGCAGCCTATGCGGGCCGACTTGCCAAAGCTGGCCCAACGCCGTGCCCCATTTCACCTTGAGCCCGCCGGCTTTGTCGATTTGCGGCTCGGGGTCTTGGAGCGTGGGGGCGGGGCCAAATCGCTCCAGCTCAGACGGGTCGAATGCGGTCAGGTCTGCGGCCATATCGCCGAGCTCGCCGAGTTCGATGCGTAGCAATTCGGCATCCCAGGACGCCTCTTCATTGGCACGATTGTCGGCGATCCGATAGGCCCGGCATTGAGCCTCGCTCAAATCGGCGGCAACGTGCACCGGGACCTCGAGCAAGCCAAGCTTCCGCGCGGCGAGCAGGCGGGTATGGCCCACCACAATGACGCCGGCGGCGTCGACGACGATCGGCTGACGCCAACCGAACTCCCGGATGCTCGCCGCGACCTTGTCGATCGCGGTCTGCGGAATCTTCCGCGGGTTCTTCGAGTAAGGAACCGGGCGGTCGATCGACCAAAGTTCAATCTCCATCACGAGTCGGCGTCCTCCTCGCCATCGAGCAGGTCATCGAACAAAGAACGCTGCGCAGGGTTCAGAGACTTAACTTTTTCGCGGGATGCCGGCGAAAGGCCGAACTCCACTTCAATCTGGTGCATCGCCTTCGAGCACATCGAAATCACGCTCATGTACGGGTTGATGTACGGGTTGCCGACGCCACCGGCCTTTACCACGAGGCCGCTCTGGTTGACGGCGCGCGACGCGACGTCGCGCTTGGAAAACCAGATGCAGTATGTCCCGAACATCGTCAAATCGAGCGCGGTCAAAAGGCCAGCCTTGATGAAGCGGCGTCCCTCTGCCTTCCACGCTCGTTTGCCTTCGTCGTCAAGAAAGCCCGGCGCCGCCGGCATCCGCTTGAGCAGCGGACTCGACGGGATATCGGGGTTCAGCGGCCGCCTGCTGTTGCGCGCAATCTTAAGTACACCTGGGCTAGGTCTTCTTCCTCTCATCTGTCCACCCTTGTCGCTGTCCTATCCATCACCACCAGACCCCCCACCCCTATGAATTCGGTGCACACGCGCGTTCGCTTGCGCAACGGTCAACGCTCGCCGACTCCCAGTGATTTGACCGGCCCTACCTTTGGGATTGACACCGTGACGCACAAGTCCCAATGTTTCGGCCGTGACGTGTTGGCTTTTCGCTGTTCGGCCAACCCGCAGTCGATTTCAGCCTTTGGGACAGAAGCGATTTGGCCGAGCGCGGCCTTGAGTTTAGGAATCGAAACTGATCTAGATTTTCTCATTGGAAACTACTCCCTATGACAGAAGACAAGCCTTCGCAGCCTCCGCCATTGAAGCCTCCACCATCGACGCCTGTGCATAAAATCGACACGCGAAAGCTGCCGCCACGACCACCGCTAAAATCCCCACCCACTAAGATAATAAAGAAGGGAGGATAGTTGTTGGCCTATCCCTAACTGCCAGATTTCTAGTAGTAGCGGGAATGCCAACAGGAAAACCCCCCACTCCCACTAATCGCTCAGTGCGCATGAGCATCGTTGCCTTTTGGTCATTGATGTTGTTGTGCGAAACGACTGTTCGATACATTCCGATCAGATAATAGCGTCGCAGCTGATCGGGATGTTGAAAGTACTCGCTTGCAAACCAGAGGTCTTTTTCGTCAAGACCCTCGAACTTTCGCACACGCAGTCCCATGAGCGCGAAACCCGCGCCGAGAAGCAGGCTAATGATGCCAAAGAACAAGAAACTTGATGCGATGGGCCAATCTTTCACTAAATCTTTCCAACTCGAAAACGTCGAGACAACCACAACAATCATCGCTCCGGTGAAGCCCGCAAAAATGCCCGCTTTCGTATCTAGCCAGTTCACACGGTCAATAGCGTCGCGTGTCAATTGTGATCCGAACTCGTAGAGTTCATTTGTGACTTGCGGGTCTTCGTATTTCTTTAATCTTTCGATGATTTCATTTTCACCAGGTACCCGCGCCCGCGATGATTGTCCGCCGTCTGTGGTATCACCGTTGATTTTTGACTCTGCCATAGCGCTGCTCCTGTCTGTCTTTTGGCTTTTTGTCTCTAAGATGCGCGCTTCGCGCCCTACACGGATTTGACCTTGTCCATAAATCTCTGAAGTATCTCGCGCGCGGCCGCAATCTCTTCCGGCGTTCGCGCCGGCCGATCGAGTAACCTTTGCTTTCGACGCTCCGCCTCTTCGCGCCGCTCTTCTATTTCACGCGCCGCGCGATAAATCATGCCGACCGTCGGCGGCTCTTCGCGGCCATTGTCGCTGAAATCGCGGACCGCCTGCATCGCATCGCAATATTCGACGCGCGCGAGACTCTCAATGAACGCGGCGATCGCCATTCGGTCTATCAACTGGCGCGGCCAGTTCGCCTTGACGCTGCTCAGGATTCGAACCGCCTCTTTGTCGTCCATCCTCCAACTCCGAATAGACTTGCCGCAACAGTTCTTGTCCTGGCGAGAGATCCGGCGCGACCTTCCTTGCTGGCCCCGCAATCCGATTCGCCATGATGTCGTCTTCCCATCGCTTCTGATTGAGATACGTCGATGCGTGCGGAAGGTCGTCGGTCTCCTTCCCGGCCCAGTTCGCCGTCAGCCGTCGAGGCACGTCCGCGGCCGCAGTCGCCTTTTCGATGCTGGTTAACTTCTTCCAAGCTCTGAGAGCCTCGCGCTTGCCATTCCCATTCGGATAGATGCGCCAGAATTCCTCGAAGTCATCGGGATATTTGAACTTCGAACCAGCCGCGCCGCGGGACGGATCCTCAGACGGATCAGAAAGGACGGATCCAAAGGACGGATCGGGTGACATGGCTGTGTCACCCTCTGTTTCGATTCTGTCACCCTCCGCCGGCGCGTTCTGACACCCTCCATCGCCTTGTCTGACAGGGTGTAATTCTGACGCCCTCGTCGATTTGTCACCCCGTCGCTTTGACGCCCTCGCCAATTTGGCAGCCTCCGCCTCGTCCTCGGCGGCATTGGCAAGAAGCCGGTCCATCCTGATCGTGTAGAGGTTTGAGCGTTTCGGCCCCGCGTTTTCATCGATGGCGAGCTCGCCAAGTTGCACGAGTTCTGCGACCGACCGCTGCGCCGTCCGCTCGCTCGTGCCTGCGCGCGCCGCGATCGTATGCATGGCCGGCCACGCGCCGGTCCCGTCGTCTTTGCAGCAATCCCCAATCGCCACGGCCACTAGCCTGCTAGTCCCTTTCGACCGCGAAGCTTTGAGAACCAAGCCCATCACCAACCCGCTCATCTCCAGCCGCCCTAGCTCGTCAGATTCCCGCCTGTCCGTCTGCTCATCCGTCGCGACCGCCGTGACCCGCGGCGTCCGTCAGCAGCAGGAGAACGAGTTTGGCGGCCGATTGACTCACGTGTTTCACCTATCAATCGGCGCGCCTGCGACCAGAAGTGCCTTTAGGGCTGGCCGCGGCACCAGAAGCCGCCTGCCAATGCGGATCACCGGGATGGTCCCCGACTTGACCCCTGTAAAGGCGCTGTTCAGCCCGATTCGAAGACGCTTGGCCGCCTCCTCAACCGTGAGGATTTCGGGCACCGCTTTTTCCGCAGCGCCGTTTGCCGCCGCCTTCTGTTCTTCTTCGCTCACGTCGCGCATTACCTACTCGCAACATAGAGTAGGTAACGGCGAACACGAAGCGACCGAGTACGATTTGCGAATCAGGGCTAAGCTATGGACGCAAGAATACTGCTCAGGGCTTAGCCTTGGACTTAGGCAAGAGGTCGCGCGCGTGGCGTTTGATAGTGGAGGGAGATGTCTTTTCCTTCCCGGCTTGGTTTTTCCCTAGTTCACCTTGGACGAGCCGTATAAAAGCGCCGCGATTTCCCAAGCTAGGATTTTCTCTAAGAACCCTCTCGGCCGCGCTTCGAACCTGGGGCTGCATAGAGTACTTTTTCTTCGTACTCCAGCCGCCTTTTCGCCGCGGGGCGGTGAGCTGGTCCTGCAGCGCCAGCAATTCGACTGTGTGTTTCCAATTCTCCGAAACGAGATAGCGGCGTACAATCTCTTCTGGCTCTCCAGTGCCGGCGATCCGCCCGCGGTAGACGTCGAGCGCCGGGCGGTTGTCGGGGCGCCCGAGCAAGAAATCGACGAGTTGCTCTGTGAAGCTGAATTGTAAAAGGCGCTCGCGCTCCTTAGAAAGCCTGGGGTCCCTCTTGGCGGCGCGAATCGCCCAGGCTGTCAGCAGGTCGTGGGCCATCTCATCATTCATCCAGAAACTATCGGTGCCCGCGAGCTGAAGATATTCTTCGCGAGAAAGACCATAAGGATTACGGCGGCCCGCTTTGACGAACCGCGCTTGATGGCTGTCATCATTGGACCATACAATCTGGGCAAGCACGCGTTTTCCGCCAACTGGAAGGACGATGGGCACGCCCGCATTTGCTTCTCTTCTCGTGGGCGCCAAAGGAAGAAGAAACCACTGCCGAAGTATCGCGTTGCTCGGCAGTGTTCCGGGTGCCGCAGTTGGCTTTGCTTTTCTCATGGGCCGAATTATCTCACGAAATCCACCGTGGGGTCAGTCTCGAATCGGCCGGGCGTGCGTAAGCGCTCCGATCCATCGCTCAGGATGCAACGCGCGTTGCGCGCCTGGACATCGGCGAGAACGCGCGCCTCGTCCTGTCCGTGTGCACGACCGCTTTTGAATCGTTCGTAATCCGAATCGGGGCGCGCGCCGCGCGCATAGAGAACCGGTGTGGCCAACACTGAATAGGGAAAACGTTGACCAACTGGTTTTAGCAATCTGATGCCTTCGAACAGTTGGCCAGCTCTCCGTTCGGTGAAATCAGAGGGAAATCAGGAACCATCGTACGTCCCCCAAGGCTAGGAAACTCGGTTGAGCGCTCAGGGGCGACTGGCTTGGAAGTGGGCACTCAACGGGCAGTAGACGCTAAATCCTCACGTGTACCTCGGTCTCCATGACCTCACCGGTCTGCCCAACCGGTGGTGTCGGCACGCGGCGAGGAACGGGAACACCTTACCCCAGCGGTAGCTTGTGAACGTCCGAAACCTCGCCAAAGTAGGCGGCTATACTCAGAAATGCCAGCGTGCTGTATAAGCTTTACAGATTGTTTCGAGCATCGTCCCATAGTCGCGCTCGACGTCGATACCCAGGCTTCTAGGATCATCCGCCCTCGGGATGTAGGGCTCGTTCACATTGTCAATAAACGCCGGAACTAGCAGGACGTAGTCGTACCCCACGACATGAGTATGACCCGGTGGGCGAGTTTGAAGCGTACGAAATTTTTTAACCGTCTTTACTGGATCGTCGGGCCGATTGGGACTGACAGCGAATTCGAACTCATCCCAAAGCGTCTGGTCGCCCGATGATAGCCGAGGCAGAATCTTTTCCGCGAATTCGGCAGGCTTCCTTTTGTACAGCGGCTTTACCCTGTCCGGTACATTGAGCACTTTCGGCGCAATGCCAACGATCACCGTCGCCAGGAGAACAGCCTCCTCCTTGGCCCTATGAAGCACCTGCAACGCTTCGTTCAAATCGTCGAATCGCGCATAGAGATTGCGATGCGCGGTCACAACCGACTTGTTTTCCACGCAGAATCGGAGCCTGTCGAGGTCAGGTCCGTCTCTGGCATCGGGTTCTCCGACAAGTAGATCAATTTTTCGGTTGCGTGCGCCGGGGGTACGCACGTTTTTCCAGGATTGAATATTGTGGAGAGAAAAATCGGCCGCAAACGATTCGCAACGTCGCCTGAGATCTCTCAAGATGCCATCACTGACGATGTCAGAGTGATCCTCCAATCGCTGATTGTGAAAACCTCTGCTCTTAATCTGCTCGATGACCTCATCAAATGGAGTTGTCATCAGGCAGTCTCCGACGAGACAAGCACGGGGATCTCCGGGTGGGAATTCCGAAAACTAGATGAACGTCTTCGATGGCGTATGCTCAAAAGTTCGTCGGGAACTGGAATTGTCTTAAGAATGTTGCTCTGAAGGCGTAGGAAGCCGTTCGCAGCTCGCTGGCAGTGCTCATAGAGCCAATCTGCAACTTCCGCGGAATTGAGATGTTCACAGAGCCTCTCGATCACTTGGGCGTCCTTGGGAACGATGTAATACACGGAATGGCGAGGGACGAGTGTCCCCTTCCGATCGATCCAAAAGTGCGGCTTCTCCGTAATATCCTTGCACAATATCTTCGGCCGCAAGATTTCCGGCAGCGGCGGCGTTTCGTGAAATGCGTACCAAGGCTTCCGCCGCACGCACGTTCGCTTCAACAACCGCTCGCGAACGTGCGGCTGCAACAGGTAATCTCCAAATTCTCCCAGTTCGCTCTCCTGCAGCAGAGAAGCGTCCTTTGTGTAGGGAATCAGTATGGCATGTTTCGGTTTGCTGAGTTCGCCCGGTCCGATCAGTTCCCTGCCGGCAATGGTGGGCAGGGCGAACCTTAGCAGCTCCGGTTCCAGATCCTTAATCCGGCGCACGAAGATCTCGTCAGCTCCCGTGGCGACGCCGCAGCTGATTCGCACACACAAATCCCTTAGGGCACCTCGCCCATGCATGCGCTCCACGGCGCCACGAATTACCGGCATCCATGAGACTCCATCACCGTTTAGCGTGCCGTGACGCTCCACTCCGTCGCGCAAGCGAATGATGGTCTTCTTGTAGCGCGGCCGATTCACGATTGTGGTGATGGTAGGATAGGTTACCAGGCCTTCGAAAACTTGTTCGTCAACGAGGTCGATCTCTTCGACTTGAGTTCTGCTCAGAAGCCGGCGCAGAGGAGCGGCTGTCTCCACGTAGAGGAATTTCTCGGGCGTGATGAAGACCATCCGCCCGTTGGGTTTGAGGCTCTTCAGGGCGCGCTCGAAAAAAAGGAGGTAGAGGTCGAACCGGCCGTGTGCCGTCTCATAAGCGGCACGGTACTCGCGCTTTTCATCTTCACAGAGACCGAGAATCGAGACGTAAGGCGGATTGCCGATGACGAAGTCAAAGCTCTCAATCGGCTGTGCCAGGAAGTCCATCTTTCGAATCTCAATGTGGGAGCACGAGCGAAGAGATTCGCGTGCTTCTCGGGCGCGACCGGGCTCGGATTCAACACCCACGAGGCGGGGCGAACGCTTTTGATGCTCCTCGCACCACCGGATGACGCCTTCGAGGAACGCTCCAGTACCGCATCCAGGATCGAGCAGCGTGTCCCGAGGCTTTGGTGGCCGACCCTTGAAAAGACGGCCGACCATTTGGTCCACGACCTGTGGCGGTGTCGGTACGAACCCTCTCACAACAGCCCATCCATCCGTAAGCATTTTTGCCGGCTTTCCGGGCGGTGTCCAGTCCAGGGATCTGCTCGCGTCCACAACCGTGAAATGTCAGATCGCTGAGAAACCGGGGCGTGCCCGACCAATTCGGAGAGCAGAGCGAACAGGGCGGTATGCGCGAAGTCAATCGAGCTTGCGGACTCAAATTGGCGAAGCGGAAGCCCCTCACCGCTGGTCTGCGTACATCTTGGTTCCTCGAGGCCGCTCTTCAAACGCCTCTTCCGGGTGCCCTCGACCGAAGCTTGGCTCGAGTTTGGGCGGATTACCCCTTAATGGATGAACTAACGAGCGCCGTGAAAGCGCTGGATTTGCAACGGAAAAGCCCCTAGGCTGCTTCCTGATCGACTATCGATACGTTTCTGAAGGGGAGAGTTCGAGCGCGCGTGGTCCGACAAAAGGTAACCGCAAAAGAACGCGCTGTATCCGCAGCAATCGACATCCTTCGAACCAAGCTGCTGGACTTGACCGGGAGAAATCAACTTCTGTCGTTCAAGCACTCTGAGCGCTCGCGCAAACACGTTCGCCTCGTAGATGTCATTCCCGGCGCATTTGTTGAGCAGCTCGAAAAGGGAGCCGACATACGTTTTCATTCGCTGCCCGAGCCCGATGACGAACCAGCTGACGAAAAGTCGTCGCAATTTCGGAAGGCGCTTGAGCGAGCGATCGCATCAGACCCTCAGTACCTGAAGAATCTTAAAGAACTCGGCGATAACCCTTCCGAGCGGGCTCTTGGTCGAGCGGAACGCGATCTGCGGGACCGAGTACGTGAACAACTGGGCCTTCCGAAACGTCCAGCAACGACGCGAGATTCCGCTAGTCGATCGGAACGCGCAAAGGCGCTTGGGATTGATCCTTCCTATGAACTACCGGTTGACAACGCAGATGGCAACGCTGGAGTTCACAAGAACAAGCGACTTCAGACCCTGCTTTATCCAGATGAGCTCGAGCGCAAGCTCCGTGGGATTTACGAACAGGCGAGGAGTTCTGTCGAGGAAAGAGGGGTTAATACTTTATTCGCTGCTGTGGGCTTTCTCGAATGGTATGAGAGCGAAACTCAGAACGCCGAAGCAATGTATTCTCCGCTGCTTCTGTACCCGCTCGAAGTTAAAAGAGAGCTTCTCAAGGGCCGCTACGTTTATACGGCCAGATCCACGGGCGATGAACCGTCCGAGAACTTACCTCTCCGAGAACGACTGAAGAGAGACTTCAGCCTGAGAATTCCCGACTTGGATCCCGAGAAAGATACTCCCGATCAGCATTTCCGGAAGGTAGCTTCGGCGGTCAGAACCAAGCGCGATTGGAAGGTTCACCGATACATAACCATCGGCCATTTTGAATTCACGAAGCTGCCGATGTACCACGACCTCGATCAAAGCAACTGGCAGCTTAGCGGCACTGGCTTGGCTACACACGCAGTGCTGTCGGATTTGCTCGGCGGGACAACTGGAGAGGAAACTTCGCTGTATGCAGACGAATACGAGGTCGACGAGTCTCCAATAGCCGACAATCTACCCTTGCTGGTGACGGACGCAGATTCTTCGCAATTGAGCGCGATCATCGAGGCGATGGGTGGAAGAAACCTGGTGATCGAGGGTCCTCCCGGCACAGGGAAATCGCAGACCATCACGAATCTTATCGCCGCCGCACTGGCGCGCGGAAAGAGTGTTCTATTCGTAGCTGAGAAAATGGCGGCCCTCGATGTCGTGAAGAGTCGTTTAGATCAAGCAGGATTGGGCGAATTCTGCTTAGAGCTCCACTCCTATAAGGCGAAAAGACGAGACGTTCTCGACGCACTCGCAAAACGATTGCAATTGAGCGAGAAGTCGACGATCGCAAAGACCTTTAGTCGCGGGCTATCGGAGATCAAGCAGATTCGAGATCAACTGAATCGCTACGCGCGAACGTTGAATCAGCCGTTCGGCACCATGGGTCACACGCTTCACGACGTGCTCTGGAAATGCCAGAAGTTGCGGGAGGAAGAGCGGGTGCCCGATTTCGTGGGTGAGGTGCGTCTAAGAGCGGATCACGCCATGAAAATTAGCGAAACGGATGCCGTTAGAGACAAAGATCTGCTGACAAGATTCGAACGCCAACGCGCGCTCGCAGTGGGTGCACGAGGGTCACTTGACCAACACCCATGGTATGGAATTCGAAATGATGAATTGACCTTCGTCGAAGAAGGAGACGTGATCCGCGCGGCATCGGATTTGAAGCAGAGATTGGCTCAGCTAGCCGAAAGAACCAAGGGGATCGCGAATCGATTCGCCATCACCCTCAACTCGCCGAAGGATTTGTTACAGTTCAGCGCCCTGATAGAGAAATTACCGGACCCAACACCAGAGGTTCTGATTGGAATGTTGCCGAAACTGTCTAAATCAGAACCAAGGCAATGGGTCAATGAATTTCTCGAACGATCTGCCTCTATCAGAAGCGCGATAAGGACTCTTCAAGAATCATTCGAAGATTACGCAAGCGCTGAACAAGTCTCCGACCAACTCACTCGGTTAGCTCATGAAGTTGATTCGCATGGTTTCGCACAACTGAACCTCGAGGGCCTCCTGAAACTGGCCGACCATGAAGATTCAAAAGCAAGCGAAGTTGAAGAATTGACGAGATTCGCGGAACGTCTGGTGGGCTATCTCTCTCCTAGCTTGCCTGTGAGTGGAAAAGCATCGCGAATTGCTGTGAATGCGGTCGAATTTGCGGCGCAACTTAGACCGGAACTACTTCGACTAGTTACAACTACCACACCACAGTCAAACTGTAACGGAGTTTCGTCGACTTCCGTCGCTGGAATCGATTCTTCGTTAGAGTTGAACGAATTTACCAGGGGAAGTGAGATCGCGGGTTCTTTTCGTCTGAAGGTTGACCAGCTCGTCGGTTTGACCGAAGAGGAAGAACTAAAGACGCACAGACTTCACCAGCTGGTTGAGTTCGCCGGCCGACTGGTCCGCTGTTTGTCAGGCGATTTGAGTATTTCAGCGTCGACCGCGGCAGTTGCCCTGCGGGCTGCAGAGCAGGCGGTACAAATTGTCCCTGAAGTGCTATCCACCTGTTCGCGTAATGCACTAGCTGAAGGTGCCTCTTCGGTCCTCCCGCAGGTTTGCCAAGAGGCCACTCTACTTCGTGAGCGTCGCGCGGATCTTTTGCGGCTGTTCGATATTTCGGTCAATTTGAACTCTCTGACTCTCAGACAATCCGCCGAAACTCTTAGGAACTCACGCAGATTTTCGTTCCTTCGGTCCGATTTTCGGCGCGCGCGCCGCGTATTTAAGCGGATCAACCGTGAGAATCGGAGCCTTGGCACCACGCAGATGGCTCAAGAACTTGAGGCGCTCGCCGAGTACGAGGAAGCGGTCGAAAATTTTGAAATGAACCCGAAACTCCAAGAGCTCTGCGGTGCCGATGCCGCTAAACTCGATACTGATTTTGGAGTCTACGTTGCAGTCGCGGAATGGGCGGACAACGTCCGCGTAAACTTCAAGGGTGAAGGCAAGGCAGAACAGGCGGCAAAAAGTGTCTTGCTGTCGGGAAACGCTAGCGAGGTGCGCGCGCTGGGGGAATTGTTACATGCTTCACTCTTCGAGGACTTAAAAAAAGTCCTGAGAGACTGTGGTGAGCGATCGCCGGAAATCATGTTGCAGAATTTATACGATAAACAACGCGAGCGAGCAGCGGAAATAGCGACGCTGGCTCATTGGTGCCAGCGTGTCCTCGACAACTTTTCTCTCGACGATCCTGCTCGACAAGCGGCCGCCCGCGTCTTGCTTTCGGGTGACTCTCACCTCATTCAGAGGTTGACCGCCGAGCACCGGGAGCCTTCTCGCAAAAGTCTTGACCAGCTTCTGAAGGACCTCGGGGCCGACTCAGACGACACGTCGTTGCACGAGCTTTGTCGGCCGTTCATCACAAGAGCACGCGCAGTCAGGGATTTGGCTCGCCGGATTCAGTCCATAAAACTTCAACAGAACGTATCTCTGTCCTTACTGCGAGCCCTCGGTGTAACTGCCGCTCGTTTGCAGGAACTTCGCCTTGCTGCCAGAACCGCCACGGGCACGATCTCGCTCACCGGTGACGAGTTTGCCGCAGACGTCGTTCGCGCTGCGGCCTTGAGGGCAACGAACGAGTTGGCCGATACAATCGAAACCTCAACTGTTCCATCTACGCTCAAGGAGTGGCTGTTCGAAGGTCCTTACGACGACAGGATTAGTAGGTTAAAAACTGCGGTGCGCGAAGCCATTCAGGACTGCCAACAAGTCGCCGTCCTTTTGAATACTTTCAATGGATTGACCCGCCTTGATCTAGAAAAGTGGACCGGAACTTCGCTTCTCGATGACTTGGAAATCGAGCGATTGGTGGCGCGATTTGGTCTGGCGTTGGCTTCCCCTGAGACTTTAGGTGAATGGGTTCAATACCTTCGTCTAAACCGCGAAGTTGTTGAGGCAGAGCTCGATAAGATTGTGGAAGTGTTTCTTAGGCACGACAGTGAACCGAAAGACCTAAGCCGAGCTTACGACCGGGTTCTCTTTGAATCTCTTGTGCGTGCTGCGTCGGATTCGTTCCCTGAAATTGCTCGCTTCTCTGGCGCTCGACACGAAGCGCTACGAGAGCGGTTCAAAGAACTAGATCGCACCGTTCTCGAACTCCAGCGCAAACAATTGCGAGCAGATTTGTTGCAAAGGCCGAAGTATTTTGGAATCGGGCAAGGGCCCAAATCCGAGTGGACCGGCCTTAATCTTGTAATCAATGAAATCCATAAGCAGAGGCGGCTGTTATCGATACGTCGTTTGATGGAACGCGCTGGCAGCGCGATCATCCAGATCAAACCGTGCTTCATGATGAGTCCGCTATCTATTGCCCAATACCTGCCACCCGGAGCCGTTAACTTCGATCTAGTAGTGATGGACGAAGCGTCGCAAATTCGGCCTGAAGAGGCGCTTGGGGCTATAGCTCGGGGCGCGCAAGTTATCGTCGTTGGCGATAGCAAGCAACTACCTCCGAGTCGCTTTTTCGAATACGCCGGAGAATTGCCGCCGGGAGACGATGACGACGTGGAGGACGACGTCGGAAACGAGGAATCGGTCCTCGATATGGCCTCAGGAATGTTCCGGCCACCGCGACAGCTCAGATGGCATTACCGGTCTCGTCACGGCTCTCTGATTGCGTTTTCAAACGAACGGTTTTATGACGGCCGATTGATTGCATTTCCGTCCGCTCATCGAAAAAGCGACGACTTCGGGGTTCACTTCGTCTCCGTCGCAGGAAACTACCGAAGTGGTGTCAATCCGCTCGAGGCGCAAGAAATTATCCGAGCCGCGGGCGAGTTTATCCAGGTTCATCCCAAGCGAAGTTTAGGTATCGTCGCCATGAACATCGCGCAGCGGGATTTGCTGGCGGAGGAACTAGATCGGATTTCGGCCGAACGTCAAGAAGTCCAGGAATATCGAGAACACTGGCAGGAGACCTTGTATCCCCTGTTCGTTAAGAATCTCGAAAACGTACAAGGCGACGAACGGGACGTCATTTTTGTTTCCATGACATATGGCCCCGACGAGGGTGGTCACTTCTATCAACGCTTTGGACCGATTAACAGTAGCGCCGGCCACCGCAGATTAAATGTTCTGTTCACACGTGCTCGCGAAAAACTCGTCGTCTTTACCTCGATGGATCCTAACCGAATCCAAGTACAGACGCAGACCCACGAAGGGGTAAAAGTGTTGAAAGATTACCTACAGTTCGCAAAAGAGGGGATCCTGGAGAAGGCTTTGGAGACCGATCGCCCGCCGGATAGCGATTTCGAGATCATCGTTGCGCGGGCACTATTAAACGCCGGCCTTGAAGTGTCATATCAGGTAGGGGTGGCAGGATATTTTATCGACTTAGCTGTCCGCCATCCTCGGAAGCCTGATAGGTTTATTTTGGGAATCGAGTGCGATGGTGCTAGCTATCATTCATCGCGATCAGCGAGGGATCGCGATCGCATGCGCCAAGAAATTCTTGAGGACCTCGGATGGACGATTCATCGAATCTGGTCGGTTGACTGGCTCCGCAATCCGAAACGAGAGGTCGCGGAGATTACCGAGAAAGTCCGTCGACTTGCAGCGACGCAGTGAGCGGGGATCGCATGGTAGCAGCGGATTCGGTTCTCGCGCTTTCGTTACACTGAGTAGGTCCATTAGTTGACGCATTTGCCATCAGACAGTGTATAGGCTCTGGCCTGCCCCCTAAAGCCCAGCAGAATTGAGGTAGAGTCCGTCGACTGAAAGGAGACGGATAATGAACGGCAGTCGCTTCAGCGAGGAGCAGATCATCGGGGTGCTGCGCGAGCATGAGGCCGGGGCAAAGACCGAGGAAGTGTGCCGCCGGCATGGGATCTCAAGCGCAACCTTCTACAAGTGGAAAGCGAAGTACGGCGGGATGGAGGTCTCGGAGGCGCGCCGCTTGAAGTCGCTGGAGGATGAGAACCGGCGGCTGAAGAAGCTGCTGGCCGAGGCGATGCTGGACAACGCAGCACTGAAGGACCTGCTCGGAAAAAACGTCTGAAGCCTGTGGCGCGGAAGGTGGC
>Ga0074044_10002662_pt1 | contig 15563 bp, 12 predicted proteins | sample BogForMeECP23OM1_FD_94443 | JGI IMG/M metagenome (GOLD analysis project Ga0074044, IMG submission 94443) | Bog forest soil microbial communities from Calvert Island, British Columbia, Canada - Bog Forest MetaG ECP23OM1 | ecosystem: Environmental > Terrestrial > Soil > Wetlands ...
AATCTCGACGCCGTGGAAGAACAGCGAGCGCAACTCCGCAGATTTGAGATCGCGCGCGGGCCATCCGACTTCGATTAGTTGACCGCCACGGCGGAGCAATTCGCGCGGCGAATCGATCGCACCCGCCGCGTCAAACACGACGTCGGCGCCATCCGCCGGCAACATCGCGCGCGCCTGCTCGATCCAGTCGCGATCGCCGGCCGAGACGGTTCGGAATCCCATCGTCCGGGCGAGCGCGAGACGATCCGCGTCCACCGCAAGCCCGGTCATTACAATAGAGGTGACACCGACGGCGCGCGCCGCCATCGCGATACTGAGGTCATTGGGTCCGGGACCTTCGACCACCGCACTGTCGCCGGCCTTGAGACACGATTGTTCGACGGCATGAAGACCGGTACCGAACGGTTCGAGCAGCGCGGCCTGCTCGATGTCCATCGTGGACGGAACCAGGTGCGCATTTTCAATCGGCGCGATGGTGAATTCGGCGAATGCGCCGGAGAGCGTGGTAGGCGAGACGCAGAGATGGAAACGATCGGCGCGGCACGGACCGCATCGCCCGCAATGGCCGAAGGGATCCAACGCGACTCGATCGCCGACCTTGAAATCGGTGACGCGCGCGCCGACCTCAACGACTTCGCCGGCGGGTTCGTGGCCGAGAACGAACGGCAGCCGCGCGACCATCCTTTCGGCACCGAGCTCCCAATCGACGATGTGCAGGTCGGAGCCGCATACGCCGCACGCGCCGACGCGAACGAGCAGCGTGGAATCGGCGGGACTCGGCACGGGAGTGTTGATCACTTCAGCGCCGGGTGCGGGACGGGTCTTGGCGATTGCTTTCAATCCGGTCGGCCTCTGGCTTCTTTCAATACGACTTCGCAGCGGCTTGCGTCAAAGAGGAATCAGAGCCAGCACGCGAAGGCTATTCCCAATGACGCAGCGAAGCGCGCGATAGCGCATACGCCGACGAATGAGGCGGTTGTCGGCGTATTGTTCCAACGCGTGTCTCCCGCCGCAAGGTTATGGCCGCGTTGCCTGAACGCAATGGTGCTGGTCAGGTCAGCAACCGTCATCCGATGGCACTATCAGGGCTTCAACATGTTCTGGCGTTGGCGTTCGAGATCAGGACGGCTGTCAGTGGACCGCGAGATTCGTAATATGATTCGGCAGATCAACGCCGCCAACCCGCTCTGGGGTGCGCCCCGGATCGATCCACGGCAAGTCTCCTCAGGCGCGACATTGAGATAAGTTCAAGATGAACTGTCCTAATTTTGGCGCGTATCCATAGGACGAGGTTAAGACTAGGCTCGGTCATGGCGGCTTGTAAAAACTTCACTTCGACTTCTTCAACGGAGCCAGCCATGAAGGAGCTAGTTCGATTTTTGGCGCAGCAGCTGGTTAACAACCCTGACGCGGTCGATGTCACGGAGACTCGGGGCGACGCCGCCACGCTGCTTGAATTGCGCGCGGCGAAGGAAGACTTGGGCAGGGTGATCGGCAAGCAGGGCCATACCGCAAAATCGATTCGCACGATTCTGAGCGCGGTTGCAGCGCGGAAGAACCTCAAGGTTACTCTTGAAATCGTAGAGTGATCGCCGAACGCTGAGGCGAGCGCAGCGGCGTGGCGTGCCTCATTTGTTTTTCGCCGACTTTGTAGCTTTCTTGGCACCGGCCGGAAGGCCTTGGAGGAATCCGAATGTCCGACGTCGAATTTTCCAGTCTGCTCTCCGAACTCAACAAAAGCGCTAGCGAGCTGAACGCGGGAACCGAGACGGTCGACTCCGTATTGGCGTCTGTAGAAACCCAGCGCACCAAGATGAATCTCGGGTTTGAGGTATGGGTTTCCGATTCGCTTACGAGTATCCAAATCAGCGAATATAGGTACCAGGATACCGAACTAGCTTCCGCCGCCCCCAGCTAAGGCTTCGACATCAGGTCGTTGCCAAGGGAGGCTGTGTGGACTACAAGGCGAGTTGGAATCGGAGAGTAAAAGGGAAATCTCGGTTAAGGTTAACGGACTCGTGGAGGTAGACGGCTATGCTCCTGTCTCGGCGTCTGGTGGCTGAATTCATCGGTACATTTTGGCTGGTGCTCGGGGGATGCGGCACGGCAGTATTGGCCGCGGGCTTCCCTCATACGGGAGTAGGCTTTGTCGGGGTGGCGCTGGCGTTCGGACTGACGCTGCTCACCATGGCGTACGCGATCGGGCACATCAGCGGATGTCACATCAATCCGGCCGTTACCGTCGGGCTTTGCGCAGGGGGCCGATTCCCCGCCAATGAAGTCATCCCGTATATCCTTGTGCAGGTGTTGGGTGGGATTGTCGCCGCGGCGATCCTTTATGTCATCGCCAGTGGAGCGGAAGGGTTCAGTCTGAGCGCGGGTTTTGCGGCCAACGGCTACGGCGCGCACTCACCTGGAGGGTACTCGCTGCTTTCGTGTCTGGTATGTGAAGTGGTGATGACGCTCATCTTCCTGTTCGTGATCATGGGTGCAACGGACAAGCGCGTCCCGGCAGGATTCGCACCGATTCCGATTGGCCTCGTGCTTACACTCATTCACCTGATCAGCATTCCGGTCACAAACACATCGGTCAACCCGGCGCGTAGCACCGGACCCGCCTTGTTTGTTGGCGGCTGGGCACTCGGACAGTTGTGGTTGTTCTGGCTGGCGCCAATTGCGGGTGGCGTGCTCGGCGGACTGCTATATCGGTGGCTGCCGGCCGAGGTGGAAAAGGTTTGAGGACGCAGCGCCGCTATGGCGCAATGCAAATTTAGGGCGCAATGCAACGGAAGGAGAATTCGCAATGAAGGCTCTTATCTCATGGGCTGGGGCGCTTATCCTGGTGTGCATCCCATTGTGCGTTTTCGCGCAAGATATGGGCAGCATGGCGCCCTCTGCGCAAACGTCGCCAAGCACGGGTGCTCCTATGACTATGCCGTCGGTTCCGTCGGTGCCGGGTGTACCGTCGGTGCCGGGCGTGCCATCAGTGCCGGGCGTGCCATCAGTGCCGGGTGTGCCGTCAGTGCCTGGTGTACCGTCAGTGCCGGGTGTGCCGTCGGTGCCGGGTGTACCGTCGGTGCCGGGCGTGCCGTCGGTGCCGGGCGCGCCGTCGATGCCAGGTGCGGCGTCATCTCCGTCGGGCTGACCAAACCATTTTCTCTCGATGGGTTAGCCCATCCGCTCAGCCCCAAGGATCGCATCCATGTTCGCTACGTCGCACAGCCTCGGCGACTCGAAGGTGATGCAGTTGCCCCTCCCAAGAAACAGGCGTCCGGAGATAACGCTTTTCGCTGTGACTGTCTGCCGGAGAGAGCTGGATTTGAACCGTCGAGACTCTTCACTTCGAGGGGCTGGTGCGGGATCAAGCGCAGTTGGGTAATATTGCGGGAGTGAAGCCGCACATCGCGATGGATCGAGACGACGAACTCGAAGTGTTTCGCACTACGCTCGAAATCGCCGGACTCGATGCGAACGCGGCTGCGCTGCCCGTGGACCATCAGGTGATCGTCGGCGCGATGCGCCTGCACTACCTCGATTGGGGCGGCGTCGGCGTGCCGATCCTGTTTCTTCATGGCGGCGGGCTCACCGCGCATACGTGGGACTGCGTCGCCGCGATGCTGCGCGGGCACTATCGATGCGTCGCGCTCGACCAGCGTGGGCATGGAGACAGCGAATGGTCGCCGGTGGTGGATTATCGAATCGCCGCGCACGTCGGCGACATTGAAGGATTCATCGATACGATGCGGCTTGAGCGCCCGATCCTGGTCGGTCAATCGATGGGGGGTCTCAACTCGATCGCGTACGCGGCACGTCATAGCGACTACACTCGCGCGATGGTGATCGTCGATGTGGCGCCGGAGATCAGCGGCGCGGGCACAGATAGGATTCGCGATTTCGCGGCGACTCCCGAACTCGACTCGCCCGAGGCATTCCTCGAGCGCGCTGTGAAGTTCAATCCGCTTCGCCATCCCGCGGTGCTGCGGCGCAGCCTCCATTACAATCTGCGCGAGACGCCCGCGGGCAAATGGACCTTCAAGCACGATCAACGCCGCCGCAGCGACGACGCTATGCGCTCCTTTGCCGACGATCGTGCGCGGCTCGCATCGACGGCATCGAAAATCAGCTGCCCTGTTCTCGTCGTGCGCGGCGCACTAAGCGACGTGCTGACCGATGCGGCCGCGGAGAAGTTCGCGCGATCGCTTCCCAACGGGCGATGGGTGCGCATCGAGAGGTCGGGCCACAACGTGCAGGGCGACAATCCGCGCGGGCTGCTCGACGCGATGACGGGATTCTTTCGGGACGCGGGGATTTCCTAGATCCGCGGATCATTGGCGACCATTCGACGACACGGTGTTCGAACGACCGGGTTTGCCGCGTCTCGCGTGGAAGCGTGACAAATGGGGGACGGTCGAGTACAGCAGCCGTCCAGGGGATCGCGATGATCGTCGAGAGTCATTGCCACATCATTTCAGGAGATCAGCGTAACTACCCGCGCGACCTCGGTTCGAATCCCGCCGGGTGGGTTCGCGATTTGCCGGCCGAGGAATTCCTGAATCTGATGAGCGGTGCGGGCGTCGACCGCGCGGTACTGGTGCAGGCGTTCGGCGCCTACCGGTACGACAATAGCTACGTCGCCAAGTCTGCGGAGCGCTATCCAGATCGATTCGTCGCCGTATGTATCATCGATCCCATGCAACCGGACGCGCCTGAGAAGCTCGACTATTGTGTCAACCAGCAAGGGATACGTGGCCTGCGCGTGGTCACCTGGACTGAGCCTCCGACGATGCTCGACGATCCCCGCATCAGCCCGCTCTGGCAGCGCGCGGCAGAGCTGCGAATCCCGGTCTGCGTGCTCACCACTTTCAATCAGGTCCCTCGGTTACGTCCAGTGCTCGAGCGCTTTCCGGAGTTGCGCCTGGCGCTGGACCATCTCGGATTGCTGGGTCTGGGTGATGGGCCGGCGCATCGAGCGGCTGAACCGCTCTTCGAGCTGGCGCGATTCCCCAACTTCTACGGCAAGTTCTCTTCGTGGACGATCGGCAGTCTCGTGAGGAGCGGCAAAAACGTCTGCGTGGATTTTTTCCACCGCCTGATCGACGCCTTTGGCGCTGACCGTCTCATGTGGGGCTCGAACTTCCCCGCGAGCAACGAGCGAAGCTACCGAGGGTTCGTCGAGCTCGCGCAGGAACAACTTGCGTTCCTGTCGGCGGAGGAGCAGCGCTGGCTCTTCGGCGAGACCGCGCTCTGCCTTTGGCCGACGCTGCGCTAAGGCGGGGTTGATGCGCCCGCGAGTCGTGACGGCTCCGCTGCGCCAGCAGGAGGTTAAGTCCGGTCTCAAAGCGGGAGCCGAGCGTGTAGGTCGGACGGCGCGACCGTACGTGGTACGCGAGATTGATAATCTGATGCGTTCTTGCGCGAAGGATTTTGACAGCCAATTTTACAGCCACGGGCTTGGAGAAGGGCGGATGAAGGGTACGCGGGCGGAAATAGGAACCCGCGATTTAGCTAGGTTTGGACGCAGGCGGACGCGATTCAATAGAACTTAAAATCCTCTGGAGCGAAAGCTCCGTGCGGGTTCGAGTCCCGCCCCGGGCACTACAATCTTCGGACGGACGGCCTAGCCCGTGAACGCGGGCGATTGACTGCCATCGTGCGGCGTCACCTCGGTGGCAGACATGGGCAGCGATGTCTGCACGCTCACGGCCTGGCGGACCACCGCAAGGGCTTCGCCCGTGCCGCGAAGGCGGCGGCTCCGTAACGAGCGACATCGGGCGTCCAGTCGTGCGTGTCGCTCGGCGGAATCGACGTCCACCAGAGTGCGACCGCAACCACGGCAGTAGCGTGGCCCTGCCCGAGGACGGGAAGATACCGTCTTGCGGATCAAGTGCACTTGCGACGGTCCGACTTTTTTCTTGCCGACCGCCGTCTCAAGAGTGGCGACCTCACGCGGAGCGCAATTGTTTGCCCGCTGGGTCTTCTGGCTTCCTAGGTTTTCGTACTGTACCAAAGTACAATATCAGCCCGTGCCGGCTCGCAGTATTCACACTACAGAGCGTTGATCCCAGAAGGCGACGTCGAAACCGCACTTTCATCTCTGAAGCGGTGATGCCTCACCTTCGATCAGATCAGGAGGACCTATGCAATCGATAAGATCCGCAGTCTATTGTTGCCTTGCGGTGATAATTTGTGTGCTTGCATTGGCGGCCGCACCTGCGTCAGCCCAGCAAACCACCGGCGTGCTCGGTTCGCCCGACGCCACCACTACGATCGACGGCCGCTACCTCCCGCCGCCGCCGCAAAAGTTCGAGGGCCAGATCAACCTCAACGCTGCCCAGTCGAAACCGGCGTGGCCGGCGCGCGTGGTCCCGCCGAAGGGCGCGCCGAACATCTTGCTGATCCTCACCGACGACGTCGGCTTTGGTGCACCATCCACCTTCGGCGGCGTCATTCCGACACCCGCGCTGGACCGCATCGCTGCCAGCGGGCTGCGCTACACCAATTTTCACTCGACCTCGCTGTGCTCGCCGACCCGGGCCGCGCTGATCACCGGGCGCAACCACCACTCGGTTGGGTTCGGTGTGATCTCCGAGATCGCGACGGGCTTCCCCGGTTACAACAGCGTGATCGGCAAAGATAGCGCCACGATTGGTCGCATTCTCCTCGAGAACGGCTACCGCACGTCGTGGTTCGGCAAGAATCACAACACGCCGGTCTATCAGACGAGCCAGGCGGGTCCGTTCGACCAGTGGCCGACCGGCATGGGGTTTGAATACTTCTACGGTTTCATGGGCGGCGATACCGACCAGTGGACGCCTGGCTTGCTGTTCCGAAACACGACGCACATCCAGCCTTTCATCGGCAATCCGCAATGGAATCTGACCACCGCAATGGCGGATGACGCCATCCACTGGATGAATGAGCTCAACGACATAAATCCGGATATGCCGTTCCTGTTGTACTACGCGCCGGGCGGCACGCACTCGCCGCACCATCCGACGCCGGAGTGGATCAAGAAGATCAGTGACATGCATCTGTTCGATAAGGGCTGGAATGCCGTGCGCGAGCAGATCTTCGCCAATCAGAAAAAGCTTGGCGTGATCCCGCAAGACGCCAAGCTGACGCCTTGGCCGAAGGACATGCTGAAGGAGTGGGATCAGCTCACGCCTGTCGAGAAGAAGCTCTTCATCCGCCAGGCCGACGTGTATGGTGCGTATCTCGCCTATACCGACCACGAGATCGGCCGCGTCATCCAGGCCGTGGAGGACCTTGGCAAGCTCGACAACACGATCATCATCTTCATCAGCGGCGACAATGGCTCTTCGGCCGAAGGCTCGGTCACCGGCACGCCGAACGAAATCATTCCGTTCAACGGCATCGAGTTGACGGCCGAACAGCAGATGCCGTGGTACGACGCCTGGGGTTCCGCCCAGACCTACCCCCACTACGCGGTCGGGTGGGCTTGGGCGCTTGACACGCCGTACAAGTGGACGAAGCAAATCCCGTCCTTCTTCGGCGGCACGCGCCAAGGCATGGCGATCTCTTGGCCGGCGAAGATCAAGGACAAGGGCGGCGTACGCTGGCAGTTTCACCATGTGATCGACATCGCGCCGACGCTGCTGGAATTGACCGGCATTCCGGCACCGGTCATGGTCGACGGAGTGGCGCAAAAGCCAATCGAAGGCGTGAGCATGGCCTACACCTTCGACAAGGCCAACGCCAACGCACCATCGCGCCACCGCACCCAGTATTTCGAGATGCTGAGCGTACAGGGGCTGTACAACGACGGCTGGATGCTGAGCGGGGTTCCAATCCGCGCGCCCTGGCAACTGGAGACGAAAGCGGTCCAGGATCCCGCCAGCGCCTTCAAGTTCGAGCTGTACGACCTCAGGAAGGACTGGACGCAGTACACCGATGTTGCCGCTGCCAATCCGCTCAGAGTGCAGGAGATGAAGGACCTGATGTTCGGCGAATTCGCCAAGTATCAGGTGCTGCCGCTGGATGCCTCGGCGTCACCGCGGTTCGTCACGCCGCGTCCCAGCCTGGCAGCGGGCCGAAAGGTGTTCACCTATTCTGGTTCGGCCGTCAGTATCCCGAACGGCAACCAGCCGAGCACACTCAACACCTCCTACACGGTGACGGCCGACATCGACGTGCCGCAGGGCGGGGCCGACGGTGTGATCGTTAGCGAGGGGGGACGTTTTTACGGCTACGCGCTGTACCTGCTGAAGGGCAAGCCGGTGTTCACGTACAACCTGCTCGACCTCAAGCGAACCCGCTGGGAGGGGACGGAGGCCCTGGCCCCCGGCAAGCATACGATCGAATACGACTTCAAGTACGACGGGCTCGGCGAGGCGACGCTGGCGTACAACAATACGAGCGGTGTGGGCCGAGGTGGTACCGGAACGCTGAAGGTGGACGGCAAGGTCGTGTCGACCCAGAAGCTGGAGAACTCCCTTCCGTTGGTCAAGCCGCTCGACCAGACGTTCGACATCGGTCTCAGTGGCCCCACGCCGGTGGATGACCGCGACTACAAGGTGCCGTTCAACTTCACTGGCAAGATCAACAAGGTGACCATCGCGCTCGATCCGCCGAAACTGACACCGGACGATGTGAAGAAACTTGAGGCTTCCAACCGCTCCGCGGCGGACTAGCAGTACCCGGCACGCCACAAGCGTAATGGCCGAGGGACGCGGGTCCCCCGGCCCCTGGATACGGATCGGGTCGTTGTCACGGCCGTTGAGTGTACGCTCTTGGGTGATCGCTACTTCCGCTTTGGGTCGTAAGCGGTCGTCGCGTTGTGCATATTAACTTCCGGGGCCGGCTCGTCGAGCTGTTGCGGCTGTCGTGGCCAGTCGCTTCATTTAAGCCGACTGGTATCACCAAGGTATCGAATGACGCCGAGGCGATGACGATCGCGGTAACGGAACCGCCCGCACAGGTCGGGAAAGAGGAAGAGAGCGGCGATGCCATCTTTCAGGAGGGCATCCAGTGGGCGTCTCGGGCTAGGTGCCGCGCGCGCTTTACAGGAGCCATGGCTTCGTGGAGTGCCCACCGTTCGCCGACTATGTGCTCGATCCGAACAGTGTCTTCATGTCGCTCGACCTGCAAGAATCCTGATACGCAGAACAGTCCAGTCAGTGCACGAAAGCCGAAGTCAAACTGAGACACTGGATTCTTAGTCGCCTTGTATCGGGCGTAGCGGGCGGTATGATCGAACGACCGCATCGAAGCCGCACTCAGCCGCGGGATTGTGCGGTCAGGTCGAATTACCCACAGATGAAGCCGCTTTTCACCGATGGCGCGACGATTGTGGAAAAGCCCTTGGCGCGCTTGCCGTGGCGCCATCGCTGTCATCGACTCGCGAGGAGCCTGACTCATGACGACTAACCAGGTCTACTTCAATCCGTGGGATCCAGAGTTCCGCGCCGACCCCTATCCCTACTACGCGCCGTTGCTCGCAGGACCACCATCGGTCGTCAACTTGATGACCAAGATCGCGCTGGTCGCGCGCTATTCCGACGTGACCGCGGTCTTGCGCGACACGGCTCGTTTCTCCGCCGATCGAGGAAAAATCATACCCGCGCCGCAGATGGAGCAGATGCGCAACCAGGGACCGTTCAAGGGTGCGCCGACCATGCTCACATCTGACCCGCCGGTGCACACGCGCCTCCGCAGGCTGGTCTCGCGCGACTTTACGCCGAAACGCATTCGCGAGGTGGAACCGCGCGTCCGCGAGATCACCGCGCGGCTTCTAGATGTGACGCAAAGCAAGGGCGAGCTCGACGTCATGACCGGTCTCGCAATCCCGCTGCCTGTGATGGTGATCGCGGAGATGCTCGGCGTCCCACCGGAACGCTACGAAACCTTCAAGCGCGAATCCGACATCATCGTGTCGTCGGACAATACGACGCCCGGAAGCCCCCTGCCGGCTTCGTTTCACGAAGCGGTCGATTCGATGCGCGGTTATTTCTCCGAACAGATCGAAAGGCGGCGTCGAAATCCCGGCTCGGATTTGATCAGCGCCCTGGTGACCGCGCATGACGAGACCGAATCGCTCAGCGCGGACGAACTGCTGGCGTTCGTGGTGCTGCTCCTGATCGCCGGAAATGAAACTACCACCAACCTGATCGGTAACGGGATGCTCGCGCTTGGACGAAATCTTGCTCAACTCGAACTGCTGGGACGCTCGCCGGAGCTGATGCCGCGCGCGATCGAGGAGATGCTGCGCTACGACGGTCCGGTGCAGGCGACGTTCCGAGGTGCGCTGGAAAACCTGAACCTCGGCGGCACCGAGATCGAGGCGGGCACCGGCTGCTTTGTGATTCTCGGGGCCGCTAATCGCGACCCAGCTCAATTCGCCCAGCCCGAAAAGTTCGACATCGCCCGCGAGCCGAAGGATCACGTTGCGTTCGGCGAAGGCATCCACTTCTGTATCGGCGCTCCGCTTGCGCGGCTCGAAGGCGCGATCGCGATCGGTGAGCTGTTGCGACGCTTTCCCCGCGTCCGCATGAAGGATCCGGGCATGAAGCCTTCCTACAAGGGCTCGTTCTTCTTGCGCGGATTGGTTTCACTGCCGATGACACTCCGATAGCTGATTGCCGACGGGAGCAACGCGAAGTTTTGACAGCCAATTTGACAGCCACGGGCTTGGACAAGGGCGGATGAGAGGTACGCCGGCGGAAACAGGAGCCCGCGATTCAGCTAGGTTTGGACGCGCGCGGACGCCTTTCTCACCACCTTTCACGTCGGTAACACGGGTTCAAATCCCGTCGGGGACGCCAGACACGATGCGGTCATTCGTACCGGAGCGCTTCAATCGGATCGAGCAGCGAGGCTTTGCGCGCGGGATACCAGCCGAAGAACACACCGACACCCGCCGCGAAACCAAATCCACCTATCACCGCCGCTGGTGAAATCAGCGTCGGCCATTGTGCCAGCGCCGAAAGCACTTTCGAAGCGACTATTCCAAGAACGGCTCCAGCCAGCCCACCCATGACGCTGAGCAGGGCCGACTCCACCAGAAATTGCAGCAAAATCTGCCGGCGGCGGGCCCCAATCGCCATCCGGATCCCGATCTCGCGCGTCCGCTCGGTCACCGAAACCAGCATGATGTTCATGATCCCGATCCCACCGACCAGCAATGAAATCGACGCGACGGCGGCCAGCAGCAGAGTCATGACCCGGCTGGAGCTCTCGGAGGCCTGCGCGATTTCGTTGAGACTGCGCACCGTGAAGTCATCGTCCTGTCCGGCGCCGACGTGATGACGGCGATGGAGCAATTGCTGGACGTCGTCTTGCGCCGCGCCGACATCTTCGGCATCGCGCGCCTGGACAAACACCATATTCACGACGCCCGAGATTTTTGCCGGGCTGCCGAACGGGCTTATGATTGTGGTGTCTGATGCGTACACGGGGCTGGAGGCGCTCGTGGTTGGAACGCTCAGATAGGGATTGAGGACCGGATTGCTCGATCCCATGGTGCTCGACAGTGCCGTCGCGGTCACCTGCGACGTGCCGAGCACCTTTCGCTCGGCGGTATTGAACGGCACGAACACAACGTCGTCCTGGTCCTGGCCGTAGTTGGATTGGCCTTTGACTGCCAGCACGCCGATCACGCGCAGGGGAAAATTCTTGACGCGAACGGTGGTACCTATCGGATCTTCGTCCTCGCCGTAGAGATTGTTGGCGACCGTCCTGCCGAGCAGGCATACGGGCGCGGCGCTGCGCTGCTCCTCGTCCGTGAAGCTGCGCCCTTCTGCCACCGGCCAGTCACGAATAGCGAAGTAGGACGGTGTGACGCCGGCCACGCCGGTGCTCCAATTCTGGCTCGAGTGGACGACCTGTGCGATCTGCCGGTCGGTGTAACTCACGGCAGAAACCGTGTCCACTTCTTTCTGAATCGCCTCGGCGTCCGCCACGGTCAAAGTCGAGGTACTTCCAGTGCCGATGCGCACGCCGTTGGAGGTGGTCGCACCCGGCAGCACCACCAGCAAGTTGGTGCCGAGACTTTGGATCTGCTGTTGCACCGAATAGCGCGCACCGTCGCCCACCGCCACCATCGTGATCACCGCCGCAACGCCAATGAAAATACCGAGCATCGTGAGCACAGCCCGAGTCTTGTTGCGCCTGAGCGCCCGCCAAGCCGCGCTCAGCGCCATCCCGCCGAATCTCCAGGTTTTCTCGCGACGCGCGCGCACCGCGGTCCTGGTAGCGGTGACTATATTGGCGCCGCCAGGCGCCGCCGGCGCCGCACGCGTGCGGACGTCGGAGATGACCGCGCCGTCGCGGAAAGTCACCACGCGATCGGTATAGGCGGCAACGTCCGGATCGTGGGTCACCACCAGCACGGTGAGCCCATGCTCGCGGTTGAGCCGACTGATGATCTCCATGATCTCGGCCGAGTTCTTCGAATCGAGATTTCCAGTGGGCTCATCGGCCAGCAGAATCGCCGGATCGTTGACCAGCGCGCGGGCGATGGCGACTCGCTGCTGCTGGCCGCCAGAAAGCTGATTGGGGTTGTTCTGTTCCCGTCCCTGGAGCCCGACCTTGCCGAGCAACTGCCTGGCGCGTTCCTCGCCTTCCTGGTTCCACTCCGAATAAAAGAGCGGCAATTCGACGTTCTCCAGCGCGGTGGTCCGCGACAACAAATTGAAGGTCTGAAAAACGAACCCGATTCGGCGGCTACGGATGGCAGCCAGGTCTTCTTCCTTGAGCGAGGCGGTGTCTATGCTCTCCAGCAGGTACCGACCGCTCGTCGCCCGGTCCAGGCAGCCAAGGATATTCATCAAGGTCGACTTGCCCGAACCCGAAGCGCCCATGATCGCGACGAACTCACCGCGCTCGATACCAAGGTTGACGCCGCATAGCGCCTGCACCTCGATCTCACCCATGCGGAAGGTCTTGTTCAGATTTACGATCTCGATAACCGGCGCCATACCGTTCCTACCTCAGCGCAGAAAGCCGAAGCGACGAGGAAGAAGGAGGGCTGCCTCCGGTGTCAGTTGTGCGAACCTTGTTCGTCACGACCATATCGCCCAACTTCAAATCTCCGCCTAAAACTTCGACGTAGTTGCCGTCGTCGAGGCCGGCAACGATGGAGATGGATTTGAGCATCCCGCCATCCTCGAGCCATACGCGCCGCTGCCGCGAAGACTTTTCGGCGACGTTCTGGTTCGTAATTTCGCGGTTGTCTTTGCCTGGCGTGAACCGCAGCGCCTGAACCGGAACCCGCAGCACATTGTCGCGTCGGGCTGTGACTATCGTCACATTGGCGGTCATCCCGGGCACCAGCAGAAACTCCGGATTGGGCACGTTAACCACCACATCGTAGGTGACCACATTCTGCACCGTGATCGGCGCCTTGCGTACTTGGCCAACTGTGCCCTCGAACTCCCGATCCGGAAACGCGTCGACGCTGAAATCGGCTGCCTGGCCGGTTCGCAAGTTGCCGATGTCAGACTCACTGACGTTCGTGTCCACCTGCATCTGCGTCAGGTCCTTCGCGATCAGAAACAGTGTCGGCGTCTGAAAACTTGCGGCTACCGTCTGTCCGACATCGACATTGCGCGAGACGACGGTACCATCGACCGGGGAGATGATATTCGTATAGTCCAGATTGACCTGCGCCTCCTCCAGATTGGCTTGTTGCTGCTGGATGTTGGCGCGGTCCAGTGCGATCTGAGCGACATCCTGATCGTAAGCACTGCGCGCGTTGTCCAGCGTGTCTTGCGAAAGTGCGTCCGCTTCGAGCAACCGGCTGTCGCGCTCAAACGTGAGCTTCTTGTAGGCCAGGTCGGCCTGATCCTTGATGAGTTGAGCCTTCGCGTTCGCGAGCGCAGCCGCCGCCTGGTTGACCTTGACCTGGAAGGGACGCGGGTCGATCTTGGCGATGAGTTGGCCAGCCTTAACCGAAGTGTTGAAATCAGCGTAGATTGCGATAATCGGCCCTGAATCGTAGGTGCCGACCTGCACCGTGATAACCGGATTAACAGTGCCGGTCGCGGTGACCGAGCGAACGACGGGACCGCGGTCAACCGCGACAGTCGTGTATCGCGGCTGAGCCGTACCGCGGAGAAGGTAATAGAACGAAACTGCTGTCACGGCCAGGACCGAGACGGCGATCGGCCAGAAACGCTTCGCAGCCAGTGGATTCATAACCATCTGTAGGTCAGAGCATCCGCTGTGCCAGACCGAAACGCACGATTCGCGATTGAATCCAGATCAGGTGTAGCTAACGGCGCCACAGATAGAACGTTTCGCTGGGCGCTTTCGAGTCAGAATCAACCAAAAAACCCGTCCCGACCCGACCCCGTGGCGCTTGCCCCGCCGTGCCGCGAGGAGGTTTTACGCTCGGCCAGGCGCGGGAGTAAAATCCGGGCGTCTCTGTTCCAGCGGATGCTATCGAAGTAGAGGCTTCCGGACGATACCGTCCGATACCTTGGCGGCAAATTCGAAGCGCGAACTCGGGGACGCCAATTTATCCGGCCTTCAAATTTGGGCCGGTTCGAACGTCATTACGAGGAGCGATGCCGCCAAGCTCTTTGCGTCATTGCACGCGCTCTACCGCGGCCTCGCGCTGATCGCGGTGGTCGGAATCATGCATCGCTTCCTGCACAAATTTCACATCGCCGACGGTTAATACTCGGCGCTGCCCGGTGATGCGACTGTCTTGTCGACCTCGCTGAGCGGGAAGTCTTCGCCCTTGTTGAGCTTGTCCATCAGGCGGTTGATTTCCTGAATCTTGGTGTCGTAGGTGGCTTGCGTCAACGGTTCCTGCGACCATCCCTTGCGCGCGTCCTTGTCGTGCTGCTTGGCATCCTGAAGCTTTTTCATTAGTGCGGCCTTGTCATCCGGCGACAGACTTGACGCCATCTGCGCGCTCGCTGCTGCGCCCGGAGCGGGCTGCGCAAACGAAACCCCATGCTGCAGGGGCGCGCTCACCCCGGCCAACGCTATCAACGCTACAATCGCGGTCTTCCGCATGCCCATGATTTGTCCTTCCTCCCGATGGTAGCGTCTGTCGTGCCAAATCGACGTTACCGAGGCATTAACGGCTGGTTGGCGCCATGTGAAATCATGACAGCTCCGCTCGGCGGAATTGCAAGGCAAGCATCGTCCAAATCAGGCGGCTCTTTGATCGCTGCGACTCCTTTGATCTATGTCTAATTAGACACGCATCAAAATAGTAGAGCGGACCCCGCGATGGATCGGCAACCACCAGAAGTCCTGCTCCAGTTCTGCAAGGCGATGGCCGACGAGAGCCGCCTCAAGGTCATCGGCATGGTCTCCGCCGCTGAGCGTACCGTTGAAGAGCTTGCATCAATGCTCAACTTGAAGGAGCCGACTGTCTCGCATCACCTGGCGGTGCTCAAACAGCTCGACCTGGTCAAGCTGCGCGCCGACGGGCATCTATCGCCGCAGCCCGCAATCCGAGTGGCGGACTGTCGGCAAATTTGCTATTGCGCCTCGCACAGACTCGTGGCACGCGGAACGCCACAGGTAAATTTGATTCGATGCACTATTAGGTGGATTGACTTCCGCATTTTATCGTTCTAATACTTGTG
>Ga0074044_10002663_pt1 | contig 15553 bp, 15 predicted proteins | sample BogForMeECP23OM1_FD_94443 | JGI IMG/M metagenome (GOLD analysis project Ga0074044, IMG submission 94443) | Bog forest soil microbial communities from Calvert Island, British Columbia, Canada - Bog Forest MetaG ECP23OM1 | ecosystem: Environmental > Terrestrial > Soil > Wetlands ...
CGAGTGGAAGTCCGCCACAATCCCCCCCGCCAGATCTTTCTTCAGCGCCATTGGATGCGACTTCCCGCTCGCAGCATCCGCTTTCATTTGCGCGATCTGCTCTGTCCGCACGTCCGTCAGCAGCTCGTAATACCGCCACATCATCTCGTCCGCAATCGACATCACCTTGCCGTACATCTCGAGCGGAGGCTCGTGAATTCCAATCGCGTTCCCCAGCGACTTCGACATCTTGTTCACGCCGTCGAGCCCCTCGAGGATGGGCGTGGTCAGCACCACCTGCGACTCCTGCCCGTAAGCTCGCTGCAGTTCGCGCCCTACCAGCAGATTGAATCTCTGGTCGGTGCCCCCCAGCTCAACGTCGGCTTCGAGCGCGACCGAGTCGTACCCCTGCGCCATTGGATACAGCAACTCATGCATGGCAATCGGCTTCTCGTCACGGAAGCGCTTGTGGAAGTCCTCGCGCTCGAGTATCTGCGAGACCGTGTACTTCGCGGTCAGCCGAATGAAATCCTCGGCCGAAAACTTTGAGAACCACCGGCTGTTGAAGTCAACCACGGTTTTTTCCGGACTGAGAATCCTGAAAACCTGTGCCTTGTAGGTCTCGGCATTCTCCACAATCTGTTCCCGCGACAGCGGAGGCCGAGTCGCCGAGCGCCCCGTCGGATCGCCGATCATCCCGGTGAAGTCCCCGATTAGAAAAATGACCGTGTGCCCCAGATCCTGAAAATGTTTGAGCTTGCGGAGCAGCACGGTGTGCCCCAGATGCAGATCTGGCGCAGTAGGGTCAAAGCCCGCCTTCACCCGCAGCGGCTTGCCTGAAGTGAACGAGCGTTCGAGCTTGGAGCGCAGTTCGGATTCCTTGACGATCTCCGCCGCGCCCTTCTTGATGTATGCCAGTTGTTCGTCAACCGGAGGAAAGTTGGACATGCGTTTCGATTATAGCCACCTGCCGGCCTTGCCATGCGTGTGCACAAGCAATACTTTTCAAGAATTGTCATCCCGAGCGGAGCGAGGGATCTGAATCTTGCAGCCAACTGCAGATCCCTCACTCCGTTCGGGATGACAAAATCTGAGGAGTTAGAGTATTTAGGCCAGCCACCGATAAAAACTCAGCGCCGCGTCTCCCTGCACCAGCTTCCGATATCGCTGCAATTCCCCAAACGCTTCTCCCGGATCAAACCTCTTCTCATGCTCCGCGATCACCAGGCTTCGCTCGCGCAGCAATTTCGATTGTGCCAGCGCCGCCAGCGTTTTTTCGTACTCGTCCTGCATTGAGTACGGCGGATCCAGAAATACGAAATCGGCAACGCTTCCCGCTGCCTCCAATCGCTGCAGGGCTTTCCCGGCCTCGGCCTTCACGATCTGGAAGCCACGTGCAATTCCCAAAGACTTCAAGTTCTGCCCAATCAAATCCGCCGCCGCTTTGGACGACTCGACGAAATACACCATCCGCGCGCCGCGGCTCAGTGCCTCAATGCCGACCGCACCCGTCCCCGCATACAGATCGAGCCAGGTCGACTCCGCCAGCGCGGCGGGATCGCCGGCCGACAGCACGTTGAACAGCGTCTCGCGCAGCCGGTCCGCCGTCGGACGGATTTCTAACCCAGGCAACGACCGCAACGTCCGCCGCCGATACTGTCCTGCAATCACTCTCATAGGTTAGTGCTCGCAACGTTCCAAGCCATCCCCGCTCGGGCCGCCCACCGGAGACGCGGCAAGCCGCGTCTCTACTCTAGATTGATCTTCAGTCCCAGTCCTTCCGTTTCGCATTTTCGCATCCGCTGCGCACCAATCGGTGTCTAAGTAGATAGAATACTGATAGGCATGTCGATGCGCAGTTGGTCCATCCCGGTCGGACGTCTCTTCGGAATCGAGATTCGCATTCACTGGACCTTCGCGTTTCTGCTGTTCTTCTTGTTTAGCGCCGAAACTGCGACTCAGGATGCGACCGCAGCTCTTCGGGTCCTCGGCCTGGTCGGTATTCTTTTCGGCAGTGTGGTCCTGCACGAGTTGGGTCACGCTCTGGTAGCGCGCGGTTCGGGCATTCCGGCGAAGGCCATCGTTCTGCTGCCGATCGGCGGAGTCACCATCCTCGACGAAGCGCACGCCATTCCAGATCCTGTCAACGCCTGGAAGCGTGACATCCGCGTCGCGATTGCCGGGCCGCTGGTAAATCTTTTCATTGCCGGTTTGTCCGCGCTCATTTTGCTCGCCGCTGTGCCTGGCATTTCGCTGACCACCGGCCCACTCCTCTACTCGGGTGCACTGCTGCGGAGCATCGTCTGGGCTAATCTTTATCTTGGATTGTTCAATCTGCTGCCTGCGTATCCCATGGATGGCGGCCGGGTTTTGCGCGCTATTTTTTCGCGTGGCTCCGACGTGGTTCGCGCCACGCAGCGAGCCGTGCGCATCGGCATCGTCTTCTCCATTCTGATGATCATGGTCGGAATGCTGCTCACCATGCGCGACGAGACGCGTTTCAACGGCTACTGGCTGATGATGATCGGCTTCTTCCTCTGGGCCGGCGCGCAACTCGAAGAGCGCTCCGCGGTATTTCAATCCGTACTGCAGAGTGTCCGCCTGGAAGAAGTCATGCTCACCGACTTCGCCACGCTCTCTCCCGCGGACACTCTGGAAGACGCGCTCGAGAAGGCCGTGCACACGCTGCAGGACGATTTTCCGGTGGTTCGCGGCAGCGACATGGTGGGCGTCGTCTCCCGGCAAAAGATTCTCGAAGCGCTGCGCGCCGAAGGTAACGGCTACGTGCAGGCGGTGATGAACCGTATTTTCGACGTTGCTGCCAAGCAGGAGTCGCTCGCCTCCGCCTTCCGGAAGCTCTCCGCCCGCAATCTCAGCATCATCCCCATCGTTGACGAACAGCATCTGGTCGGGATCGTCACCCTGCAGAATCTGATGCACTCCATGTCGCTCTTGGCAGAAAGCCGCAAATTGCGCCGGGAAGCGCTCGACTCCTAGCGTAACGCCGGTAGCGAGGCGTCACGATTTTACGGCCTCCGGCTGGCTTACTCGGTTGACCCCTCCGGTTCGCTTCCCGAATCTGCTCCTGAATCAAATTCTTAGATTAACTTGGCGAAAGTTTTCGGGATATACTTCCCGGCGAAAGGCCGAGGCAATCGGCACGGGGGAGACTGTGTTTGAGAGGCTGATCGCGAATATCCAGAGGTATACCGTCATGGTCCTGGCCGGAATGCTTCTCCTGATCGTGGTGCTCTCCACGGCGGACCTGGGCAGGCTGATCGCTGAAGAAATCTGGAAGCCGCCCCGATTTTTCATTCCGGTAGAGGGTTTGCTTGAGATTTTTGGATACTTTCTGCTGGTGCTGATCGGAGTGGAGCTGCTTGAGACGCTGAGAGCCTACCTGAAGAGAGACGTCATTCACGTACGCGTTGTCCTGGAAGTGGCGCTGATTGCCGTGGCGCGCAAGGCCATTATTGAAGAACCCAATGCCACACCCGCTTTGACCTTGTTCGGAGTGGCGGCCCTGATTCTGGCGTTGGGCGTGGCCTTTTACTTCGAGCGGCAATCAGAAAGATAACTTAGCCTTCTGACAGACTCGCGTACGCTTCCTGCGCCGCCCTCAGCGCGCATCCATACTCAACCGCTTCCCCCGTGGTTTCAGCGATTACGTGTTCGAGTGCGGCCAGCACTCCTACTGTGTCCAAATAATCGTAGTAGCCAATGTGAGCGATGCGGAAAAGCTGTCCTTTCAACTCTGCATTTCCGTTGGCCACGACTGCGCCAAACTGTTCGCGGAAGCGCTTGCAAATGACCGTGGAATCGACGCCGTCCGGCGCAGCCACGGCCGTCAGCGCGGCCGCCGGAGAACTCGGCGCGAACAACTTCAGTCCCAGCGCTTCGACACCGGCGCGGGTCATGGCCGCACACAACTCCGCGTTCGCAATCAGCGCGTCACGCCCCGCCACGAGGTTCCCATCTCCCAACTGACGCACATAATCGAACGCTGCGGCCATTCCGGCAAACAGAGAGGTCGCGGGCGTCGATCCCGTCTCCGCCTTGGCCGCCGCTTTCCGTTCCTTCCGCAGATCGAAGTAATACCGCGGAGACTTCGTCGTCTCCATACGTTGCCACGCCCGCTCGCTGATGGCGCCATAGGCCAATCCGGGCGGGATCATCAGCGCCTTCTGCGAGCCGCCAATGATGACATCGATCCCCCAGGCGTCCACATCGAGATGGGTTGTGCCCAGCCCAGTGATCGCGTCAACAATCAGTAAGGTGTCAGGCAACGCGCGGACTAGTTTCGCAATCGCCTCGACGTCGTGCCGCGCGCCGGTGGAGCTCTCGGTCGCTTGCACGTAAACGCAACGAATCTCGGACCTCAACTTGCGGCGGACCTCCTCCAGCGAAAATGTTTCGCCGTAGGGAGCGGTCACCGTTTCCACCGAGCAGTCAAAGGCCCTGGCCAGCGCGGTCCAGCGCTCGCCAAACTTGCCGGCGGTCAGCACCAGCACGCGGTCGCCCGGCGAAGTCAGGTTCGAGACCGAAGCTTCCATGAAGCCCGTGCCCGACGAGGTCAGCACCAGCACATCGTTCTTCGTGCCGATGAACTCCTTCACGTCGGCCAGGACGCGTGTGAACAGCGCGCGGAACTCGGCGGTGCGATGGTGCGCTCCGTAGGAAGCCATCGCCATCTGGGCTTGCGGCAGCAGTGGCGTCGGTCCGGGAGTAAATAGTCTGTTCTTCTTGAGCATAGGAATCAGAATATTCGAAAGCCTGTGGTGAGGGAAACAGAAGGTCAGAGGTTAGAGGTCAGATTGCAGAAGTTAGAGCATTCGCTGTATATGGTTTTCACCTCTGCAATCTAACCTGTGACCTCTATAATTCTCCCATGCCCCTCATCGACCAGATCCAGAAAGACATCGTCGCGGCCATGAAGGCCCGCGAAGAGGAGCGCCTTTCTTGCCTCCGCATGGTCAAGACCGCGCTCAAGAACAAAGAGATCGACAAGATGGCGCCGCTCGACGACAAGGAATCGCAGCAAGTGCTCTCCACCCTGATCAAGCAGCGCAAGGACTCGGTCGAGCAGTTCACCGAGGGCGGACGCCAGGAGATGGCCGACAAAGAAGCCGCCGAAATCAAGCTGATCGAAACCTACCTGCCCAAAGCTGCCGGCGAAGAAGAAATCGTAGCCGGTGTCCGCGCGGCGATTGCCGAGATGACGCCCGCGCCAGCCATGAAAGATATGGGGACAGTGATGAAAGCCGCCATGGCCCGCTTCGCCGCCGCCGGTATGCGGGTGGATGGGAAGGTGGTCAGCGAGATGGTGAAGAAGGAGTTGGCGGGGAAGTAGGGACTACTTCCCCCGCTGCCACTCGCGATAGGCTTCGCTCTTCCCAATCCCGCGTTCTTTGGCAACTTTCTTCAGTGCGGCTTTTTCGTCTGCCTTCTCTTCGGCCATGATTGCGCGTACACGCTGCACAACGCTTACGGCTTCAGATGCGGACGGAGCCGCTCCCTCTTCGGCTTTCGCGATCAGCAGCGTGATTTCGCCTTTGACGTCTCCTCGGGCTTTGAGTTGTTGGAGAATTTCTCCGGCCCGCCCGCGCAGGAATTCTTCGTGGATCTTTGTTACTTCGCGTGCAACCACTACGTGGCGGGCTTCTCCTAGAACCTCGGAAACGTCAGAAAGCGTCTCCAGCAGACGATGCGGTGCTTCGTAGAACACCTGTGTGCGCGGAGAGCCTTTCACGCTCTCCAGCAGCTTGCGACGCTGCCCGGATTTAGCCGGGAGAAATCCGCTGAAGCGGAAGGAGTCGGTGGGCAGGCCGCTCGCCACCAGCGCCGCCAGAAATGCCGACGCTCCGGGAATCGGCACGACCGGCACGTGATGCCGGATGGCGAGCGCGATCAGGCGGAATCCGGGGTCGGAGATGCCAGGCATGCCCGCGTCGGTGACGAGCGCAATCTTGGCGCCGCCTTCGAGGTCGACAACCAGTTCGGAGGCTTTGGTCATCTCGTTGTGCTCGTGATAGCTGACCAGGCGCGTCTGGATGCCGTAATGGTTGAGCAGTTTCAGGGTCTGGCGCGTATCTTCACAGGCGATCAGGTCAACTTCTTTGAGGACGCGCAGCGCACGCAGAGTGATGTCTTCGAGATTGCCGATGGGCGTGGCTACGAGGTAGAGCGATGGGCCGCCGATCTTATTCTGGTCGGAGCTCTCGCCGCTACGCGATGCTTGCATGTGGAGAGTCTAGCAAGAAGCTGGGACACGTGCCGTCTCGCTACCGCCTGAGAGGTTTAAACTACAAGGAGTTCCGCTAGAACCACGTCCATCAACTTATAGCTTCGCCTTTCATTCGCTTCGTGTTAAACTGACCAAAATGGATGTGACAGCCAACACTTCACGCCCCAGCCCGCGGGTGTAGGCTCAGATTCCAGATTCGTAAACAGGAGCAGCCATTATGGCGGAAGAGCGCAACATCGATCGTAGCAGGCTAGAAGAGCGCAACGCTGAGCGTAACAACGAGCGGGTCAAGGCAATCGATCTCGCATTCGCGCAAATTGAAAAGCAGTTTGGCAAAGGCTCCATTATGCGGCTGGGGTCAAAGGAAGCCATCGTCCCCATCGCGGTGATTTCGACGGGCGCAATTTCGTTTGATGCCGCGCTGGGCGTGGGTGGCGTGCCGCGCGGCCGTGTGATTGAAATCTTTGGTCCGGAGTCGTCGGGCAAAACGACGATTGCCCTGCAGGTAATTGCCGAGGCACAGAAGGCTGGAGGCATGGCAGCGTTCGTCGATGCCGAGCACGCGCTCGATCCGGGCTATGCCAAGAAGTTGGGCGTCGACGTCGACAACCTGCTCGTCTCGCAACCCGACTATGGCGAGCAGGCGCTCGAAATCACCGAAGCGCTGGTGCGCTCGAACGCTATTGACGTGCTGGTGGTGGACTCGGTGGCAGCGCTGGTTCCGAAGGCCGAACTCGACGGCGAAATGGGCGACAGCCACATGGGCCTGCAGGCGCGCCTGATGTCGCAGGCGCTGCGCAAACTGACCGGGACGGTGGCCAAGTCGCGCACCAGCCTGATTTTCATTAATCAGATCCGCGAAAAAATTGGCGTGATGTTCGGCAATCCGGAAACCACGACCGGCGGGCGCGCGCTGAAATTCTATTCGTCGGTTCGAATTGACATTCGCCGCATCGCGGCGATTAAAGAAGGAGACGTGGTCACCGGCTCGCGCACCCGAGTCAAAGTCGTGAAGAACAAAGTGGCAGCGCCGTTCCGCGAAGCCGAGTTCGACATTCTTTACGGTGAGGGCATCTCGCGCGAAGGCGACCTGCTCGATCTGGCGGTGGCCCAGAATATCCTGGAGAAGTCGGGCTCGTGGTTTAGCTACAAAGGCGAGCGCATCGGCCAGGGGCGCGAGAACGCCCGTGCGTTCCTCAAAGAGAATAAAGACACCATGGCGAAGCTCGATGCGGAAGTGCGTAAGGCGCTGGGATTGACCCCGGCGGCAGCATCGGCGGCTCCGACAGTGGTTCCGGCACAAGCGGCCGGTACGCAGGGACGGGTTACGACCATGCCGACGGCGGCGGAAGCGGGGAAAGTCACGGCGGCTAGAAGATAGCTGCCAACAAATCTCTCTACCAACCCAAGTCGCGCAGATTGAAAGTTGTCATCCTGAGCGAAACGAAGGACCTGCTTTTTGTAGGCAGCAAGTGGATGCTTGACTCGGATCCTTTTTCGAGCCGAGCCTCTCCCTCCCCCACCCACTTTGACGCTCCGGAAATCCGCCTGTTAGACTGAACAATTGTCATCCTACCGTTAAGCGAAGAAGGAAGCCCGTGCGCGCAGAAACCCGGCATCAACTGAAACAAGACCGCTTCAGCAAGGTCACGATCGAGGCGGCGGAGAACGCCGCCCACTGGAGCGAGGAGCATAAGGCGAAGCTCATCGTCATTGTGATTGCAGTTGTCGTGCTGGCTTCAATTGGATTTGGCGGCTGGTACTACATCAATACGCAGGACGAAAAAGCGAGCGCCGAGCTTTCGACGGCGGTTCGCACTTTCGAAACGCCGGTGCGCCCGGCAGGCGTGCCCGCGCAACCGGGGTTCGATACCTTCGCATCCTCGCAGGAGCGCGCCACGGCGGCGCGGAAGCAGTTCCAGGACATCGTCGACAAGTATCCGCACACTCGCACTGCAGACATGGCGCGTTATTTTGTGGGATTGGCCTCGGCACAACTGAACGACAACGCCGCCGCCGCGAGCAATCTGCAGGAGGTTGCGAACTCGTCGAACAAGGAACTGGCGGCGCTCGGCAAGTTCGCTCTCGCTTCGGTATATCGGGGCGAGCCGGGCGGGGGCAAGGTTCCTGGTTCTGCCGATGCGCACGTTATCGATCTTTATAAGCAATTGATCGACAAGCCCACGCTCGTTGTCAGCAAGGCAACGGCCCAGCTTGAACTCGCCGGGTTCTACGAATCGCGGGGGTTGGCGGCCGAGGCCAAGAAACTTTACGACGAAGTGGCAAAAGAAAATCCGGCCACAGAAGCGGCATCGGACGCGCAGAAGCGAGCGGCCGTGCTCAAGCAGTAGGTCTCATCTAGTTCTCAGGTAGAAGTTCTTGCAGCGGCGATGCGGCGCAGGCAGGCGATGAGGCGTTCTCCGTCCTCGGCCGTGTTGTAAACGTGCGGCGTCACCCGAATCGAACTTCCGCGAAGGCTGACGAACACTTTCTCTCGCGCCAGTATTTCGGGAAGGTCCTTCGGAATCGCCTCTTTCCTCCGTAGCGCCAGGTAATGAGGCGCGCGCAGCGGTTCGGCGGGAGCAAAGAATCCCAGGCTCGCTGCGGCGTTCGCCAGTTGACGATTGAGCGCGCCCACCGTTTCCGACACCTGCGCGACTTTCCAGTCCAGCAACTGCTTCATGGCGCGCACGGCGGCGGGCAACAGAGCGAAGTTCGAGCGCTCGCCCATATCGAAGCGCCGCGCGCCGGCGTCGTAATTTTCGGTATACAGCAGGTTGGCGAAATCGTGAGCGTTGGCGCGCTGAATCCAATTCTCTTCCAGCGGCATTCCGCCCTGCCATTTTTCAGCGACATAGAGAACCCCGACGGAATAGGGCCCGAGCAGCCACTTGTAGCTGGCGGCGACGGCGAAATCCGGCTGCACGTCGTGCACGCTGAAGGGCAACGCCCCGAGCGACTGCGTAAGATCGAGAACGAGCGCGGCGCCAAGCTTGCGGCAAGCTTCTCCGATGCGCACAAGATCGAGTCTTCCGCCGCTGGTCCACTGCACATGCGGCAGCGCGGCAATGGCCACATCGGAGGTCAGGGCGTCCAAAACGGCGGCAGTCCAGTCGTTGTTTTCCGGCCACGCGACGACTTTCAGCGAAGCGCCAGTTTCCCTCGCCCGCCGTTGCCATGAATAGTAGTTTGACGGAAACTGCTCGGCGAGTACCAGGATACTCTGGTCTTTCTTAACCGGCAGATTTCGCGCAGCGGTTTCGATGCCGTAACTGGCCGAGGAAACGATGGCGATGCAGTCGGCTGAGCAGTCGGCCAGCTGTGCTGCGACGTTGCGAAACTCTTCCGCGCCCGTGAAGAACTGATCTGATGTTATCTGCCACGGGTGCGCTTTGCGGGCCAACCCTGCGGTTCCGGCCTCCAGCGCCGGCTTCATCAGCGGCGACATGTAGGCACAGTTCAGGTAGGAGACGTCATCGGGGATATCGAAGAGATGGCGCTGGCAGGGAAGCATGGGCTCGTCCGTGGACTTGGCTACCAGTGTATCAACGCAGAAAGAATGACGGATGACCGAGAGCCGCGGAATTTATGGCAATGATGCAGTTTGAATCGGTTTTGAAAGGGCACGGCTCCGGACGTGCCGTAAGCATCGTATTTTCATCGCGGGGTTTAGCCGCTGAGGGACGGCAACTTTCAAACTGCACCACTACCCATCCTTCCCTCCAGTTGACGCTTTATCTCTCCCGCGCTTAGGATACTGGTTTGACTTCACGCGGAATGGGGGCCTGTGGGGTGCGACTTCTGCTCCTCCACAGGCAGCAATCATAGGCGCGAAACATGGATAAGAAGAAACTAGAGACGTTCAAGAAAAGACTGGAAACCCGGCGCAACGAACTGCGCCACATGGTTGTCCGCAATCAGCAGGACGGTCGTACCGCCGACGAAGAAGCCACTCAAGACGTCGCAGATCGCGCCGCCAGTTCCTACAACAAGGAGTTCCTCTTCAGCCAGAGCAACAACGACCGCCAGTTGCTCAACATGGTTGATGGCGCTCTCGCGCGCATCCGTGAAGGCAGCTTCGGAGAATGCGTCTCCTGCGGCAAAGAAATCAATGCCAAGCGTCTTGAAGCTGTCCCCTGGACCCGCCATTGCATCGAGTGCCAGGAAAAAGCCGAAAAAGGCCTGCTGGAAGCCGCTCAGTAAAGTGTAGCGCGGGCGCCTCGCCCGCGGCTTTTGATTTCCTATCGAGCGGAAACATGAGATGACCCGTCTTGATGATGTCGTATAAGCCATGTAGAATCAATCATATAGCGTTGGCCTCAGTTTTCCCAAGAGCGAGAAAGATGGCCCATTCGGGCCATTCCGTCTCCCAATTTTCCACGACGAAAGCAACCCCGACAATGGTATGATTCGCTATCCCCACCCACGCCGCGCCTGGGGCTCGGCGAGGGAAATCTCAAACCTTAAAGGGTGAAGTTATGGCTTGGACCAGTCCGGTTTTCGAAGAAGTTGTTCTCTGCTGCGAAATCAATTCCTACGTGAGCGCACAACTCTAAACCTGCGAAAAGAAGATGCGCATTCAGATCCTCGGTTCTGCGGCCGGGGGTAGGTTCCCGCAGTGGAATTGCGGCTGCGGAAACTGTGTCGCCGTGCGCAAAAAAAAGCTTGCTGGCAAGGCGCGCACGCAAGCCCAACTCGCGCTGAGCGCGGACGGCTCCACTTGGTTTCTAGCCGGAGCCTCTCCCGACCTCGCCTTTCAAATCGAAAGTTCTCCTGAGCTCCATCCGCGGCCTTCGCGCGATACACCGCGCGATTCTCCAATCGCCGGCCTGGTGCTGGCAAGCGCCGATCTCGATCACGTTGTGGGCTTGCTTCTGCTCCGTGAACTCCAGCCTTTGCGCGTCTACGCCGCACCCTCCATCTTGCGGATCTTGCGCGAAGAGAACAGCATGTTCGGCATGTTGAACCGCGTCGATCCGCAAATAGTTTGGACGCCCATGAAGTCAGACGCGCCCTTTCCCATTTTGTCCGTCGATGAAGAAGAAAAAGAATCTGGACTGCGCTGCGAGGTTCACTATCTTTCCGGCCGCTATCCCAAATATGTGAAGACCAAAGACCTCGCCAGGAATGAAGCGACGGCTGCGCTGTTCTTCGAGTCTGCTTCGAAAAAAAGAGTTGCTTATGTTCCCGCCGTCGGCAGTCTCAGCGACGCCTTGCTCGAAAAAATGCATCGCGCGGACCTGCTTTTGTTCGACGGCACTTTCTGGAGCGATGACGAACTGCAACGCCTCCAGGGCGGCAGCGAGACCGCATACGAGATGGGACATATTCCAGTGCAGGAAAGTCTCCACCTTCTGAAACGTATTAAAGTTGGACGCAAGATGTTCATTCATCTCAACAACACGAATCCAATCCTCAACGAGGCGAGTCCCGAAAATAAGGCCGTGCGCCAGGCCGGATGGGAACTGGCGGAGGACAATTGGCAACTGGAACTGTAGACCCGGGAAATACGGCAGACACTTCGAAGCTGACGCTAGAAGAATTGCGCGCGGCGCTGCGCCAGGTCGGCGAAGAGCGCTATCACCACAAACATCCCTTCCACCTGCTCATGCACGAAGGCAAACTCAGCCGCGGACAGTTGCAGGCTTGGGCATTGAATCGTTATTACTACCAGTCGATCATCCCGATCAAAGACGCGATCATTCTTTCACGTGCCACCGACCCGTCATTCCGCCGCGTCTGGCGGAAGCGCATCGTCGATCACGACGGCGACTCGCAGCGAAATGGCGGAATCCTCCGCTGGATCAAACTGGCGGAAGCGACCGGCCTCGATCGGGACCGGGTGACGAATGCGCATGAGATTCTGCCCGCCACGCGCTTCATAGGAAATGAGTATCTCCACTTGGTGCGCACGCGGCCTTTTCTCGAGTGCGTCGCTTCATCGCTCACCGAACTTTTTTCCCGCGACCTGATCGCGCTGCGCATGGAGAAACTGCGTCAGTACTATCCCTGGCTCGCTTCCGCGCTCGATTATTTTGAGGCGCGGCTGACCGAGGCGCCGGAAGACGCAGCATTTGCGCTCCAGTACGTGTTCGACCACGCCGCTACGCGCCAGGAGCAAGAGCGCGCCATTCAAGCATTACGCGATAAATGCGACATCCTCTGGGCGCAGCTCGACGCACTCTATTTCGCCTATGTCGAACCGGGCTGGCCGCCGCCAGGCGCGTTTCGAATTGAGGCTGCTTCCGGACATAACCCAAAGCCGAGCGAGGGGAATCGTGGCTGAGCTTCTCGAATCCAGCGTTCCGAAGTTCGCCGCCGGATGCCGCTGGGGTGGAACCATCGAAGCCCCCGTCGTCCTTTTTCCCGAAGGCGCGATTCGCGTCGAAGGAACTGGCCGCATCATCCTCGAACTCTGCGACGGCCATTTCTCGCTGGCTGAAATTGTGCAGAAACTGGAGACCCAGTTCATGCTGGCCCCAAAAGGCAAGATCCGCGCCGACGTCCAGACTTTTCTGGAACAACTTCACGCCAAGCGCGTTATTGACTATTGAATCATTTAGTCATTGAGGTATTGAATCATTGTTCCAATGCCTAATTGTTCCAATGCCTAAATGATTCAATGACTAAATGACTAAATGTTCCAATCCGCTGGCCCTGATAGCCGAGATCACGCACCGCTGCCCGCTGCACTGCGTGTATTGCTCCAACCCGCTGGAAATGACTTCACGCCAAGAAGAGCTCGCCACCGCCGACTGGCTGCGCGTTTTCCGCGAGGCCGCTGCCCTCGGCGTCCTGCATCTTCACCTCACCGGAGGCGAGCCGCTGGCCCGCCCCGATCTGGCCGAACTGATCGAAGGCGCGCGGAAGTCGCATCTCTACACCAACCTGATCACCTCCGGAATCGGCCTTTCGCGCGACCGTCTGGCCGAGCTCGTGAAAGCTGGCCTCGACCATATCCAACTCAGCTTTCAAGATTCAACCGAAGGCCAAGCCAACTGGATTGCCGGAGCCCGCGCCCACGCGCACAAGCTCGACTTGGCCAAGTGGATCCGCGAGCATAAGAATCCCATCGCCTTCACCACCAACCTGGTTGTCCACCGGCAGAACGTCGACCACCTCGAACAGATGATTACCGCGCTCGAAGCGCTCCGTCCCGATCGCATGGAAATCGCGCACGCGCAGTACTACGGCTGGGCGCTCCAGAACCGGTCAGCGCTACTGCCCACCCGAGCGCAACTAGACCGCGCCGTGGCCGTGGTGGCCGCGGCCGAGGAGCGCCTGCGCGGCAAGGTCCGCATCGACATGGTCATCCCCGACTACCACGCCCGCTTCCCCAAAGCCTGCATGGGCGGCTGGGGACGCCAGTTGCTGCTAGTCGATCCCGCCGGCCGCGCCCTGCCCTGTCACGCGGCGGGCGTGATTCCAGGCATGAGCTTCGACAATGTGCGCGAACACACGCTCGATTGGATCTGGCAGAACTCCGAAGCATTCCAGAAATTTCGCGGCGAACACTGGATGCCTGAGCCCTGCCGCTCCTGCGACCGCCGCAAAGAAGATTTCGGCGGATGCCGTTGCCAGGCTTTTCTGCTGACCGGCGACGCCCGTGCCACCGATCCGGTGTGCGAACTGGCGCCCTTACACCACATAGTCGAAGATGCGGTGCGCGAACATGCCGTGACGGAGCCAGCCCCCGATGCTTGCGAGGCTCCCTTCCACGTTCTGCAGCAGGAAATGGCTGGCTTCTGGAGCTACCGCACCGATCCGAAGTAAGAATGCCCCGAAGTAAGAATGCCCGGAGCAAAAATGTTGTAATCCCCTCCGATTGCCATCCACGCCAGCCCCCGCATACAATCCTCCTTTCTTCGACCCTGTCGTCGACCGAGGCCCCTGTGAAGCGCATCAAAGCCATCTATCCCGGATCGTTCGATCCTCCCACCAACGGCCATCTTGACCTGATCGAACGCGGCAGCAAGATCTTCGACGAACTGGTAGTTGCCATTCTTCGGAATCCCGAAAAAGACCCGCTCTTCAGCGTAGCCGACCGTCGCAAGATGCTGGAGGCGATGACCTCCGGCTTTGACAACGTTTCAGTCGATACTTTCGCCGGCCTCACCGTCGACTACGCGTTGCAGCTTGAAGCCAGGGTCATCCTGCGGGGCATTCGCGCCATCAGCGACTACGAGTACGAACTCCAAATGGCACTCATGAATCGCAAACTCCAGCCCGGTCTGGAGACGGTGTTCATGATGCCCGCTGAAAAATATTCGTACCTCAGTTCGCGTCTGGTGCGTGAAATCGCGGAACTGGGCGGATCGATCGATTGCCTGGTGCCCGAACTCGTCGAACAGAAACTTCGTGAGAAAATAGATGTAGCTCACAAATTCGAGAACGGCGAGCAGTCCGGCGATAAGATGCCGTCCGAACCCAAGAGCAAGTCCAGAAAAAAGAAGTTGTAAAAGGACAGCAGGGAACTCATGAGCACCGTAATCGCACCCGTCACCCACCCCGTCCGCCTGACCGAACGCATCAATCGTATTGAGCCCTCCGCGACCATGGCGGTGGTGGCCGAAGCTGACAAGTTGCGCCAGCAGGGTATTGATGTCGTGGATTTCGGCGCCGGCGAACCCCACTTTTCCACGCCGCAGCACATAAAGGATGCCGCCATCGCCGCCATCCAGGCGAATTTCTCGAAGTACACTCCCGTCGGCGGCACCGCCGAATTGAAGGACGCCATCATCCACCGTCATGCCGTCGACTTCGACTCCGATTACCGCCGTGAAGAAGCCGCTGCCTCCGTAGGCGGCAAACACGCGCTCTTCAACGTCATTTCCGTGCTTGTCGATCACGGCGATGAGGTCATCCTTCCCGTCCCCTACTGGGTCTCGTTCAAAGACATGGTGCGCTACGCCGGCGGTAATTGCGTGCTCCTCCAGAGCGACGAATCGCAGGGCTTTCGCGTCACCGCCGACATGGTCGCCAAGCTGGTGACGCCGAAGACCAAGCTCATCATCCTCAATTCGCCCTCCAACCCCTCCGGAGCCGTAATGAGCCCGGAAGACATGACCGAAGTCGTCCGCCTGGCCCACCAGCGCGGCATCTGGGTAATTTCCGATGAGTGCTACGTCTATCTGAATTACACTGGCAAGCGCTTTTCGGTAGGTTCGTTGCGCGAATTCCGCGACCGCTTCCTCGTGGTCGGATCGCTGTCAAAGACCTACGCCATGACCGGATGGCGTCTAGGATTCACGCTCGGCCCAGCGCCCGTCATCACCGCCGTTCAGAAGCTGCAGGGCCAGTCCACTTCGAACCCGACCTCGATCGTACAGA
>Ga0074044_10002664_pt1 | contig 15547 bp, 18 predicted proteins | sample BogForMeECP23OM1_FD_94443 | JGI IMG/M metagenome (GOLD analysis project Ga0074044, IMG submission 94443) | Bog forest soil microbial communities from Calvert Island, British Columbia, Canada - Bog Forest MetaG ECP23OM1 | ecosystem: Environmental > Terrestrial > Soil > Wetlands ...
GGAAGGTAGGTAAGAGGAAGGTATCAGTGGTGGTAAGAGGCAAGAGAGAAAAGGAACTTGCCGAAGCGGACGCTTACTGGATATAGTGATCCACTTTGCACGGACAGAGCCAATCATTGGTTTCAAACTCCGCTGAGACCTTTACCGCTCAGGCCGCTATTGCAATAATATTAAATTATTGTAGGTATTGGTTGTTGTAGAACTCGTATAATGTACGTATACTGATGCAATACAAAAGCAAGCCAAATGGTTAGCCTAAGTACGGGATGAACCACTTGTAAAATATTGGATCGCTGCATGCAGATCACGCTAAATATTGATCAGAATTAGCTGGAAATTTGTTGGAAAAGTTCAAACTTACAAGGTTTGGGAGGGTTTCTGGGTCAGCACAATCGAGGTCACCTTGCTCAAAAGGGCAGAGGCTTTCGTACCACTCGCGGCGGTACCAATTTTTTGGTAGGCCAGTAGTCTTTGTAGAGTCGTAAACAAATTTGATATTCTTTGTCAGAGGCAAAGGCCGATTGCCTTTTCTGGTCACAAGTCTTTTGGCTTTGGCTCGCTTTCCGAGGGCGTCCAGCTCTTGAAGAATGGTTATTACATCGTCTGAGAGCCACCAGTGTGTGCAGGGCTGGAGGGCTCGCTCTGATGATTCCGAGTCGGTCATGTCATAGTTCATGCCAGCTGAGTGAAGGCGTCGAAGCATGCTGAGGAACTCCTCCTTCACATCTCCTTCGAGATATTTTGCGGCATTTGCTTCCCGTACTTTAAGTAACTGTAGAAATATAAATAAGACTCAATATGAAGAGAAATTAGTCAATTCTTACCTTGATTCCACGCATTCGACGCCTAGTCGATGTTACCTTCCTTTCAGCCCGTTCTTGCATTGTGCATGGGACAGCAGCGGTGTCGTCATCGTCATCTCTGTGAGCTGGAGTGCTATTATTAGGCAAATCTTGGCCCTTCCAGCTGATTTGTGTGCGGACAAGTCTCTGCCGTATTGTCTTCTGAACCATCTTCAGGTCAACCTTGGGATTGTATGGCAAGATGCGGCAGTTCACTTTGATCCTCCCCTCTCTGTATAGTTCAAGGTACTCCCGTGCAAGAAGTAGAGTTGCCTGGCGGTTCCACGGGCACTGACCCAGCGGACTCCACCAATTATACTGGATGTTGGAAGGGTCAGGTCCGGTGCGGGAGTGCTTCTCATTGAATTGTTTAACGTAAACAGCAGGGGCACAAGGAGGTAATGGTAGAACCGGAAGACCATGTTCCTCCCTTACCACCACACCTTTCTGTAGGAGGAAGCTTCGTAGTGGCCCCTACCATCACTTTGATTAGTATTCATTAATAGGAGCAAGAATATTTACTCACCCTGAGAGCTTGTATCTTCTTCTTATATTTCTGGCCGCCCTTACTTATTCCTTCATCGCCTTCACTTCCACTGCCTTCATCATCCTTGTCCGTTTCATCTGTTTCGCTGTTGCTCTCTTTTGCCAACTTCACTTGCTTCCCCTTTCTTTTATTGTACCTGCACCTCGCGGACCGCTTATCACGCCCTCTGCTGCCTTCAATCTCACCCTCCTCACAGGATGGCGACATCGGCTCATCCGGATCTCCAGTGGGCCTAATTACTTCGTCCCGGATCGAAGAAATCTGGGTACCGATCTCCTGTGCAAGCTGGGCGCACTGAATGCGGACCTCCCCCTGAATGAGACTAGGAAGGATCTCAGGAAGGATCGTCTGTATTGTCTGGGTTAAAAACGTTTGGACCGTTTGGATAGGCGAGACTGTAGGACCACGGACTGGAAGCCCCGGTTGGGCTGACTCATTGGGAAGCGGGTCAGAGTTGGACGTGAGGGGCTCCGGTGGAGCTTTGCCAAGTATGCGGGAGGAAGAGGCATTTTCTGCATGGAAGTGAGCTATCAACATTTGGTTTGGCAAGGAAGATTGCCTACTGGAGTTGTCATCGTCACCGTAGTTGTCTTCAGAACCTGAGTGCCTATCATCAACCATCATATTCCGGTTCTCCAATGATGCAAGACTTGAACCTAGAGGGGGTTGCCCTGTTTCCTGATGCGCTAAATGTCCTGGTGAGCCGTCAACATTTGGTTTGGCAAGGGAGATTGCCTACTGGAGTCGTCATTATCACCGTAGTTGTCTGCAGAACCTAAGTGCCTATCATCGACCATCATATTCCTGACCTCCTGTAGAGTTCCAGAGGAATTGGCAACAGGAGAGGAGGACTACCAAACTTTAGAGTGAGAGCCCTCAGAGATGAATAGGCCGATATCTACCTTCGGTTTCTGGCGTCTCTCCGCAACGCGTTCTCCTGGTGCCTTTGACGTTCGTGACTGGGTAAGCGAGTCAGTGCCTATAATCTTCAAAGCCCAAAATAAAAAGACTTACAACATCAGTTGCAGGGTAGGGTTCACCTCGAGCTGTTGCTGTGATTGCATTCTGATGACGTGCAAGAGTCGGCTTCTGCTTTGAAGAATTGCCGTTAGCGCCAAGATGCGCAAGAGCAGACATCTAAGAAAATGAGTTAGAAATATGCTAAACTGAGAATACTGAAGGACGCACGTATTTGGATGCCATGGTTTATGTATGTATGCTTCAGCTAGCATAGGCAGAAAGCTTTAAAGCCACTGCCCACAATAGAATCCAAGGTTACCAGTGTTATTGTGTCTGAACCTGAACGCCACCACTTCAGGCTGGAACCGGGAACCGGTATCTCAACCGATTGCATTCACTTCAATTGTAAAGGTCTATTGTAAATATACTACTTGGACTTTTTTGTCGCCTGAGACCTATTCTTTAAATGTACAAGTAAGAAATCCGCAACTGCCCAATTATTTGCATAGTTCTGAAGATACGGATAAATTTCATAGACCTGAAAAAAAAAATCATGACACATTCAATGTTAGAATTCAAGCTACTTACCTTCTTGTAAAATGCCTCGAGGTCGTCTGCCTTTTGTTGTGCAAGAGTAGCCACGGGCAAATCTTCCTTAGCAAGTTTATGGATGGTCGACTATACCAAATCATTAGCACCAGATCATTAGCACCAGTATAAACCTATTTACCTGGACCTCTTTATACACTTCCATTGGCCACGCAAGAACTTCCGCAAGCACATATCCCTTGTGCGACTTGCCGGGCTTGCGCCCTGGCTCTCCATCATGTTTTGGAAAAGGAGTGGTGGGTTTTTGTACCTCGAGGACGGCAAAGTAGTCTGCCGCAGTCACGATAACTGGCTTGTGAGTTAAGGGCTCCGGACGGTCGATGGCAGCTACATCCGAATCCGTAGGGTAGATGGTGTACAGTGAGTGAGGCGGGCAGGCGTGTCTCTCAGCCGGAAAGGAGGAGTGAAGAGCAAGGGGCCTAGAGAAGGGGTGGTAACGACGAGGGTAACGGTTGATGAGTGGGGGCATGGTGCGAGTCAAATGAACCATACCGTTTCACTACAATGCGCCATTTTCTATGAACGGATCTGGAAAGCAATAATTAATAGATCGACAATCTTATTATTGTGTTGGCATGTCATGGACACCGATTTCCATGACATGGAAACCGTAATGATTTCGATGACATGGAAACCGTAATTATTGCGTTGGCATGTCATGGACACCAATTTCCATGATATGGAAACCATATTATACTACGCAATGGAAAGTTGGAAACCGGATTAAACTACACATGAAACCGCATTATAGAAACCGCATTATACTATGCATGGAAACATATTGTACTACGATAGAACATGAAACCGCATTATAAAAACTGCATTATTGTGTACTACGATAGAAAGGATGGTGTAGGGATGGTGATGGTTAGAGAACAAGAGAGAAAGGAACTTGCCGAATTGGACGATTACTAGATATAGTGATCCACTTTTGGATGGACAGAGCCGATCATATCCGATTGGTTTCAAACTCCGTTAAAACCTTTCCCGCTTGTCCCGATACAAGGCAATAATGCTACACAAGTGAATTACTGTTGAAAAACAAGGGTCTTGTTAGTTGTAGAACAAGGTCAACACAGTGAAAGATCAGGATAAGCGTAACAAAGCAACCAAATGAGCAGTTCACTATAAATTCTGTGACAAAGTAAAATGAAATCCCTCTCATCCCGCACAGTATAGAAGACTAAGTATGGAAGACTTAGTAAGATTATTTGAACAAATCAACATTGGGCCTAGCATGGTAAGTTATAGCACTTCGTGATCGTCAAACCACTCAGACTATACAGAGCGACGAGGACTTTGTTCGAGCTCTAGAAAAGGACATTTTAGCGGTTACTTTGAGTGACAATTCGGCCCATACCTGGAGCCCGCCGAGCGCAATCTGGGGAAGGGCTGAGCCTCCTGCTTCTGGCGAGGGAGTTGGTAAACATTTCCTTCCAAAACTACCATTTCAACAGGGAAATCTCCGTCGTGAGCCAATTGATGAACTATCTCACATTGACTATAAGCTTCAAGGCATTGTTACTGATGTCGCCGGAGCACTGGATGCTTTGAGTGCTACGGCAGGAAATCCAGAAGAAAATGCTGTCAAAAAGTTAGAGAGCAGTATGACACTCATAGAAAAGAGTTTGACACACATTCGCAACATTCTCGGAAGTACAGACGAAGAGCAGAGATTCCAGGAGGCCATAGTCGAGCGCTATGAAGGCATTCTGAGTGGTATGGAGCAAGCCTTGACGACAATCCAAGCTAGGAAGCCTGCTCAGTCTCCTCCACATGTCTATAATAATCGTAAGTAGCAAGGCTTTCTTTTCCTTTTCATTCGGCTGAAAGAATATCAAGGTCATCACTTTGAGTCGCGGCTCGAAGACAAGGACCCAATTACCCTCTTCGCAGCCTTTATAATCATTGTACTGAGTGTCTTCGGTGGGCTTGTTCGCGAGTGGGCGAGTACCGCACTCAAGCTCCAGATTGAACTTCTGAAATTAGCATTCAACTGCCAGACTGGGGGTATAACCGCCCATAATGAGGATCTATTGAAAGGATTCCCAAAAGACATACGTACAGCACGAAAGCTCTTTGACGTAGAGCCAACTACGACCACCTACGCAGCCTGCCCTGCCTGTTTAGCAACCTACCGCGTCGAGGAGGGCAAGACACTCCGCATCAACTGCGATTGGAAACGATACCCGAACGCGAAACCGTGTGGGACCAAAATATCCAAACTCATACTCCAGGATGGCGATGGCGACCGGCGAATGGTTCGGGTCCCAATCCGACCATTTCTAATCCAAGACTTTGACGCTTTCAAAGCGTCTCTCCTTAGCCGGCCGGGGATGGAAGCAATTCTAGATCGAGGAACCCTTTTCAATGACACCGAGGACATGTGGGACATCAAAGATGGGACCAGAGTCAAGGAATTAGGCAGTCCCGATGGAGCGACTTTCTGCGATGGGCTGAAACGAAGGGAGCTCCGGCTGCTTTGGAGCTTGTCTATTGACTGGTTTAATCCACGAGGCAACAAAGCGGCGGGGAAATCAACTTCCACAGGCTCGATTGTTATGGCATGCCTAAATCTTCCCCCGAGCCTACGCTATAAACCGGAAAATTTGTTCCTAGTTGGGATAATACCTGGCCCAAGGGAACCGTCTGTTGAAGAAGTAGGACATTTTATTGAACCCATCGTGGACATGCTGGATAGATCTTGGAGAGACGGTACAAAGTTTAACTGCACTGAGAGTTCTGATTGTGGAAGGACTGAGCGCTCCATGCTTGTGGTGATTGTGACGGATCTCGTTGCCAGTCGAAAAATTACTGGTGTGGCTTCCCATAGTTCGAAGAATTTTTTTTGCTCGCTCTGTAGTTTGGCTAAGCCCAAGATAAATAATTTTGACCGGACAACATGGCCGACCAAGACTCGAGAGATGCAGAAGAAAGCTGCGGAAGAATGGAGGGACGCTACCACCAAAAAAGAACGGAAACGCCTGTTTGCGCAAACTGGGGTCAGATGGTCGCCGTTCTGGAAGTTGGATTATTATGATCCTACCAAAATGGGGGCCGCTGACACGATGCACAACCTCTTCCTTGGCCTGGTTCAATTTCATGTGCGAGAGGTCTTAGGAATCGAGGAAGTGCAGGCACAGGCAGAAGCAGGCCGCCCGGTGACGGACAAGGAGATAAAGGGCGCTAAACATGCACTGGCCACTCCAAACACCAAAGCGCTGGACCGAGTACGCATTCCCGTCTTGAGGGAGCTATGTGCCCAGAACGGGATTGATCTTGGAGGGAAGAAAAAGTTGAAGAAGAAGGATCTTGTACAGATACTAAAAGTCGGTCATTTATTAGTCATTTATGGAACCTTACTGACATTTTGAAAAATCAGGCACACACTGAGGATAATATGTCATCTTCACCACCTTCACTTGGGTCAAACGACGAAAATGACCGGTTGGATGTAGTAATCATTGGCAATGGGTACTTTGAGCAGCCGATGCAGGAAGAAGAGGCACATGAAGTATTTGTTGACAAAGTTACTAAGCAGGAGCTAAAGCTACTGCAGAAAGATATTGAGAGCATCATCTGACCTCTGTACCGTCAGGCGCCGCCTCGAGATTTGGGGAATCCTGGACATGGAAAGTTGAAAGCAGATCAATGGAAAACGTGTATTGAATTTGACATACCAGTCTCAGTTGCGCAGCTCTGGTCGAGAGAAACTGCCCCACCTGATCAGGACCGGGATGTTACGGCTCGTCGGGACAAAGTCTTCCGAAGTATAATGCATCTGGCTGTCGCCGTACGCTGGGGAACATCGTATCGGATATCAGAGCACCATTCACAATTGTTTGAAGAGCACATGGTGGCATACCTACGACTCCTGTTAGAATTATACCCTAACATCCAATTTCGCCCAAATCACCACATGGCCCTCCACATCGGTCCCCTCCTCATGCAATTTGGACCCGTACATAGCTGGTGGATGTTTCCCTTTGAAAGGGTCATTGGTATCCTACAAAAAGTTAACACAAATAGCAAGATGGGTAAATACAACGTATGACATGGTTCTTAACACCACTTACAAACTAAATATATACAGGCGAACTTGAGGCAACAATGTTGAAGACTTTTTGTGCAGGCGCAAATCTAAAAGCACTCCTCCAAGACGACAGATGCCCCAGTGTCCTTAAAATGGCGATTCCCTTACTCGAAAGGAAGTGGAACCAGGGCCAACAAACGGGAACCATTGGCGAGCTCAATAACCTAGGGAAGAGTGGAGAGACACGAAAGGTCGGCAATGGTAGAGAACTGCTCTTACTAAGGAAGGTATATGACAATGCTTTCCGGATCGCATTTGAGGGCGTCTCAAGGACACTCCCCCGTCCTCGAGATGACAATTGGAGGGAGGCAAAAGACCACAAACGGGTGACCATAGGAGGGAAGTTATTTGCGAAAAAAAACCGATCCCGCAGCAACGCAGAAGTCTTCTTCAAGCCACTTGATGGCGAGGACCTCCTTCCTGGAGTGATATCAGGTATTGTCAGTATAGAGGATGGCGACCAGGAGGTTTTTGTCCTATCCATACAGCCCAGGAAGCCAGCTCCAGCATACATCACAAACCCCTTTGCTCGTTATCCTGACTTCGGCGCCCAGCTCTGGTCAACAGAATTTGAGGAGGAAATTGTGTGTATTCCGGCAACACAGCCAATATGCCATAGCGAGAGTCGCACATGGGTTACAGGAGGTGTAGTGGTCCTGAAGCCGATATCATCAGTAGGTCTCCAAACATGTCAATTTCCTACGACTTACATTACAGTATCCTTTAGGTGATTTGAACGAGCAGTAGGGTTTTATATTTAAATAGACGATTACAAATAAACTACTGCACGTCTTTGGTGTTGTACATCTTGAGGGAAGGAAGGTGTAGCAAATAAGTATCTAAAAATAGAGGTAATAGGAGAAAATATTCCTGCAGCTGATCCAATGTACAAATCCAAAGATGTGTTATTTGGAAGGCCTCCGGCCTTGATGAGATAAGGTATGATGATAAATTGAAGGAGGAGGAACACGAGGAGAACATTGATGACAATAAAGATAAGGAAGAAGTAGAGCCACCTCCAGGCCTGTTGCAGATAACCGGTCTTTGGTGGGCGTGAATGTGTTAACACCGCCTGCTTAATGCATGAGTTATTATAGCAAATTTAAGAAGAGAAACCAACTAACAGGAGACGATTTCGGTGATCCTTTTAGGTGCCATAGTTGAATGACAGAGCTTTGACCAATAGAGGAAGAAGCCACCGCTATCAACTCTATTTCAGGTGTGCTTGCCGCCTAAAATTTGTTAGTCACAGCGCACAAGCATGTTAGAACGTTGGCTTGCTCACATCAACGACTTGAACACGGCCCTTGACCTTGTGCCCTAAACAATGCACAAGTTCACCAGTAGCACGATCATAGACACGGACAGCGCCGTCAACACCCCCCACAACCACGCAATCAAGGTTTTGTCTTGCAAGAGCGACTTCAACAGGTACATTGATGGTCACTGGGGCCTCATAATGTCGAAGTCGCTGCATAGTACGGAGGGAGTACAAGTCGACACCGTTTGACAAATTGGAAATAAAGAGACTGTCCGCATCGATGAAAGAGAAGCCACTATCAGGAGGTTTGAAAAGATTCAACCAAAAATAAGGATGAAACACCTACATTCTTGTTTGTATGAGACGACTGGACTTGAATGTCCATGGTTCGATGATGTACTTCATTCTAAGGAAATTAAGTTAAAGAGATTTTCAAGATCAGGCAGATCGACTTACACGGTATGAGATTCAGTATAGGTAACCACAAGGCTTTCACCTCGCTCAGTGAAATGTACACCCTTGCAAATGTATGGATGGAATCCGGACTGGGGTGGGGAGACTCGATGAAGAGGAGTCGGAGAACCTGGTGTAACATCAGCACTAAACTACGAACAATGAAAATATATCTACCCAGGCCCCAGACTTGGGGGTAACCGGCGCCTGCGCTAGCAAGCCTTAAAAAAAACCTGTCGAAAGCGAGGTCCTCAATGGGCCCGTCATGCGCCTCAACATTCTTCACAAACTCAAAAAGGTGCTGCAACAGACGGCAGTAAGCATCGCGTTCAAGCAAGTCAGAACTTCCGTACATTTTCCAAAGATTGCTTGTACATCGCAATTATACCTGTTCCAAACCCAACAGCGAAGGCGGGCGAGGGGCTTTCAGAAGTGCTTTCGCCTGCAGTGCCGTCTTTGAAGATGTTGATCCAGCAAAGAGACGTGACGGAGCCAGCGAATGAAGCATCAATCGTTTGCAGGGGTTCACGCGTTCCCAAGTCCCATACAATTATATGACCAGAGTTGTCTAGAAACGACAGTTAAAAGCGATGAGATGAGAGCAGGCAGAAACAACATACCTCCGCTAAGCAGCATGGAGAGATCAGCATCGAATTTTACTGCATTAACGCTGTCCCGATGCCCATCAAGGGTAAAGCTGGAGGATTCGAGCTGAAAGAATTAGTTAGCATGATCTTTGAGAGCAGATAGGCAAATACATTGATATGAGGCATTTTACATACATTTCGACAGACCAAGAGTGAGATTTTATATTTTTCAACAGACAATTATCAGAGACGCCCTTAAGGGTTTGCGTTTTACCTCCATGGACCATGACATGGAAACAATAACCGGATTATACTACATAGGGAAACAATATTGTACTACGATAGACATATTATACATATACTATGATAGGTGGTAGGTGGTGGTAAGAGAACAAAAGAGAAAGGAACTTGCCGAAGCAGACGCTTACTATATATAGTGATCCACTTTTGGACAGAGAGAGCCGATCACGATATCTGATTGGTTTCAAACTCCGCTGGGACTTTTCCGCTTGTCCCGATACACCACCACCCTCACCGATTATGCAAGCAAAGTGTGCAAGCGAGGTGCTGACTTCGCACCATCTCCAGGGAGAAGCAACGTCGTGGATCGCGCTGATTGGAAGAAAAAGATCATCATCTACAGACTCAGGTTCAAGTCAAACCTGAGTTTGTATATGATGATTGGATCTCGGTAGTTTCTTCTTTGACGCTCCGGCCTTGCGGAGATGCCATTGACTCCCCGCTACCGAGAAGCCAATATTAACCCACACCGTGTTCAATATCTAAAGGCCATTGAAGTAGAAGCCTAGAAGCAGTCAAATATTTCAACCTTTCAAAGTTGTATTCCAATCTAGCTTGATTTATCAGTCGGAAACTCCATAATTCTTGAGAATCGGATACTCGTTTCATTTCAACCTTGCATCCATTTCAGGATAAGTAGAAATCTCTCATGTTGGTATACGTCAAGTACTATGTTTCCGTGCAATCTCCAGCTCGAGATCTATATAAGGAGAAAAGATAGGACAACTTGTCGACCTTGTGTATACAGATTATTAGGGTCAGAGGGATCAAGATGAAATGACCTTCAAAGAACCTTCGGGACAAGATGTTTACATTTCTTCGATAAGGAATTAACACATAGATTAGGCAGGACAGCCAGTAAGAGCTCACCTCCAAATAGTCCCGTACAGCTAACCTGAGTTTACTGAACCCATGCTCGTGGTGAACTTTGGCTTTAGCAGGATTTTGGAGAGGGTGGTCTCGAAGGTAAAGGTAGAGATCGTCCAATGGAGCAGCCTTGGAGAGAAGGGTCGCTACAGCATCAAGACCATAATCATAGTCTGGCACTAAAGTGTCCCGCTGTGAGATCATAGCCTCAGTCTCCCATTGCGCCGGCTCGCAAGAGTTTACGGTTAGGGTAAGAAAGCCGGCTATATTGGTCCAACTTACTGCCAGATCTAAGTCCCAGTCCAAGCCACTTCCTATTTCTCTTCTCTTCTCTTCACGAGTCGCCCCAGGAGGCTTCCAATCGCCGACACCATAGACACAGCGCATCCGTTCAGACCAACATACACAGTACCTCACCAAGTAAGATCTTCGGGTTGAAACTGGGGAAGTGTACATCTGGCGGGGCTATATTCTCATTTGATTACAATTAACACATAAATTCGATAGTGTTCCGCTTTCCCCTCTGTGCTTTCGAATATGCCTCATTAAAAGTCACCATTAGGACTCCACTGAAATCTTGAAGTTCTTGGATCTCATCCCAGCTCACAATATGCGGGGACACCGGTTCATACAAGTAATGATTCCTTGGGTGAATAATCTGAGTCGAGTGAGTATCTTACTGCCTGCCAAACGGTATATCACTCACATGGAAGCTTCCCTTCAGTAGTAATTTTGCCGCGACGTAGTCGACAGCAAAGGCTCCATCTGAGTCTAGTGTTATTTCCGCTTCCGCAGCATGGAACTCTTCCCCTCGCCTGTCGAATACTCGTACCAGAATCGATTTGCCATCGCTATGTTTCTTGTTGATCTTTTGCCTCTTTCGTTTGGGTTCTTTGGATGAGGACGACACTCTGGCACTACCAAAGAAGCTTGAGTGATTCATCGAGAGCCTTTGATCGCTTACCATTTTCTCTTTCTCTCCACTGCAACGAGAACTTCTGCATCAGTCGAGGGGATAGCCGGTCTCGGGGCTTTGAACCTGTCCGCTGGATGAGTAATGATACTCACAAGTCCGGAGCCGCCAGGATTGGGTGAATTAGTGTCCCCCTGCTCAATGTCCATCGCAGCATTGTCCAGAACGATTTCTGGAGACACAGGTTTGGCGTCCTTCCTTGTTAATTTCTGTCATGGGGTGTTTAATTCGTACTGTATTACTAGGGGAAATTCATACCAGTTTGAGCATTGGGGAGAGCGTAATTAGCATACTTCCGTCATCCCTAGTAGTGCATCGCTTCGTCCTTCGTTTACTGGCGAGCGAAGACTCTCTAGGCTTCTGATGTTGCATTCTTTAGCTATTGTATCTGAAACTCTATAACCACTTACCGCAGTAAATAGTGCCTGTACATATTCTTCTTTCAATGCCTTCTTCCCATTGTGCGATATCTTGATACATTTTGCCTTGCAGAGATTCTGTAGATGTTCCTTTCGAAATTTGCGCAATGTTGATATCGTCAACGTTTGACGTTCAAACGCCTCCTCGAGTGCCTGGAAGGACATAGTTAGGATAAAGCCTTGAACGGCTCTGCTTCTTACTTAGAACAATTTGTCGACGCTCTTATTATTTGAGTTCCGTTCCACGACATAGAAATGGCATGGAAACTACATATTGTACTACTACTAAGAGAACGGGGTGGTGGTAAGGTAACAAAAGAGAAAGGAAGTTGCCGAAGCGGACGCTTACCACATATAGTGATCCACTTTTGGACGGACAGAGCCGATCACGATATCCGATTGGTTTCAAACTCCGTTTAAACCTTTCCACGTTGTTCCCATACCCCACCATCCTCACCGATTATGCCTTTACATAGTTCTTAATTAGACTGTAGTGATATATTTAGACTACATTTAAAATGAACTACAGCGGATTCGACAAAAGTAAGATAGAAACACTGGATTCAACAAAAGTAACAGGATGGAAACCATTTTATTATTTGACGACGGTACCGGTGACGCGGTGACAACAATAATGCAACCCATAGTTTAAGAGGTTCGTGTCGATTACCTAGTCCATCTATCTTCATATTCATGCCCAGATCCCAGCCCCAAAAAACAACGCTAAAAAGGAGGCGATCAGCTGCTGTAAGCGTCCTGCTCGCTGGCCTTGGACAGATTGCCGCAGACCTTCATTCCTACGGGACCCTTCCGGATAAACCCTCGAAGCCATGGCCCGACGTTTCCCTAACCTTACCAGTCCACCACCCAGCCAGTCAAGTACATGTTAACTGTTAGTTCATCCTCGAGACTATATTTACGCCAGTGATTTTAGGAAAGCAAAAAGTCAGAGAACCATGAAGATCAACTCCCTGTAGCAAAACGTTTACGACTCTCTCCCAGCCTATCCTCCTCTGTACAGGTGAGATTTAGGTTAAGTTAAGCGTAATGCTATTCTATCTTACACCATGTTTTACAGGTCATATCATATATTGCAGAACCTGTAAGCTGCTACCGCCTGAGTAGATCCTTTCTCACAGAGACGTTTAGCAATTCTTTTCAACCATTCGAGATGTAGAGATGGCACCAACGTTATTGCCACCCGTAAGTCTGATTAGTGGAGCATTGCACACTCATTAAATTAAGAATCAAAGCGTTCTATGATCGATTTACTACCTAACGAGATACTTGATCTGATTGGACAATGGCTGGATGACGAAGATGTCAGGGTCGCAACAATGGTCTGTGAACTGCTCCGAGCCATTTTTCTCCCCATATACCTTAAACGCAATGAATTCTCTCCTGGCCGAAATTTTATACCACTCAAAGGGCTCTCAAAATTTCGAGCTTTTAAATCTTATCATCGCTTCCCACATCCCCCACGGTATGCCTACCTCTCCGCTGTTTTCAGCAGGGAGGACACAGATGCAGAACTATCATGCTTAGCCTATGCCTTAGCGCAGTTTCCTGCTAGGACTTTTCGATCTATCTCGCTCTACTTCACTCGCTACAATCTTGTCCACGCTGAACCGCTCAACGAATTCTTAGCGGCTTTGGTACCGATTCAATGTAAAAACCTCTTCATTATGGCCCTTCTCCCGGGCGTGCATCGCATTGATGTTCCACCAGTGTATACCCCCATGGCTTGCAACTTGACCAAACTGAAGATAGAGGGGAATTTAAACCATATCCCCTTCCAACCACTTCTGTTTGGTGCGTCGGAGGTTCTTGAAGAACTTACACTTTGCTCCGTTCAGGCCACTTCCACCAGCTTCCTGTGGAAGTCGCTATTGAACACAACCACCTTCCCTAAATTACGATCCTTCCAAACGAGTGAAGATATGCCCCTTCCCCTATTACTCGACTTCCTTTCTCAACATCCTAAAGTTTCCTCCCTTGCTATCGATGTCAATACATGTAACAAGACCATGCCGACAGACGATGTTGTAAAAAAAGTTGACCTGAAGTCACTCAAAGTCATTTCTGGTCCACCATTACACATCTTCACTGTCTTGCGCTCTGCGTCTGCTGCCCCATCCCTGGCCAGATTATCCTTGCTACTTAATCATCTTCCGAATATGTTGATCTTCCCCGAGGTTCTCAAATGCCTTGCTTTCTGTCAGAAAGTTGAAGCATTTCAGGTTACACTTCCACACCAAAATTGCCGAGCATCAACCCAGACAAACAACTTTTTTTCAGATTTTACAAGTCTCGCAATCAAGGCATTCAAGATCACATTACTCAACATTGATTATCTTCAGGATGGCAATGCAAGTAATGAGGATATAATGGCAAGTGATGAGGATATAATGGTGAGTGATACCTCTAGCAATACTGCGCATCATTCATTCTAACACACCAATGCACCTTCAGGCTACATGGGATGAATGGCGGAATTACTTCCGTACTGTTGAACACCTTCAATTCGAGGAACCCTTCTCCCCCCGTCGTGAATCCTTTTTTGAGGAATCATGTAAGCGATTTCCAACACTTGCTGTGTCTGTTTGTTTGGGCTATAAGGTGATGGCAAATCAACTCGCAATTAAAACCGGTGGTTTCAAGTGGCATTCAATTTAGACACATTTCTTGTAATATGAATGCAAAATGATGGGGTTTTTGGCACGGTTTTTATGGAGAAAAGATATAGAAAAAAATCTCTACATCCGCTTTCTCTGATGTAGTACCGTATCGTTTTACTTGTTAGTTATTTGATTGAAGATCATCTTTTTCAGCGCAACAATAAGATGGTCTGCGATGAAACGACCAAAAAATCGTGAATGTGCTTTTCAACGAGGTCTGGGCATGCAAAGACGTAATTTTGTTGGATTTTATTAACAACCCAAAAATCCCACTTGGTGCGCCTTATCGGTGAACTTACAATAATTGGCCCACTGATGAATCGGCAAGTGGGCCACTTATCCGCAGATTATCGGCCCGATTGGAACGCACTCGCTACTCAATTCGATTGTGCAATTTGCTACACTCACGCATAAGTAGCCAATTAAGCAATCGAGCTGCACATGCGATATGCACATGGATTGCGTCGTCGACAGGCAACCGGGTTAATTATCCTTTTTGTATTCTATTTAATTAATTTCTTGACTGGCTGTCATGTACTCAAATAAGTAATCTAATTGTTTATTTTTCTGCTTCTGGCGAAGTGCATCAAATTAAGTAGTCAGAATAAAAAACAAAAAAGTAGTCAAATTATTTTATTTATTATGTTATTTTCTGCGGCACAGCCAATGTACCCAAATATGTTATCTAATTACTTTTTTGGCTACTTGGACCTTAAGCAGCCGATGCCGCAATCAGTTTGCGCATATATGTGTGCTTATGTGTACTTTGGCCCCTCCGCAACGTCTCCTGCCAGGGGTGATACTTGTTGAATGTGAGGCCCCTGGCCAAGCCGAAATCTGGGCCTCGACAAAAGAACTATGGCTGAAACGACAAAGGACTTGGCGAAAACCAACCCTGGGGACCGTCCTAGCGAGCGCGGGTCTAAGACTCAGGAACAAGAACCGGGAAGAGGAAACC